>Ga0256404_1003287_pt1 | contig 33356 bp, 19 predicted proteins | sample RumenRJG_01DNA_FD_185990 | JGI IMG/M metagenome (GOLD analysis project Ga0256404, IMG submission 185990) | Bovine rumen microbial communities from Lethbridge, Alberta, Canada - RJG_01 | ecosystem: Host-associated > Mammals > Digestive system > Stomach > Rumen | place: Canada: Alberta | collected...
CCAGCAGGATTGAGTATAAGCATTTATAATGCGCTTATTTCGGATTGCAAATCCTTATACTCAAATGCGGTCGGATTACAAATCCGACCGAACGGGGTATTATTAAGAAAAACTGACCGCCAGGCATGTCATGGCCGAGCAGTAGGATGCCGGCCAGGCTGCCGGCGCGTGCGGCATCGTGCCGAGGGATGGCCGTCACGGGAGCGACGGCACAGGGCACCCCATGGGGCGATGGCGACGCGGCGGCTGGCGGTGACAATGTCAGCGACGCGCCGAAACTCGAATTGGGTCAGAAAAGTGGCAACAATTTGGTTGGGTCAGAAAAAATGCCTAATTTTGCCGCCACAAAACATAAATCACTTAAAACAACCATTCGCTATGCCTCAATTGTCACAACGCAGCGCCGTGATGCCGGCTTCGCCCATCCGCAAACTCGTTCCGTTTGCTGTCGCTGCCAAGAAGAAAGGTATCAAAGTCTATCACCTGAACATCGGTCAGCCCGACATCCAGACCCCCCAACAGGGACTGGACGCGCTGCGCAACATCGATCGTAAGGTTCTCGAGTACTCGCCCACCCCCGGCATCCAGAGCTACCGCGACAAGCTGGTGGGCTACTATGCCAAATATAACATCAACCTCACCGCCGACAACATCTTCATCACCTGTGGCGGCAGCGAGGCGGTGATGTTTGCCTACATGGCTTGCCTGAACCCTGGCGATGAGATCATCATCCCCGAGCCGGCCTACGCCAACTATATGGGCTTTGCCTGCGAGACCGGTGTGGTGGTGCGCACCATCACCACTCGCATCGAGGACGGTTTCGCACTGCCTGAGGCCGAGGAGTTTGAAAAACTTATCACCCCTCGCACGCGCGCTATCATGATCTGCAACCCCAACAACCCGACGGGCACGCTGTATAGCGACGAGGAGTTGCTCAAGCTGCGCGACATCGTCAAGAAGCACGACCTGTTCTTGTTTGCTGACGAGGTCTATCGCGAGTTTGCCTACAACGGCAAGCCCTATCTGAGCTGCATGTGCCTTGAGGGCATCGAGCAGAACGTTGTGATGATTGACTCGGTATCGAAGCGCTACAGCGAGTGTGGCATCCGCATCGGTGCCCTGATCACACGCAACATGGACATCATGGCCGCCGTCAACAAGTTTGGCCAGGCCCGTCTGAGCCCCCCGCTGATTGGCCAGTTGGTGGCCGAGGCATCGCTCGACGCTCCCGAGCAGTATCATCAGGACGTGTATGACGAGTACATCGCCCGTCGCAACTGCCTGGTCGAGGGTCTGAACAAGATTCCGGGTGTGTATTCTCCGATGCCCAACGGTGCGTTCTACACGATGGTGAAGCTGCCCGTTCAGGACAGCGACGACTTCTGCCGCTGGTGCCTTGAGGAGTTCAACTATGAGGGCGAGACCGTGATGATGGCTCCCGCCACGGGTTTCTATGCCACGCCTGGTGCCGGCAAGGACCAAGTGCGCATGGCCTATGTGCTGAAGATTGACGACCTCAAGCGCGCGTTGGTCATCCTGGAGAAGGCGCTCGAGGCCTACAACGCCCGCTAATCTGACCAACCAAACACAATACAGCCAATGCCCGACGAGACATACTTCTGTGGGCATTGGCATTTTTTTTGAGAAGTCCGTGTAATTTTTTGACGTGACAGTGCGTCAAATGGTCAAACCATCTGCAATCATGCAACAGGACGAACAATATTTTACCGACCTGGTCAAGCAACACAAGAGCACCATCTACAGCGTGTGCTACATGTTCTCGACCGACAAGGACGAGGTCGAGGACCTCTTCCAGGAGTCGCTCATCAACCTGTGGCGCGGCTTGCCGCAGTTTGAGGGACGCAGTCAGGTGTCGACCTGGGTGTGGCGCGTGACGCTGAACACCTGCATCTCGGCCGACCGCAAGAAGAAGCGCACCGCCACTGTGCCTCTGACGATGGACATCGACCTGTTTGACCAGACGGCCCAACAGGGTGCGCAGGCCCAGATGCTGCGTGACCGCATCCAGCGTCTTCAGCCGTTCGACCGCGCCATCGTGCTGCTGTGGCTCGAGAGCATGAGCTATGACGAGATTGCCGCCATCGTGGGCATCACTCCCAAGAATGTGGGTGTTCGGCTGTATCGCATCAAGGAGCAACTGAAACAGATGAACAATTGAAAACACTGACAACATGGACAACAATATCAACAACGACCAGCAGCTGGAGCAGATGCGCCAGCAGATGACCGAGCTCAAACAGCAACTTGACCGACAAGAGATTGTCAACGAACAGTTGCTGCGCCAGTCGATGACCAGCAAGATGTCGTGGATCAAGCGATATGTCTGGCTAGAGATTGCGTTCATTCCCATCGTACTCTTGATTTTGGCTCCCATCCACGCCATGCTGGGCCTGTCGTGGTGGCTGTATGGCTTCCTGGCCGTAATGCTGGTTGTGGACGTGGCCGCCGACTGGCGCATTAACTGTGTGGACCGCAATCAGCTGCTCACGGGCAACCTGGTCGAGGCCAGCCGCCGCCTGACGGCGATGAAGCGCCAGCGTGCCTGGGCCTTTGTGCTGGGCATCGTCGGTGTGGTCATCTGGATTGCTTGGTTCCTGTTCGAGCTCAAGCTGGCGCAGGGCATCCAAGCCAACGACTTCCTCAACGGGTTTGCTATGGGCGGCTTCTTCGGCGGCATCATCGGCGGGGTCATCGGCCTGATTGCAGCCATCATCATCTTCTACAAGATGCAGCGCACCAACGACGAGGTGCTCGCCCAAATCGACCAACTCACCCAGTGACATGGCTGTGTGAAACAATGTTTGGAGACACGTTTTCAGCGCCGAAACCGATGTCTCCAAACATTGTTTTTACCCTATTTTCGATGTTTCGATTCATTATTCTCTCAAAAAATTTGATGTATCGAAACATTATTTTTTAACTTTGCGGCTCAAAATCAGACACCGGCTGGCCACTTTGACCAGCAATCAGGCAAACGACAACCCATCAGACCATGCAACAATATCTTGACCTCATTGACCACGTGATGCGGCACGGCACACTCAAGCACGACCGCACCGGCACCGGCACCAAGAGCATCTTCGGCTATCAGCTGCGCTGCGACTTGCGCGACGGTTTCCCGCTGTTGACAACCAAGAAAGTACACCTCAAGAGCATCATCTATGAGCTGTTGTGGTTTCTGCGCGGCGACACCAACGTGCGCTGGCTGCAGGAGCATGGGGTGCGCATCTGGAATGAGTGGGCCGACGCCGATGGCGAGCTGGGTCCAGTCTATGGCCACCAGTGGCGCAGCTGGCCCGACTACCACGGCGGCACGATTGATCAGATTGCGCAAGTGGTCGAGCAGATTCGCCACAACCCCGACTCGCGCCGCCTGCTGGTGAGCGCCTGGAACGTGGCCGAGGTGGCCGACATGGCGCTGCCTCCATGCCACACGATGTTTCAGTTCTATGTCGCCAATGGCCGGCTGAGCCTGCAACTGTATCAGCGCAGCGCCGACCTGTTTTTGGGCGTTCCGTTCAACATCGCCTCCTACGCGTTGTTGCTGATGATGGTGGCACAAGTCACCGGATTGGAACCTGGCGAGTTTATCCACAGCTTCGGCGACGCGCACATCTACACCAACCACTTCGACCAGGTGCGTGAGCAACTCACCCGCACACCGCGCACACTGCCCCGCATGGTGCTCAATCCGGCTGTTGATGACATCTTCGGCTACAGCTACGACGACTTCACGCTCGAGGGCTACGACCCGTGGCCGGCCATCAAGGGCGTGGTGAGCGTCTGATGCCTAATTCATCATTCATCATGCGTAGTGCAGACGCTGCGTGCCGCATGATCGCCAGCCGAAGGTGACATCTCCATTGCCCTACTACCCAAAAACTTCTTAACTGCTTATAAATAGTTGAAACTCGGATTTTTCCTCTTCATGTTGCTGCCGCTGGCGGCACACGCCTATGTGATGTGGCACGTTCACCAAGTGCTGCCGTTGCCCGTGTGGGCCCGATGGAGCGTGGTTGCCCTGATGACGGCGGCCCTGGCGATGATGTTTGTCGGTCTGGCGGGCGCATTCGACCGTATGCCGCTGTCGCTTGCCTCGGCAGCATACGACGTGAGCACATCGTGGCTCATCGTGTTTCTGTATCTGCTACTCGCCTTTGTGGTGCTCGACGTGGGGCGACTGGTGCATCTGGTGCCCAAGTCGTGGCTGCATGACAATGCCTGGACAGCCGGCGCGCTGACCGTGCTCATCGCAGCACTGCTCACCTACGGCAACATCCACTATCACCACAAGGCGCGACAGCCTCTCACCCTCACCACCGGCAAGCAGCTGACACGCCCCATGCGTGTGATGCTGCTCAGCGACTTGCACCTGGGCTATCACAACCGCAAGGCCGAGTTGGCACGGTGGGTCGAGATGATCAACGCCGAGTCTCCCGACCTGATTCTGGTGGCAGGCGACATCATCGACGGCTATGTGCGTCCACTGCTTGACGAGGACATGGCTGCCGACATCCGCCGCCTCAATGCACCTGTTGTGGCGTGTCTGGGCAACCATGAGTATATCACCGGCATCGACCGTTCGCTGGACTTCTATCGCCGAGCAGGCATCACGCTGCTGCGCGACTCGACACTCAGCGTGGGCGACCTGCTGATTGTGGGTCGCGACGACCGTTCCAACCGCCACCGCAAGTCCACCGCGCAGCTTCTGGCCGGTGCCGACCGCAGCAAGTTCATCATCCTGCTTGACCACCAGCCCTATCACCTCGAGGAGTCTCAGCAGTGCGGTGTCGACCTGCAGTTCAGCGGCCACACCCACGAGGGGCAGGTGTGGCCCATCAGCCTGATAGTCCATGCGATGTATGACAACGCTTGGGGCCACAGCCAGAAGGGCTCCACCCACTATTATGTCAGTTCGGGCCTGGGCATCTGGGGCGGCAAATACCGCATCGGCACGCGCTCGGAATATATCATCGCCACCATCACCCCCGGCCAGTAGACACGGCTGCGGCGCAGAGAAAGTTATTGCCGGCGGAATGTGCTTTTTTGCCACATTCCGCCGGCAATCGTTTGGATTCTGCATCAAAAGGGACGGTTCTTTTTGTTGCATTTTTCTCAATTATACATCAAAAAGAGCCGTCCCCGGTGTTGCATTTTTTATTGTCTGGTGGGTTTAAAAGACAGCCTTGGTTGTGCTGGTGGTGCCGTCGGTGTAGCGGGTGACCACGATGTTTACGCCCTCAAAGGGCTTGTTGCTGGTCTGCCCGGCCAGGTTGACGTAGCTCACGCCATCAACAGTCTTGGTAGCATGGGCATCGGCAATGGCGGTGTGGTCGGCGTTCAGCGGCTCATCAAGGTTGATGATCAGGGTGTGGACAGGGTTGCCGTGGCAGTAGTCCACAGTCTGGAAGTTCTCGTCGCTGCGCATGACGCAGAAGTTGCTGATGGTGATGGTGGTGTAGTCGTCGCTGATGGTTCCCACCACGGGGGTGTCGGCCAGACCTGCCTGGTGCTGGTCGGTGAGTGTCTCGGGGATGGCCATCATGGTGTACTCGTTGCCCGAAGCGGCACGAATGACGGTTTCCATGGCATTGAAGGTCACGGTCTTGGCATCAAGGTCAAGGGCGAAGTTGGCCACAGGGCACTCGGTGTACATGCCCAAGAAGTTGCCAATGCTCATCTGATTGGCAAAAACCTGCACACGCACATTGTGACGCTCGGGCCACATCGACAAGCGCTCCCATCCCTGGAAGCGGTCGTTGTCGTCGAGGTCGGCCATCCACATGCCACGGCTCACGCTAGCATTGGGAGCGCAGATGGTGGTGGACATACCCTCGGCGAACTTGGCGCCACGGTTCTCGCTGAACGACTGGTTGACGGTGATGATGTTCCACGGTTCCAGCCAGAGGATGCCCTCTTCGTAGGAGCCATTGACGCGGTCGTTGTATACCTCCATCGGAGTTTTGTCGGCCGATGCCTCGGGAACGATCATGTAGTAGACCGACTCGTAGGTCGTGTAGTCATAGTCTCCGCCCAGTGTCTGGGGGGCCACAGTGACGGTGCCATCGTCGGCGATAGTGAGCTTGAGGTTCATGCCGTTGTAAAAGTTGACAATCTCCCACATACCCTCGGTAGTGGACTCGACAAGCAACGGGCTGGCCGTGTTGGTGTTGGTGCTGAGCGGCGTTTCGCCCATGGCGTCAAAGCGCAGGGTCATCTGTGTGGCCTCCTCGGCAGTGATGGCACTAGCAGGCCCATAGCGGCCACTGCCAGTGTGAGTAACGTTTTCTTCATAATAGATAATAGCTTGAAAATGTTTAGGTTTTTATGTTAATTATTTGCTCGTTGAAAAAAGCAGGCGCAAAGTTAGTAAAAAAAACCAATTCTGCGCAACAGTTGCCTCCCGAAAACAAAAAACAACTCCCCTTCTCGGCCAGAAGAGGAGTTGTAGCCCAATGGCATGGTCAGGTCACTTGGCGACCTTGACGACACCAGCATCAGTGTGTATCAAGTAGATGCCGTGCGGCAAGTCGGCGATATTAAGGCAGTCGGTGCCCATTGCCACCCGATGTCCCATGAGGTCAAAGACACGGATGCAACCCGTGGCGACAACCACCCCACCGCACACGTCGATGGGCTGGCTGTGGCTGATGTCGCTCACTCCCACCTGTGGAGCCACCTCCACGACATGGTCGGCATAGACATCAAAGTAGTAGTCGCGGTCGGCGACGATGTCGTAGTCGGGTGTCTGCTGACCATTGTTCCAGTTGTTGAAGATCAGGTGGTAGTTGCCACTGTCGGTGTCGAGCAGGAACTTCTTGTAGGCGACCCCATCGATTTCCACCTGGTCGACCCAAGCCTCGCCCGGCCAAGCGCCGAAGAGTTCTCCGTCGCCCCAAGCATAGAGGCCCAGAGCATCCCAGCCTGTGAGGTCGTTGGCATATATGTAGTGCCGTGCAGTTGGAATGGGCGGCAGCTGTCCGCTGAACGCGACATTGTCGATGGCGAGCGCCATGGCACCCTGAGCAGCCGTTCCGTTAGCGACACTGATGTTCCAGGCCAGGTAGAGGTCACATCCCGCCTGCATCACAGTGGGCAGTGTGGCGCTCACATGCACCACGCCGCCCGGCACGCTGGCATAGCCGGCAGTCTGGGCATCGGCATCGAAGTGTGTCTTGAAGTCGTCGCCGGCACTCGTCCAGTTACGGCCGTCGATCGAGTAGTAGAGCTGCACATCGAATCCCTCAGCGTTGTTGCCCATGCGGTATTTCTCCACATCATAGGCCAGTTGGATGTCTTGTATGCTCTTGCGTCCGGTGTTGAGCAGGTGGGCATAGACATTGACACAGCGGGTGCCGCCGGCCACTCCTGTCGAGATGCCGCCCGGAGCACGGTCGGTCTCGTCGTCGGCTCCGAAGTTCCATGTGCCGTTCTTGGCGTTGCTGGGCAGGTTGGCTCCACCGGCATACATCGTCACTTCATCGGCCTGGTCGTAGCGTCCCACGGTGCGTGGAGCGGTGAGGATGCGGTCAATGCGCCATGCTGCAGGCAGTGTGGCCGCGGCCTCGGCACCCATGCTGTCGAAATTCTCAGTAAAAGCCAGGTCGTCAGCATTGAGTTCAATGGCCGGCAGCACCACCATCTCGGTCACCGGTTGAGCCACATGGATCAGCGCCTGCTTGGCAAAGGTGCCGTTGCTCACATCGAGTGTGTAGTCGCCCGGCGTGCGGTCGGCCGTGTAGACAAAGTTGTCATCGACTGTGCCACCCCCGCTCAGTGTTGACACGTATGGTGTCTCGCTGGGCATTGCCATTCCGAACTGGTCGCGGAGCACAACGCTGTAGCGCACGGTTGCCGCCGTGTGATCGACCACATTGTCAAATGACATGAGGGCGCGGCTGGCATAGTCTCGCATCTGCTGCGCCTCGGTGGCGGTCATGCCGTCGGGCGTGCCAGTGATGGTGGCCGGGTCGATGCCATAGATGAGTCCATACTCCATGGCTGCTGCCATATATGTTGCCTTGATTGTGGGATGGCGGTCGTCCTGGAACCAGCTGAGTGTGCCCTCGGGTCCCTCGCGGTCATACACGTCCTGATAGGCCACGCCCACAGGACACAGTGTCACTCCCAGGTCGCGCGCCACCTCCAGACAGTTGTCCACAAACACCTTATTAAAAGCGGTGTAGTTCTCCCAGTCGCCACTGTATGCCCAGTTGACGGGCACGATGATCACGGCATTGGGGTTGGGGCAATAGTCGCGGATATAGTCGACCCACTGCTTGACATTGGTGCGGAAGGTCTCAATCTCGGTGCGTGGCAGACTGCTCTGCTCCTGCAGGATGATGTGGCTCCAAGGCTGGCTGCGCACCAGCATCTTGGCCCCGGGATTTCCGTCCTCGGCCAGCCCGTCTCCCTCGGCCCAATGGGCGTTGAGCGACTTGCCCAGCAACGAGTGTCTGGTCCATTGCGCCTCAGTTCCCATCTCTTGGGCAATGTCGTTGAACATCTGATCCTGGTCGTTGTAGTGGATGAGACTATTGTTGAGCGACAGCACCCGCACCCGCTCGGGCAGCTGGGGCACCAGGGTCACCTCGGCGGGCCGCAGTTCCATGCTCACAGGCTGCGAGGCAATCTGCTCGAGAGTGTAGTGGCCGGTGTTGATATCGAACGTCACCTGATAGGTACCCGGCTCGGCAGCCACCGTGCCTCGGCTGCCCTTCTCGAGTGAGCCTTGCAGGGTAGTCTGCGTGGCATCGCCGCCGGGGTTGCCCCACACACCTGCCATGCCCAAGCGCTGGTAGATGCGCCAACGACTGGTGCCGTCGTCACCCGGCGTGAGGGTGACCTGCCCGGCAAACACTCCCGGCTGGTCGGTCAAGTTGAGAGCTCCGCTGGTGTCCACGTAGTTCCAGCCATTGTGGTCGCCCATCAGATAGACCGCGGTGAGCCCACTGGGGTCATCATCGCTCTCGAGCAGCAACGTCGCCTGCCCGTCAACGATGGTGAGCACGATGCGCGAGCAGATGTAGGTGTTGCCACCGCACGAGATGTTGTCGTTGGTGCCCGACACCAAGCTATAGGGGGTGTCGATCTGCACAGATGTTCCATTCGAGCCATAGTTGCAGGCACTGCTCCACGATGCGTCGGCCACCTTAAACTGTCCGCTCAGCTGCTTGTCGTAGAGCACGTATACGCCATTGCCCTCATCGCTGAACTGCCAGTCGGCACTAGCGCCCCACGAGTTGACCTCGCCGCGCAGATAGATTCCCGAGGCGACAAATGGCGGTCGGTCGGGGTCGACCCATCCGCTGTAAGTCGCAGGATCGTTGATGACGGTGACACCGTTGGCAGTAACGCACAGATAGTAGTCACGGTCGGCTGTGATGGTGGGGCCCACGACCGTCGTCGTCGAGCCGTTGTTGAAAGTCAGAGGCAATGTGCTGCCGTCGCCGGGCAGCTCAAAGTACTTATAGGCCACGCCATTAACCATGGCACTGCCTGCTGGCGAGAGCTCTTGCCCGCCGGCGCTGAGCAGCAGTGTCGGCCAGCGCGTCACATCCTCGGCATAGATGGTGCACAGGTTTTCCTCGCCGGCAAAAGTGGCCGTGACACTGACATTGTCCAGTGCCAGCCCCATGGCCAGGTTGGGACTTGTGCCAGCTGCCACACTGATGTTCCATGCCAGATATAGGTCTCCTCCCGCCGGCACATTCAGTTTGATGGCCTTGTCGCTTACGGCAGTAGTGGAGATGGGCACCACCTCGGCACCGATGGTCGACTGGTCGGGCGAGAAGTAGGTGCGCAAGTCGTCACCGGCACTGGTCCACTCGATGCCGTCGGTCGAGTAATAGACCTGCACAGCAAATCCCTCGGGATTGGAGCCATAGCGGTACTTCTCGATGTCATAGCCCAATGTCAGCTTTTCGATGGCCACCTGGGCAGCATTGCTGAGGTGAGTCATCACACTCACACAACGCGTGCCGCCCGACACGGTGGTCGACAATCCACCCACGGCACGGTCGGCCGGAGTGGCACTGGCCCCAAAGTTCCATGTGCCGTTCTTGGCGTTGCTCGCCAGCGACACGCCACCCTCGTACATCAGGGTTGTCTGCGCCGTCTGCCAGCTGCCCACAGTGCGCGGCGCATTCATCTGCCTGTCCACTCGCCAGTCGTCGGGCATGACGAGTGTGGCACTTGTCCCGTCCCACATCTGGTCGAAGTTCTGCGTCATGGTTCGCTCATCGGGCGATAGCTGGGCAGCCCCTGCCACCGCAGCGGCCATCACGGCCATGACAGTCAACAATTGTTTTAGTTTGTCCATTTTTTCAGCTTGTTTGATTGTTTAAGAATATTCTGCCACAAAGGTAAATAAAATTTGGTAGTATCTCAGCATAAAAGCAAGCTTTTCTGCGTTCGGTTTGCACAAATTATTGAGAAACAGGGGGCGATTTTATCTCATTTTTCGATTATTGTGCCACTAAGCAGCATCCCCAATCCGCCATTTCTCCGGTTTATTGCTGGCTGAATGTGTGTTTTTTCGGCACATTCCGCCAGCAATAACTGTTTTTAGAGGCCAAGGTGGGAGGAGGAAAGTCAGCCCCACCATCAAAAGAACCGTACCTTTGATGGCATTTCGGGTTTATTGCTGGCGGAATGCGCGATTTTTTGACACATTCCGCCGACAATAACTGTTTTTTTTGCTATATTTGCAGTCCAAAACTTGATTTGCACTATGCTAATAGGAAGAAAAGAGGAGCAGGCGCGCCTGCGTGAGGCTTACGCATCGCAGTACAGCGAGTTTGTCGCTGTCTACGGCCGCAGAAGAGTAGGAAAGACATTTCTTGTGCGGGAGACATTTGACTACCGATTCGCATTCGAACACGCCGGACTGGCGCATGCCGACATGAAGTCGCAACTGCAATCGTGGCGGTCATCTTTGATCGACTGTGGTCTGCGCGACTGTCCGTTGCCGACCAATTGGCTGGATGCCTTCGACCAGCTGAAGTCGCTCATTCGAGGGCTTGACACACCCAAAAAGGTCATTTTCATTGACGAGATGCCATGGATGGACACTCATCGGTCGGGATTTGTCACAGCACTGGAACACTTCTGGAACGGATGGGCATCGGGACGCAAAGATGTACTGCTCATCATCTGCGGGTCTGCCACATCGTGGATTATTAACAAGGTGATTAGAAATCACGGCGGTTTGCATAATCGCGTGTCAATGAAAATTAATGTCAAGCCATTCACACTGCATGAATGCATGAGCTATGCCCAGAGCCAGCACCTTGCTTTCTCGCATGAGTTGGTGCTACAGGCCTACATGATATTCGGTGGTATACCCTACTACTGGAAATGCCTGGACCGCCACAAAAGCTTGGCTCAAAACATCGATGCGCTCATCTATCACAGCGACGGCGAACTCTACAACGAGTTTGACCAGCTGTATGCCTCGTTGTTCAGACACCCTGAGCAATATCTGGCTGTGATTGCCGCTCTGGGCACAATCCGTGCCGGCATGACACGCGACGAAATCATCAAGCATGCCCATATGGCCGACAACGGCAACCTGACCCATGTGCTCAACGACCTGGAAAGCTGTGGCTTCATTCGCCGATACTGCGCCTACGGCATGAAAAACAAGCATGCAGTCTATCAGCTGATTGACTTTTACACTATCTTCTACTATAAGATGGTTGCCGGCCTAGACCGTCAAGACAAAGACCGATGGTTGGATCTGCAGCAGACACCGGCCTTCAACACATGGTGTGGACTGGCATTTGAACGCGTGTGCATGGCTCACGTGCCCCAACTCAAGGCTGCCTTGGGCATCGCCGGAGTGAGCACCAGCATCTATGTCTGGAGCTCACGGCACACCGAGCATACCGATGGGCGAGGATGCCAAATAGATTTGGTCATTGAGCGCCGCGACCAGACGATAGACCTCTGCGAGATGAAGTATTCAAAGGGCGACATCCACATCACAGCTGATGACTACCGCAGTGTGTTGAACAAGCAGGAGACATTCCGACGCGAAACGCGCACCAAATCTGCATTGCACAACGTACTTGTAGCCTCGTCGGCGGTCGCTCGCAACGCTTATAGCGACGAATTCCAGCACATCATCACCCTCGACCAGTTGTTCAAAGATTAATTTTACATGATGAAGAAAAAGCTTATTGCTGGCGGAATGTGTGATTTTTTGACACATTCCGCCAGCAATAACTATTTTTAGAGGCCAAGGTGGGAGGAGTTAGGTCAGGCATATTTTAACATTTGGCGCATTAAGAACCGTCCCCATTGCGCCAAAAATGAATGCCGCCCCGTGATGGGGGCGGCATTCGTTGAGGGGATAATCAGACGATTACCAGCCGGGGTTCTGGGCGGTGCCGTCGTGGCTGTTCTTGATCTGGTTGGTGGGGATGGGATAGAAGTAGTACTTCTTGTCGAAGGTACGCTGTGCGGTCCAGGGCACTGCGTAGCCATTGTCAAGCACCACCTCGCAGTCGGGCACGGCGGCCAGGTTGGCACCGCGCACGATGTTGGGATACTTGCTGGTGTCCAGCTTGTCGAGCTGGTGCCAACGCACGAGATCCCAGTAGCGGTTGCCGTCGGTCATGAGCTCGCAGCGGCGAGCGCGGCGAATCTCCCAAATCAGGCTGCTCACGCCATGGTTGTTGGCGGGGTCAGCCTCGGGGTTCAGGGTCAGTCCGGGCAGACCGGCACGCTGCTGCAGCTTGTTGACACTGTTGTCCAGGTCGCTCTGGGTGATGTTGCCCAGCTCGGCCTTGGCCTCGGCAAAGTTCAGATAGATCTGAGCCAGCCAGTAGATAGGAGCGTCGGTGTAACCGGTGCCGATGTTGTTGCAGTAGTAAATCTGCGACGTGGCGCTGGGGTCACCCATCTTGTCGGTGTAGTACTTGGCGATGGTGTAGGCCGTCGACGAGGTCATCTCGGCCAGGTCGCCGCGGGCATTGCCGTGACCCTTGAATGCCAGGGTGTGGTCGATGAGCACGCCCAGGCGCTTGTCGCGCACGCTCAGCATCTTGTCCAGGTTGTACTTGCCGTCGATGAGCTCGGGAGCGTCATCGGTGTCAAGGCCGGTGGTGGCCAGGGGCTTGCCGTCGGTGAAGAGGAATGCGTCGATGGCGTCCTTGCTGATGCCGCTCTGGGCGGTCGAGCCGCTGGTGTAGTCGACGGTGCTGTGACCCAGCACATCTTTCTCATAGTGGCGGCAGAAGATCACCTCGCTGTTGCCCGTCAGGCTCAGGGCGTTGTAGATCTCGCCATAATTGGCAGTGAGGCTGTAGCCGCCTCCCATAATCTGCTGCGAGGCGCTGACGCACTCGCTGAGGTAGGTCTGCGCACGGTTGGCATCGGCTGCCTTGCCGTTGTCGGCCTGGGTGCGATACTTGCAGTAGGTACCCTCATAGAGGCAAATCTCGCTCTTCATGGCCAGGGCCAGGTCCTTGCTCCACGACACCTTGTTGCCATTGCCGATGTTGGCGATGGCATAGTTCAGGTCTTCAAGCACCTTGTCCATGACCACATCGCGGTCGGTGCGAGTGCCGGAGACATACTCATCGTCGGTGCTGAGCACCACATGGTCTTGCCACTGCACGTCGCCATAGCGCTTGACCAGCAGATAGTAGTTATAGGCGCGGTTCAGGCGGGCGATAGCCATGTACTTGGCCTTGACATCGTCGGCCAGGGTCGACGAGGTCATGCCCTCAAGCAGGTAGTTGCTGCGGCGAATCTCGGTGAACGGCGAGTTCCATGACGAGGAGCTCTGCGGCACGCTGGTGAAGGTCCAGTTCTCAAACTCACGATGCACCTGATCATCGGTCAGGGTTGAGAAGTAGAACGATCCGCCCGTTCCGCTATATCCATATCCCGAGAAGTTGCCATACATCGAGTTGGTGTAGTTCTCGACCTGCGTGGCGTTGTTCCAGAAACTGGGGTCGTTGGTGAACTTGTCGCGCGGTGTGACATCGAGCATGTCGTCGCAACTGGCCATGGCCAGTGTCAAGCCGACAAGTCCCAGTAAATATGCTTTTTTCATATACTTCAATTTTTCTGAAAGATTAATTTAAGTGTTTTGAGTTATGAGTTTTCGGTTTTCGGTTTCGAGCACTCGAACATTCGATTTTTCGAGCATTCGATTAAAATCTAAAAACCATCAACTTTTAACTGCTTAGAAAGTCAGCTGCAAGCCGAACGACCAGCTGCGGGTCATAGGATAGGTGCGGCCCCAGGTGCCATAGCCCAGCAAGCCCTGACCGGCGTTCATCTCGGGGTCGATGGGCAGGTTGCCGCTGCCCTTGTGCAGCAGACACAGGTTGTTGACGCTGGCATAGAAGCGCAGGCGCTGGATGTAGACCTTCTTGGTCAGCTCGGTGGGCAGGGTGTAGCCCAGCGTGACGTTCTTGAGGCGCAGATAGCTCATGTCGACCAGATACTTGGTCTGGGGATAGTAGTTGTGGCAACCACCCTCACCGGCCACGCCAGTGACATTGCCGCCATACTCGTTGCCGGGATAGAGGCAGGGGAAGTCGTTGCTCTCGCTGATGTTGACGATGCCATTGGCAGGGTCATAGACATTGTAGCTCGTCTGGTTGGCATAGATGGCAAGGTCGGCCTCACGCATCATCGGGAAGACAAATGCCGACTGGGTCCACATGTCGCGCTTGCCCACGCCCTGGAAGAACAGGTCGAGGTCGAAGCCCTTGAACGTGCCGCCCAGGCGGAAGCTGTACTCATAACGCGGCAGGCAGTTGCCGATGACCTTGAGGTCGCCGTGATTGTCCTCGGTGCCGTCGCCGCCATCAATCTTGCCATCATTGTTCAGATCCTTGTACTTGATGTCGCCGGGGCCGAAGACGAAGTTCTGCGTCTGGATGCCGGTCTGGTCGGCGATACCGTCCTTGTAGATCCACTTGCCGTTGTCATCCTTGCCGTTGAAGTCGGCCTCGGTGAAGTAGCGGTCGGTCTCGAAGCCCCAGATGTCGCCCCAAGTCATGCCCTCGTAGGCATAGGTCGGGTCGAGCGGGTGGCCCACCTGCTTGGTGTCCTGGCTCCATTTGGTCACCTTGACCTTGCTGTCGCCGATGCTGAAGTTGGCATACAGGCCCAGGTCCTTGTTGATCTGCTTGCGCCAGTTGATGGTCACCTCCCAGCCACGCGAACGCAGCGTACCATTGTTCATGTAGGGGGTGCTTGCACCCACGCTGGGGGGCAGAGCTGCACCGGGTGCGAGCATGTCGGTGGTCAGACGCTGGAACCACTCGGCAGTCAGCGTGATCTGGTCGTTGAGGAAGCCCAGATCCAGACCGACGTTGGTGGTCTTGATGCGCTCCCAGGTGAGTGTCGGCGACACCCAGGTGGGGATACCGAACGAGTTGAGCTTGGCAGTGCCGGTGCCCAGATAGTTCATCTGGCCGGCGGCGATGGTGCTCAGGAACATGTTGCTGCCAACGGCCTCGTTGCCGATCGTACCGTAGGAGAAGCGGACCTTACCGTTCGACACCACGTCGCGAATCTTGTCCCAGTAAGCCTCCTGGCTGAAGCGGTAGCCCAGCGAGAACGAGGGGAAGAATGCCCAGCGGTCGCTGGCGGGGAAGCTCGACGAACCGTCGTAGCGGCCGTTGACCTCAAACAGATAGATGCCCTTGTAGTCATAGTTGATGCGGGCAAAGTAACCGGCCGTTGCATAGTCGCCACGGAACCAGGGCAGCAGGTTGCTCGTGCCGCTGGTGCTGCTGGTGATGGTCGAGCGAGTCAGGTCGCCGTAGGCCAGGTTCAGCTCGGGATAGTCGGTCGAGTAGAGCTCCTTGCGGTCGGCACGGAAGTAGTCATACTTGCGCTTCTCGCCGGTGACACCGGCCATGACCTTGATGTTGTGAGCATCGTTGATGCTCTTCATATACTCGAGATAGGCGTTGCCCGTCCAGGTGCCGGCCTTGATGTTCTGGCGCGATGTGCCCGAACTGCTCTGGCCAACGATGTAACCCGGGTTGACACCGCTCCAGTTCATGCCGTAGATGGGGAAGTCGCTCCACGACATGTTGGCGTTGTTCACCTGATAGGTGAAGTCGGCGTTCAGGGTCAGGTCCTTGGTCAGGTGTGCGCGGATAAAGGCGGTCGCCTTGAGCTCGTCGTTCATGATGCGACGGCGGTCGGCCTGCTTCTGCATGGCGATGACGCGGAAGTCGTTGCCGTCAATCGAGCCGCTGGGGATGAAGAACGAGCCCCAACGCCAGATGTACTGGTACATGTTGTTGTAGGTCTCGGCGCGGTTCATGTTGCGGCGGTTGAAGGTCATGCGGGCACCCACGGTCAGCCAGTCGGTGACGTCGGTCGAGAAGTTGACGCTGGCGTTGTAGCGCTGACGCTTGCCGGTGTTCCAGGGCATGAGGTCCTCCTTGCCGCTGTAGCCGAAGGCAGCGCGGAAGGTGGTGCGGCCGCTCGAGCCGTCCACACTCACGTTGTGGCTCTGAGAGGGAGCGGCGTTCTGATACCAAATCTTCTTGATGTCGAAGTCGGCATAGTAGAACGGCTGGTTGCCAACAAAGCGATAGTCACCCACGTTGTTCTCGTCGACGTAGGGGCGCATCTCGCCGTAGCCAATCTTGCCGCTGTTCTGCTCTTTCCACTTCTCGGCGTAGGGCAGCAGCTGGTCGAAGTACATACCGAACAGCTCGACCGATGCGCCAGGCGACTGACGCTCCTTGGCCATCAGAGCGGCCTTGAGCTGGGTGGGCACGTCGGGGAAGTCGGGCAGATAGGTCGCGTGATCCCACGCGAAGTTGTTGTCATAGCGGATGTTGATGCGGTCTTCCTTCTTACCGGTCTTGGTGGTGATGAGGATGACACCGAATGCGGCGCGCGTGCCATAGATGGCGGCCGACGACGCATCCTTGAGCACACTGACTGTGGCGATGTCGGCACCGTTGATCATCGACAGGTCGTCGACGGCAACACCGTCAACCACAATCAGGGGGTTAGACACGGCACCGTTGCTGAGCGTACCCACGCCACGGATGGTGAGCGAGGGAGAGTCCTCGAGGCTGCCGCTGTTGCTGATTACCGTCAGGCCGGGCACTGCGCCCTGCAGAGCCTTGGCCACGTCCTGCTCGGGACGCGACGAGAGCGTCTTGTCAACGTCAACGACCGACACGGCGCCGGTGAGGTTGACCTTCTTCTGCTGGCCGTAACCCACCACAACGACCTCGTCGAGCAGTGCGTTGTCCTCCTCGAGGACGACATTCATGCTGCCCCCCTGGTCGAGAACGACGGTCTTATAACCGATGTATGAGACCTGAATCTTGCCTTTTCCGGAAGTTCTGAGCGAGAATCGTCCGTTGATGTCAGTAGCCGTACCTCGTGTGGTACCTACCTCTTGCACACTGGCTCCAATGACGGGTTCACCGTTTGCATCGGTCACAGTGCCTGTCACCGTGCTGGTCTGTGCCATGGCCACAAAGCCCACCCCCGCGTCCATCGACGTGAACCCGGCGGGAGCCCCGCAAGCCAGTGCCAGTGCAGCTAACAATACGCATTGTTTTTTCATAAGCACATTTTTTTGATTAATTATTTAAAACTTTTGTTTGTATTTTCCGGTTTTGATCGCTTCAAGTTTCGGCGTGTCAATCCGCCTTCCGCCCTCGAAAACCGAGGCAAAATTGAAGATATTTTTCGAATTGAGCAAATTTTTTAAGAAAATTTACACACTATAAATCCCAGCCGCCACACAATCAGTTGATTTTGGTTGTTTTTTCTAGGTCCTCCGAACATTCTTGCTTGTTTCGGGCGTCAATAAGTAGACACAAAACGGTTCAAATGACATTCGCAGGCCGTAAACTGAAATCAATAGTGATTAAAAATAATCGGAGGCGAAGTGTAAAAAAACCTAAAAAAATTTGCTTGTGTTATCAAAATTTTCCAAATTTGTAGCTTGAATTGTGAAAAAAAGGGCAATATTTTTGCACTTTGGAATGTAAATAGTTGTTAAACAACCTAATAGCGAGCCAATCGCATGCATTACAGCCCCTGTTTAGGCTGCCCAAAACAAGAATTTGTCACCCATGATTTACCCAAAGGGTAGGCATCTGTAAGCCACTTATTCACCCAGGCGAATAAATGCCAACCTAACGACCAAGATTATTAATGATTAGTAACATAAATTTTGTTTCACTAAAAAACATGTGCGTATGAAAAAACAATGTGTATTGTTGGCCGCGCTGGCCATCGCATGCGGAGCTCCCGCGGGATTGACCTCGGTCGATCACATGGGCTTCACTGCCATGGCGCAGACCAACAGTGGCAAGGTGACCGGTGTTGTCAAGGACAGCAACGGTGAGCCTCTGATTGGCGTGACGGTCAAGGTCAAAGGCACCAATATCGGTACCGTGACCGACCTGAACGGTAATTATTCGATCAAGGCCGGTCCCAACCAGACACTTGAGTTCAGCTACATCGGCTATGATGCCATCTCGGTGCCTGCCTCGCAGGCCTCGCAGGTGGTGATGCTCAACAATGAGCGCCAGCTGGATGAGGTGGTTGTGACCGCCGAGTTTGGTATGAAACGTGTGGCCCGCACGGTGGGTTCCTCGGTTCAGAACGTGAAGGCCGCCGACATTGTGGAGTCGGGCCGTACCGACTTCATCAGCGCTCTTCAGGGCCGTGTGTCGGGTATGAATGTGATCAGCTCGGGTGGTGCTCCCGGCGCATCGACCTCTGTGGTGCTGCGCAGCGCAACCTCGCTGTCGGGCAACAACCAGCCGCTGTATGTCGTGGACGGTATCCCGATGAACAACACGTCGTTCAACTCGACCGAGGGTCTGGCCGGTGGCGACGACATCATGGGTCTGACGGTGCGCAACACCGACTATGCCAGCCGTGGTAACGACTTCAACCCCGAGGACATCGAGAGCATGACGGTGCTGAAGGGTGCCGCAGCAGCCGCCCTGTATGGTAGCGACGCATCGAACGGTGCCATCATCATCACCACCAAGAAGGGCCGCTCGGGCCGTGCCCGCATCACCTACAGCAACCAGTTCAGCTGGAGCAAGGCGTATGGCTGGCCCAAGATTCAGGACACCTACACCAACGGTGCCTACGGAGCCACCAACTACTACTACACCAACCACTATGGTGGCCTTTATGACGGCTCAATCCCCTATTATGACAACGCCAAGGCTGTGCTGCAGACCGGTACGCTGATGAAGCACAACATCGCGCTCGAGACCGGTAACGACAAGATGAGCGTGCGTGCCAGCGCGTCGTTTATCAACCAGGACGGTGTGATCAAGACCACCGACCTCAAACGCACCAACCTGTCGCTGGCCGGCCGTGCCGAGCTGGCCAAGTGGCTGCACTTGGAGGCCAGCATGCAGTATGTCAACTTCAAGAACCACAAGGCTCTGCGTGGTGCCGATGGCCCTATCGCCCGCTCTTATCGCTGGCCCAATGTGGATGACATGAGCAACATATATGCCGAGGACGGCAAACACATGCGCTATCCCGACTACTACACCGACGGTGACCTGCTCAACCCGCTGTTCGGCTTGATGAAGAACAAGCTCTATGACGAGACCGACCGCTTTATCAGCGCGTTCTCGCTCAACTTCACCCCCATCGAGCACTTCTATCTGCGTGCGCAGTTTGGTTGGGACGTGTCGAGCTCGAGCTACGAGTCGGGCACTCACCCCTACTATCGCACCTACAACCTGGACAGCGACGACGCCAACAACTCGGGGGTCTACAGCATGACCAAGTATAACAACAGCGACCCGACTATCAACATCTTGGCTGGCTACAACAACACGTTCAACGACAAGTTCACCCTGGGTGTGCAGGTGGGTTATCACCAGCTAGAGAATGCAGTCAAGAGCCTGTCATCATCAGGCAAGAATTTTGCTATTATTGACATGATGTCGATTATCAACTGCGCCCCTGAGTCGGTTGTCAGCACCAAGCGCTCAACCAAGCGCCGCATCCAGGCAATCTCGGGTGCGTTGGAGCTGGGCTGGAACAACATGCTGTTTGCCAACTTCCGCTTCCGCAACGACTGGTCGTCGACGCTGCCCGTGAACAACCGCAGCTACTTCTATCCCGCCGGTGAGCTTTCTTGGGTGCTGACCGAACTGAAGCCCCTGAAGGACTTGAGCTGGCTGAACTACCTGAAGCTGCGTGGTGCTATCGCTCAGGTCGGTAAGGACGCGCCAGCAAATAGCATCTATCCCGAATTGGAGCGCACAGGCTTGAGTGGCGGTGGGTTCAAGTATGGCTTCACCGGCCCGAATCCCAACCTGAAGCCCGAGATGACCACCAGCTATGAGGTGGGTCTGGAAGGCCGTTTCTGGAACAACCGCGTCAATGCCGACTTCACCTGGTTCAAGACCCACTGCGAGGACCAGATTGTCAAGGGTTTCCGCATGTCATACGGTACCGGTTTTGTGCTGAACACCCTGAACGTGGGTACGTTTAACACCTGGGGCTGGGAAGGCCACGTCGATGTCGACGTCGTCAAGACCAACGACCTGACCTGGAACATCGGTCTGAACTTGTCGCACACCACCAGCAAGATGACCGACCTGCCCAAGGCCGTCAACGAGTACTACAACGCCTATACTTGGAACTATGGCAACGTGCGCAACGGTACGACCGTTGGCCAGCCCATCACCACCTATTCGGCCCTCGCACTCGAGCGCAACAACAAGGGTGAGGTGCTGATCAACCCCACCACCGGCCTTCCCATCTTGGGCACCGACTGGAAGGTGATCGGTGACCGTGAGCCCAAGCTGCGCTTTGGCATCACGACCGCCCTGCGCTGGAAGAACTGGCGTCTGAGCGCCATGTTCCAGGGCCGCTACCACGCCAGCGTCTACAACGCCACCATGCGCGAGATGATGGCCCGCGGCTTCAGCCCGCAATCGGTCGAGCTACGTCAGGACGACGCGACCTATGTGTTCAACGGCGTGTTGAAGGATGGTTGGGAGAACACCGAGACTCCGCACTACAACACCATTGGTGTCAACTTTGCCCACTATGGCGGCACCGCCCTGTACAACGCCGACCACGAGTCGTGGGTGCAGAACGGCATCAACTACATCCGCTGCCAGGAGCTGCGCCTGACCTACATCGTGCCTGAGGCTTGGCTCAAGCGCGTGACCCGCAACATCATGCAGAACGCCAGCGTGTATGTGTCGGGCAACGACCTGTTCACCATCACCAACTACACGGGTATCGACGTTGCCGGCAACACGATGAGCGCCGCAGCCGGTGGCACCGGTGGTGAGGGCTACGACTACTGGTCGCTCCCCAGCCCTCGCACGTTCTCGTTTGGTCTGAGCGTAACATTCTAATGTTTCACCATATATAAAAACAAAAGATATGAAAAAACATTCTATCATATATGTGCTCGCATCCATGTTCCTGGCTCTGTCGATGGTGAGCTGCGACGACTACCTGGATGTGAACCGCAACGAGGATGCTCCCGAATATGTGGACGCGCACATCTATCTAGCCGGCATCCAGCAGGAGTACTTCGGTCTGTACTGGGACATCCGTGCTCTGGCACCGCTGACCCAGATGATGGGTACCAGCAGCTACACCTCATTTGCCACCCACTACTATAGTCTGGCCAGCGATGCCGGCGGCGAGTTGTGGCGCATGGTCTACTGGAACCAGGGCATGAACCTGGAGAACATGATCAACCAGAGCCTCGAGAGCGAGTCTTGGCACCTGGCCGGCATCGGCTATGCGATGAAGGCTTTCTCGTGGGACGCCCTGACCAAATATCATGGCGAGGTGATCATGGAGGACGCTTTCAAGCCCAACCAGCTGACCCACCACTATGACTATCAGGAGGATGTCTACAAGCAGGTGCGCGCTTGGGCCGACCGCGCCATCGAGCTGCTGCAGATGGAGGACAAGACCAACTATGGCAGCAAGATTTCGGGCAACGACTGGATTTACAGCGGCAACATCGACAAGTGGATCCGCTTTGCCTACACCGTTAAGGCCCGCAACCTGGCCTCGCTGAGCAACAAGCGCGACTTCAAGGAGAAGTATTACAACGAGTTCACTGAGTCGTGCCAGAAGGGCTTTGCCAGCGGCGATGACGACGCCGTGCTGCGCATTCTGGGTGGTGGCGCTAATGCCGCCGAAAGTGCCTACAACAACTTCTGGGGGCCCTTCCGTGGCAACCTGAGCAACGTCTACTGGCAGCACGACTATGCCGTTCAAGTGATGACAGGCACCATTCCCGTGTACAACGAGGACGGTGACAAAGTCAAGGTTGAGAATCCCGTTCACGCCGCTTATCCGTTTGAGCTAGCCGGAGCTGACGTCAATATCATCTGCGACACATTGCCTGATGTGGGCCACTTTGACCCGCGCGCGCTAGTCAAGCTGGCCACTGAAGACGGCAACCCCAATGTTGTCCTTGACGCTAATGGCACAGCCCAACTCTCAGATGACAGCAAAGATACTTATACCGACCGTGATGTCTTGCGCAAATGGACATTCTTCGGTTCAGGGTTCACCGCCGCCGGCGGTCCAGCCGGAACAGCACCCAGTTTCTGGGGCCGCAAGGAGTCTGCAACATCGGCCAAGGACGGCAACGGTCGCTGGCTCTACCGCGATGATGCACCTTACATCATGACTACCTACGCCGAGCTGCTGTTCGACCAGGCCGAAATTGAGTTCAAGCACGGCAGCAAGAGCAAGGCACTGGAGCTGTTCAAGAAGGCAGTTGCCGAGGACATGAAGTTTACCGCCAAGTATATCGAGAAAGGCAGCAATATCATCATCGGTACGGGCAAGAGCGCCAAGGCCTACCATCAGGGCGACAAGGTGGATGCAGCCACGTTCACCAACATCGCCAATGAGTACCTGGCAGGTCCATACGTGGGTGGCCTGAGCGAGGGCACGCTCACCCTGTCGCACATCATGATGCAGAAGTTCATCCATCTGTATCCATGGGGTGCCGGCGAGGAATGGGTCGACCAGCGCAAGTATTTCTACGATGTGGAGTACACTGGCGACTATCCCGGCACGGGCAATGGTTGGGACCTGACCACGTTGACGATGAAGCCCGAGGCCCAGAAGGTGTTCAAGGGGTTCTATCTGATGCCCGCCAATGTTCAGAATCGCAGAACCTCGTACAATAAGGACAACTTTGGCTCGCCTTGTTTCCGTGTGCGTCCGCGCTACAACTCTGAGTACATGTGGAACAAGCCCTATCTGGAGCAGCTGAAGCCCATCTCGGGCACTGCCGTCAACTACCAGTGCTCAATTCCTTGGTTCGCTTATCCCGGCGACCAGCCCAAGTAAAGTTTAATCAACGACTAAAATTTGAACTACTATGAAGTATATCAAATATATCACGATGGTTCTGCTCGTGGGCCTGTTTGCTGCTTGCAGCGACAAGGACGTGACCTACGACATGGAAAAAGCCAACGATGCGAACCAGGCGTATGTGCAGATTTTCAATATGGCCCCAATCGCCAACACCGCTGCGAACTATGCCTATATGGTTGATATCAATGGTTATGAATATCAGAACAACTATGCCTCTACACTGTTGCCCCGCAACGGTATTCCCAGCGGTGGCACCAACCTGTTCTTTACGGTCAATGCCGGTGCCTTGAATATCAAGTTGTACAAGAAGGAGAATGTCCTCTATCAGAGAGACTCAAACGGCATCTTCTATGTCGATGGCCATGGTGTCACCACACGTGTCAACGTGGGCGACTTGGTACACTTTATATCAGGTGATAAGGCTGTCTTCGTCAATGGAGAGGCTGTGACCGGACACTTTGAGTACAACACTACAATGGACATCGTTGGCAAGACTGTACGCGACGTGAACTATACTGCCCTCGAGCGATTCCAGGACGATCCTTACTACACTGGCGCTACCACTCTCGAGGCCGGCAAGCGTTATCATGTGTTTATCTACGACATGGAGAAAGACCCCCTTGCTGTTGAGATGGAGCCAATTCCTGCTCTTGCCGATGTGTCACAGCAGTTTGATGGCGTGACCGACATCATCGGCGCAGGTTGCAACGGCAAGTTTTATAACTTCCTCTATGAGAGCAATGGCCAGCCGTTCACCAAGAAGCTGCAGGTCTATCTCTACACCCGCACCGAAGGTACTGCTAACGTCCGCGCCAACTACAATGTTGAGACCAAGGTAGGTAAACCCTTTGGTTTCGGCGAGGCTAGCGAATGGGTAACCATTCCACTGGTCAAGTCGGTGTACAACAGCAGTGGTTATGACCGTGCATATTATCGTTTCCATGTGATTGACGCCAACGGCAATGACGAGGGCGAGTTGACCTATAATAGGGACAATAAGGTATTTGAGGACTATTGGAGCTACTATGTGGGGCGTGCTTACCTGATGTTTGCCATCGGCGTGCGCGATGGCAGTGGCGTGACCATGGCCACCCCGCGCTGGACATCGCAGTAATCCCATCATGATTTGAACACTGGCGGAAAAGGACCAGCTCCTTTTCCGCCAGTTTCTTTTTGCGCCAGCCTTCACACGCGGCTGGCGACCGATTTCGCAGTTCAACTGCCAATCGGCCAACCGCGGCGCAGCGTAACCAGCTCTGACGCTCAACCCCTCCCCTAACCCCTCCCCTGCCAGGGGGAGAAAAAAGAGGAATCAGCAAGAGTTACGAATCCACTTGCCATCAAAGGAACGGTTCTTTTGATGGTGCAAGAGCCATGCAGTGGCGCGGTGAACCCCTCGACCTAGATGGGGAACAAATGTGCGAAACCCGATTTGTTGATTTCTTGCCACAAAAGTTTGGTGGAGTGCGAATGATTAATTACCTTTGTCGTGCGAAACCTCCGTTTGGTGTAGATTTTGCCAATCAGAAAACCTCCGTTTGGTGTATCACTGAAAGATGAAGCGAAAGATTTACAGCCAGTTACTCACCTGGAAAGAACAACATCAGGGAAAGACCGCCATCTTGATTGATGGCGCTCGACGTGTGGGCAAAAGTTAGTTACACCTTGACTTCGTTGCGCAAGTGCATCAGCAAGTTCTCAGAATTTACCGGAACGCCTTATGTCCTGCACAGCGGTGACCTCAAAGTCGATGATGGTATCGCCTTTTTGCCATTATACATGACACCCTTCCTTTAAAGGCGCAGCAGCACACACGCAGCAGTGCAATGACTCAGCCGGCGCTTTGCCCCTGACTCGCAGCATATTTTCTGACCCAATCCAGCACATTTTTTTGGCTAATTAAAGAAATACCATTAACTTTGTGGCCGATTTAAAGTTGAACTTCAAATCGGCCAACAATAGCGCAGCACAGCCAGCTCTGACGCTCAAGCCCTCCCCTGCCAGGGAGGCCGCTGAAAAACTCAATAACCGCGAAGTTACGCGAAAAATAACGCGAAAAAAACGCGAAGCTTTCTTGGACATTATTCAAAAAAGCGTAAGATTTCGGTTTGTTTATGATAATTTGCGTTTAAAACAATGTTGGTTGAATTCGTTTAATTTATTGTTGTGACTTGTTCAGCAGCCTGCCAGGGGAGGAGAAAAAGAGGAATCGGTGAATAGTTACGAATCCACTTGCCATCAAAGGAACAGTTCTTTTGATGGTGATGTGATAGACGGTGCTTTTACATCACTATAATTATTTGGAGGGATATTGAGCGATATGAAATTTTTGTTTGCGAAAACTACGGCCAATTCAAAAAAAAGCCGTATATTTGCAAAAAATAAGCTGAATTGCACAATGGACACATCGACAAAGGGAATACTGAAACCCAAGGACATTGACGAACAAGGGAGATACTACTTTGTTCGTAAGGCTATGGATGCGGGCGATGTCGTGAGGCTGAAAAATGGTCTGTATACCACAGAGGACACACTGGCTGACACGATGGTGGACGTGGAGCGTATCGTACCAGGCGGTGTGCTGTGCCTTTACTCGGCGTGGCAGCACTATGGGCTAACAACTCAGATACCGGGGTCAATCTATGTGGCGGTGGAGAAGCACAGGAAGGTGGTGGTGCCGGCATTTCCGCCTATCAAACTGTGCTACTGGGAACAGAAATACTATGAGATGGGCGTGATAGAGGCGGACGTGGCTGGTCACAGGCTGCGAATTTATGACATTGAGCGGTCGGTATGTGACGTGGTACGCTTCAGGAACAAAGTGGGCATGGACGTGATGACTGAGGTACTGCGAGCTTACCTGGGCCGCAAGGACAGGAACATTGCGAGGCTGACGGAATATGCGGGAAAGATGCGCATTGCAACGATAATGGCTCAATACCTGAGTGTAATGGTGTGATTAAGGGTTAAGATTCAAGGTTAATAGTTATGGCAGAAATAAAGAACTATGGGAAATCAAATAGGACTAAGCTGTTGAACCTGGCACGGAAGACGAAAGGGGTGGACTATAACCTGATTCTGCTCCGTTTTGTGCAGGAGAGGTTCTTGTATCGGTTGTCAATGAGTGCATACAGGGAGAATTTCTTCCTGAAGGGTGGTGTCTTGCTGTTTGCTCATGAGCGGTTTGCAGCGCGTCCGACTCGTGACATGGACTTTTTGGGCGACCATATCAGCCGTGACAAGGAGAACATCAGGCGCATTATGCTAGAGATAAGTAGCATAGCATGCCAAGAGGATGGTGTTACATTTGAGTGCGGTGAGGATGATATATGGCTGGAAGATATTACCGTGGAAAAGGAGTATAATGGCACTCGTGTCCATATGACGGCACACATGGATACGATAGTGCAAATGTTTTCGATTGACGTAGGATTTGGCGATGTGATTGTGCCGCGTCCTGCCCAGCTGGACTATCCGCTGCTGATTGAGGGCTTGCCTGCAGTGAATGTAGAAGCCTATTCGCTAGAGACGGTAGTGGCTGAGAAGTTCCAGACGATGATAGACCGCGCTACGATTAACAGCAGGATGAAGGATTTCTTTGATGTATATACTATTCTGAAAGCGGACAAGGTGGACAATCAGTTGCTGAAGGAGGCCGTGGTTGAGGTGTTTGCCAATAGAGGAACACGGCCAGATGCGGAGCATGTGGTGTTCAGTGACGAATTTGCACAAAACGAGGTTCGTCAGAAAATGTGGAATTCGTACCTGAAGAAGATAAAGTATAAGGATGAACTTCCGTTTAACGAGGTGATGAGCGTCATCAAGGAGCGGTTGCGGGGGATGTTGGGATGATGGACTAAGGGACCTGGGCGGAAAAGGACTGGTACCTTTTCCGCCAGTTTCTTTTTGCGCCAGCCAGCACACGCGGCTGGCGACCGATTTCGCGGTTCAACTGCCAATCGGCCAACCGCGGCGCACACGCAGCGCAGCAATGATGCCGCGGTGTCTTGCCCCTGGCTCGCAGCATATTTTCTGACCCAGCCAGCACATTTTTTTGGCTAATTAAAGAAATACCATTAACTTTGTGGCCGATTTAAAGTTGAACTTCAAATTCGCCAATGGATATATCAGTGTACATCTCGCGCGATGTCTCGCAAAAGCTTATAAAACTCGCAGGCATCTACCCCATCATCACTGTGACAGGCCCCAGACAATCGGGCAAAACAACGCTGTGCCGACAGATGTTTGAGCAGATGCCCTATTTGGACCTGGAACGCCTCGACATTCTGACAGCCCTATCGTCCGATCCCTTGGCATTCTTGTCTCAATACCCAAGAGGAGCTATTTTGGACGAGGCACAACGCTATCCAGACTTGTTCTCATATCTGCAGGTTCACGTCGATGAAGACCGCTTCGATGGAAACGGACAACGACGTTACATCTTGTCGGGCAGCAACAATTTCTCGCTGCTGGAACATGTGTCGCAGTCGATGGCGGGGCGCACGGCACTGATTACACTGTTGCCGCTCTCGGTCAAGGAGATTGAACGCCACTATGGCCGCCAAGGTTCTGACGAATTGATACTCAATGGCGGTTATCCCATGGTTTGGCGAACATCTGGCGATTTGCATCCTGATCTGTTTGCCAACTACTATGCCACCTACATTGAACGTGACGTGCGGCGACTTGTCAACATCAAAGACTTGGTTCAGTTTCAGAATTTTGTCACACTATGCGCCGGTCGTGTAGGCACAGAATTCAATGCCTCAACGCTGGCCGTAGACGTAGGCGTGTCGGTAACAACCATCAAGAACTGGCTGAATGTCCTGATTGCATCCTACGTCGTGCACATGCTGCCACCATTCCATCAAAACATTAAGAAACGACTGATCAAGTCGCCCAAGCTCTACTTTTATGACACCGGGCTGGTGTGTCACCTGCTGGGCATCAACACCACGAAAGAACTTGCCGCCCATCCGTTGCGCGGCGGCATCTTTGAGAACTTGGTTGTCAACGAATTCATCAAGAAGGACTATAATGCCGGCGTGCGGGCCTCATATTTCTTCTATCGTGACAAATCGCGCGAAATAGACCTGCTGAGGCATTCAGGCGGCAACACCATGGATGCCTACGAGATCAAATCGGCACGCACCTACCGAACCGAGTTCCAATCCAACCTTTCATACTTGAAGGGTCTGCTGGGCAATCAGATTAACAGTACCACCGTCGTATGTGATACTGATATCGAGAACGTGGCCTCGACCGAAAAGTTCATCAATTTCCGCAACATCTGAAACACAAAAGTCTATGGCCGATTTAAAGTTCAACTTCAAATCGGCCAACACCAACACGGCAGAGCGCATGGCGGAAAAGGACTGGTAACTTTTCCGGCCAGTTCCTTTTTGCGCCAGCCACGACTCACAGCACTTTTTCTGCCAGAAACGGGCGGTAAGTCATTTTTTTAGCCACTTATCGCCCGTTTCTGACAGAAAAATTGTATCTTTGCACTGATGATGACCCCCAAAGGAAAAACTTACACCAACAAAAGGTTGTCAAGAAAGTCCACCTTAAAAAGACTGAGAACATTTTTTGAAATATGACAGAGAAACTGACCAAGGAGTTTAAGAGCATCAGGAAGATACATTCTGGCGACAAGGGGTTTAAAGACCTTTCTGTAACTTGTGTTGCATTGGCAAACGCACAAGGTGGCACCATATACATGGGTATCGAAGACGACACTAAAGACCCGTTGCCAAATCAGATTGTCGAAGAAAGAGAAATCAATGACACCATATCTCGACTGAGGAGTCTGTGCTTCAATGTGAGTATTGCTGCATCTGAACGACTTATTCATCCGAATGGTGCCCAATACTTTGAGATTTATGTGGCTCCATCACTGAAATCAATTGCCACTACTTCCGATGGCAAGATATACCTACGAGTTGGTGATAAATGTGAACCCGTAAGAAACGAGGATCTGCAAAGATTGTCAATAGAAAAGGGAGCCTATCAGTGGGAACTGTTGTTGACAAAGTGCAAGTTGGAAGATATACCGTATGAGAACATTGTGAGATTTGCTGATGACATCCGACATTCCGACCGTGTGAAAAGTCATGTGAAGCAGATGTCCAACCTAGAAATCCTTGAGCATTACAATCTCATTGATAACGACACGATGACAAACCTTGGTGTTCTATGGCTTGGCAGCGCAAAACAACGAGGACGAATATCATTCCCAATATCTGTACAATATATTGTATACGACCAACAGGAACACAAGGTAAGAAAGATTGAGTGGCATGAAAATCAGTACAACCCCAAAGAGTTACTGCTTGAAATAGAGAAAGAAGCCATCGAGCTAGAATATTCTTATGAGCTCCCTAATGGTTTATTCCGAAAGACCATTAGGCATTACCATCCAAAGGTGATAAGAGAGTTGTTGCTAAATGCTTTCGCTCACAAAAGCTTCACAATTTCAAGTGACATCATGATTTGTGTATATCCCGATAGACTGGAAATTTCGAACCCAGGTGGTTTGCCTCTAGGTGTCACAGTTGACAATCTGCTGCATCAACGGCATCGCAGAAATCCCTATCTTATCAATATAATGAGCGACCTAGGACTGATGGAGGGTGAAGGTTCTGGCTACGACCTCATCTATGAACTGAACTCAATGGAAGGTAAACACCAACCAATACTAGAATCTTCATACAACGAATTCAAAGTGACACAATATTCTGAGATACAAAATATGGAAATTCTGCCCCTGCTGGATTATACTTTGAAAAACTATGAACTAACTCAAAAGGGATATATCACCTTCGGCGCAATAGCAAACGAGACGAAGATGTTGGCAACCAAACTGTCTGCATATCTGCAACTTTCTGACGAGAAACGCCTAAGAAGTTATATAGACCCATTACTGAATCTTGGACTCATCAATAAGCGTGGTACGGGAAAGGGAACCACTTATTTTATCAATCCGAAACTAATTGCCAATTCCAAGGTCAATGTCAAAACTACGCTAAAGAATATCGAGCCATACGCGCTGAAAGCATTGGTTGTTGAAGACTTGAAAATACACCCAAGAAGCCGAATGTCTGAAATAGCCGAAAGACTTCCAGATGTGGAACTGACTGATCTGCGAAACACTGTATATAAGATGGTTGGAAAGGAATTAATCGCTAGTGGCGGCAAGACATACCGTAGATATGAGTTGAAAGATGGCAGAAAAGAAAAGAATTAAAAAAGAAAACACAAAAAGAAATCCCACAAACACTTGATAATCAAAGAAAGGCTTCTTTTTTAGACTTCTGTCAACAACTAAAGAATTATCAGATGTACTATTGGAGCAAAACTATCGACCCGTACCACCAAGGCAGTGCATCTGACCATGATCACAGACCAGGGACTGGTCGACAATCCTTATGCGAGAGATATTCACAGCCAAGTGTCTGAGGACGACCTGTTTAGATGAATTCTTCCGTCAGAAATGGGCGGTAAGTCATTTTTTTAGCCACTTATCGCCCGTTTCTGACAGAAAATCGCACAACCGAAACAACTTTTTAACCATCAATTGAAGGGAACTATGCACGCACCATCAAGGGGACGGTTCTTTTGATGGTGCAAGAGCCATGCAGTGGCGCGGCGAACCCCTCGACCTAGATGGGGAACAAATTTGCGAAACCCGGTTTGTTGATTTCTTGCCAACAAAAGTTTGGTGGAGTGCGGATGATCAATTACCTTTGCCGTGCGAAACCTCCGTTTGGTGTAGATTTTGCCAATCAAAAAACCTCCGTTTGGTGTAGATTTTGCCAATCAGAAAACCTCCGTTTGGTGTATCATTGAAAGATGAAGCGAAAGATTTACATCAGTTACTCGCTTGGAAAGAGCAACAGCAGGGTAAGACCGCCATCTTGATCGATGGCACACAAGATGCGAGCAAAACGCCTCAAATGTGTGTTTTCAGGTGACATTTGAGGCGTTTTGCTCACACCTTTACAAAAATCAGGGAGCAAACAAGTCGTCCATTGTTACTTGGCTATTGACAATGCTACGCTGCACCGCATTGGCTACTCCCATAGTTGTAACGAAAGTGTGTACCAAAGCCTTGGTTGTCTTGGTCTTTTCGCGGAAAATCTCGGCACGTTCACGCAGATGCTTGTCATAGTCATCCGTAATTCGATATGGTCTCACCGAAAATTTCATTTCACACAAGTTGATGACACGGTCGGCGCGGTCGATAAGCAAGTCAATTTGTGCTCCCTTGCCAGTGCCGGCCGACTTCTTGGGCAGATACCGCCACGACGAAACGGCTGTAGGTATTCCTGATATTCCCAACTTTAACTTGATTTGCGACAAGTGAGTCAATCCCACGAGTTCGAATGCTGCCCCCTGCCACGACTCAACTGCATGAGACTGAAAGTTGTTGCAAAAAAATGCATACAAGCACACAACATGCGAGCAAAACGCCTCAAATGTGTGTTTTCAGGTGACATTTGAGGCGTTTTGCTCACACCTTTGCCAAAATCAGGGATAAACATTCCATGAAGTCATACCACGTGCAGCCATGACTCATGGCACTTTTTCTGTCAGAAAAAAACAGGTTGCAGCAAAAAAAGACTAACTTTGCGCCTAAAACACAGAATCTCACATCACCAAAACCAGACTGACACGATGAACATCGTCATTGCCATCGACTCGATGAAAGGATGTCTGACCTCGACACAGGCCAGCCACGCCGTGATTAGCGGCATCAGGCAAGCAAGGCCCGATGCACAGGTGACTGCCATCCCTGTGAGCGACGGGGGCGAGGGGATGCTCGAAGCCTTCGGGGCCGCCCTGCAATGCTCGGCCATCACAGCCACTGTCCACGACCCGCTCATGCGACCCGTCACAGCACAATATGGCATCACGCCCGACGGACTAACCGCAGTCATCGAGACGGCGCAGGCCTGCGGGCTGACCCTGCTGGCCCCGGCTGAACGCGACCCGCTGGTTGCCACCAGCCGCGGGGCAGGTGATCTCATCGCCGACGCCATGCGGCATGGCTGCACGCGGCTCATTGTGGGGCTGGGCGGCAGCGCCACTGTCGACGGTGGATGCGGCATGCTCGAGGCATTGGGCATAGACATCATCGACGATCGTGTCGACACCACACACTCGCTGCTCAATGGCCGCCAAATCGAGGTGATTGTCGCCGGCGATGTGTCAAACCCACTGTGCGGCACCGATGGTGCAGCACGCGTGTTCGGTCCACAAAAGGGAGCCACCCCCGACATGGTCTTCACCCTTGAACGCCGGCTGAGCCAGCTGGCCGATCTCACCGCGCAAGCACTGGGCACCGACCACCGCAACTCGCCAGGTGCCGGGGCTGCTGGCGGCATGGGGTTCGCCCTGATGGCCTATCTCAACGCCACCATGCGTCCTGGTGCCGACCTGCTACTCGACCTGCTGGACTTCGACCGCCAGGTTGCCGGCGCCGACTTGGTCATCACCGGCGAGGGCAGCGCCGACCGCCAGACGCTGATGGGCAAGCTGCCCCTGTGCGTGATGCGGCGCGCCCGAGCGAACGGCGTTCCCACCGTGTTGCTGGCAGGGCGCGTCGGCGACCGTCAGGCCTTGCTCGATGCCGGCTTTACTGCCGTGCACTGCATCAACCCCGCCGACAGCCCCCTGGACCAATGCCTGCGTCCCGCCATTGCCCGCCAGCGTCTGGCCGACTGGGGCTGCCGCTTGGCACTGGGTCGCGACCCTGGCGCGACATGGTAACTGTGACAAACACACTGAGTGCCGTCAAAGGGACGGTTCTTTTGATGGTGCAACGAGGCAATAGGGAGGGTTCTTTTGGTAACTATTCACCGATTGCGTCGGAGACGCTAAAATGCTTCGAAGAAGCTATTTGTTCGAAAGACCATGCAAGAGGGCCGTAGGTCCTCGCCGCTTGGTCCACACAAAGCTGAACGAAA
>Ga0256404_1003288_pt1 | contig 33350 bp, 36 predicted proteins | sample RumenRJG_01DNA_FD_185990 | JGI IMG/M metagenome (GOLD analysis project Ga0256404, IMG submission 185990) | Bovine rumen microbial communities from Lethbridge, Alberta, Canada - RJG_01 | ecosystem: Host-associated > Mammals > Digestive system > Stomach > Rumen | place: Canada: Alberta | collected...
ATCACCTCCCGGAGAGTTGATCCAGAGGGTGATGTTTCCATCGCCTGCATGCAGTTCATCGCTAAATAGCTTGGGTGTTACTTCGTCGCCGAACCACGTCTCATCGGAAATTTCCCCGTCGAGGTAGAGCGTTCGGTCGGAGCCAAAGCTGTCCGGCTCCTCGTTTCGCACCCAGTTCCAAAACTTTCTGGTCATAGTGCCTCCTTCTTTCTGAACCGGGTACTCCCGCTTTCGGGTTCCGGCTCGGTTTGTGTTTCCTTCGTTTCATCAGATTCCTCCTGCGTCTGTGCTGAGGTCGCAAAAATACCTGCGTCCTTGAGCTTGGTCATATTGCCGTTGATCAGGTACAGGTCGCCGCCTTCCTCCTCCGGAATACGGTCGAGGTTTTCAAGCTCCCTGATATCGTTAGCGGACATCCAGCCGTTCTGGCGTCCGACCGCATAACCGTTCATGCGGCTCTGGTAGTCGCCTCTGAGTAGCCCGTCCACATTGAATTTGAAGAAGTATTCCTTCTTCTCGTCCGGCGAGAGCAGGGCTCTTTGCATGGACTGTTCCCAGCGGCATACCCACGGGTCGAGCGTGTATTTCACGAACTCCAGCGACTGCTGTTCGATGTTCGAGAAGCTCGATTTCTCAAGGTCGCCGATCATGTGAGGCGGGATGCGGAAGATACGAGCGATCTCGTTGATCTGGAATTTTCGCGTCTCTAAAAACTGCGCCTGTTCCGGTGAGATGGAGATAGGCGTGTATTTCATGCCTTCCTCCAGCACAGCCACCTTGTTTGCATTGGAGCTGCCGCCGAAGGCCGAGTTCCAGCTTTCCCTCACGCGTTCCGGGTCTTTTACCACACCGGGATGCTCCAAGATGCCGCCGGGCGTTGCTCCGTTCGCAAAGAACTTAGCGCCGTATTCCTCACAGGCTATTGCCATGCCGATGGCGTTCTTGGCCATTGCAATCGGGCTGTAGCCTACGAGGCCGTCAAATCCGAGACCGGGAACGTGAAGCACATCGGATGGCTGGAGTCTTACGCGGCTTCCATTCATCGTGTGTGCTTCATCCTGTGATGTTTGGTATTCGTAATAAAGCTCTCCGCTTTCATCGCGGTTGACTGTCATACGATTTGGCATCAAGGGATAGAGCGCGACCACTTCACCTTTGCCATTTCGGATGATCTGCGCGTAGGCGTTTCCCCACAGGAGGAGGTGCGTCATTAGCGTTTCCCGAAATACAAAGGAAGTCATTTCCGGATTCGGCTCATCGTGGAGCAGGAAGTATAGCGGATGATTTGTCGCTTTTTCCTTGCTGCCGCCTTCGCCGTATCGGTAGAGGTGGATCGGCAGGCCTGCAATCGCCTCGGATAGAATCCTCACGCAGGAGTAGACCGCCGTCATCTGCATGGCGGAGCGCTCCGTCACGGCTTTGCCGGAGGTCGTGCCGCCGAAGAAGAAGCGGTAGGAGCTTCCGGTCGTTGCATTGGTAGGCTTATCTCTTGAACGAAACAGTCCTGAAAATATGCTCATGTTGATCACCTGCCTTTCAGATAAATAAAATGCCTCTGCCGTCATAGACAGAAGCGCCGTTGTCGTTGCCGCAGCGGATCGCACGGTCAAGCGCCATGATGGTGGCGATGGCTCCGTCGATCTTTTCTGTAGATTTTTCTTTGTCAGCCTTGATGTTTCCCGCTGGGTCGGTGCGGATGAAGATGTTATCCATATTCCAGCGGAGCACCGGATGGCCGCCGTGGGCGAGCTTTTTCTCCAGCGTCAGCTTCATGAGCTCTTTTGTGGGCGGGCTCATATCCTTAAAGCCCTGTCCGAAGGGAACGACGGTAAAACCCATGTTCTCCAAGTTTTGTACCATCTGAACGGCTCCCCAGCGGTCGAAGGCAATCTCGCGGATATTGAAGCGCTCGCCAAGGCGTTCTATGAATTTCTCAATGTATCCGTAATGAATGACGTTGCCTTCAGTGGTCTGCAGTGCGCCTTCTTTCTCCCAAGTGTCGTAGGGGACGTGGTCGCGCCGGACACGGAGGTCGAGTGTATCCTCCGGTACCCAGAAGTACGGGAGGATCACATACTTGTCGTCCTCATCCCTTGGCGGGAATACCAGCACGAAGGACGTGATATCCGTAGTGGAGGACAGGTCAAGACCGCCATAGCAGACGCGGCCTTCGAGGTCGTCCTCATTGACGGGATAAGCGCATGCGTCCCACTTATCCATTGGCATCCAGCGGACGGCCTGCTTTACCCATTGATTGAGGCGCAGCTGCCTGAAGGAATTTTCCTCGCCGGGATTTTGCTTTGCCGACTCGCAGGCAGCTTCCACCTTATCGATACCGACCGTGATACCCAGCGACGGATTTGCTTTTTTCCACACCTCCGGATCAGTCCAGTCCTCGTCAGGCTCTGCGCCGTAAATCACAGGATAGAAGGTTGGATCGACCTTCCTGCCGTTGAGGATGTCCTGTGCTTTCTGGTGGACTTCATAGCAGATGGTGTTTGTATCATTTCCGGCAGTGGTAATCAGGAAATACAGCGGCTGCATTCTGGCATCACCGGAGCCCTTGGTCATGACATCAAAGAGCTTTCGGTTCGGCTGGGTGTGCAGCTCGTCAAAGACCACGCCGTGAATATTAAAACCGTGCTTACTGTAGGCCTCAGCGGAAAGCACCTGATAGAAGCTGTTTGTCGGCTCATAGATGATTCGCTTCTGGGAGGCCAGTATCTTCACGCGCCGGTTCAGCGCCGGGCACATTCTCACCATATCCGCAGCGACATCAAAAACGATGGTAGCCTGTTGTCTGTCGGCAGCGCAGCCGTAGACCTCGGCGCGTTCCTCGCCGTCACCGCAGCAAAGGAGCAGGGCGACCGCAGCGGCCAGCTCTGACTTGCCCATCTTCTTCGGGATTTCGATATAGGCCGTATTGAACTGTCGGTAGCCGTTGGGCTTTAGGACACCGAACAGGTCGCGGATGATCCGTTCCTGCCAGTCGATCAGTTCGAAGGGTTTTCCTGCCCACGTGCCCTTGGTGTGGGTGAGCTGCTCAATGAACATCACAGCGAAGTCCGCCATCTGCTTGCTGTAGTGGGAAGTCTCTGCCATGAAGCGGGTCGGCTTATAGTTTTTCAGTTTTCGCATTGGCACGGTGGCCGCCTCCTTTCAGGGCAAAATAAAAGACCGCCTAAGCGATCCGGTATCAGTACGAGAGAAAGAGCCTTCTGGCTCAGTCTCCCGGAATATTCGTATTCAGGGTTTGCTTTTTAGTTGTAGTTCTCAAGCAGGATGCAAAGCGCCATCTCTGCTTCCTTGCAGGTGGGATCAATGTCCCAGCCTCTGTCGTAGTTGCAAACGGTCTCGTCGTTAATCTTGATCATGAGCTTACTGATCCTGCCGCCGTTAATGCCGTAGGTCTCACTTGGCTCATCGTAGTGCTTTACCCAATAGTGGCATTTGGTGTATTTTTCCTTGTCCTTGGCATCAGGGATGCCGATAACTCCTTCGCTCCACATGCTCTTATGCCTCCTTTACCGTCATCTTGAAGGCCGGGATGAGCCGGTGCTCGTCGCTGCCGAAGTGGGTGTAGCGATCCTTGACCTTTATGATTCCGTCCAGCGTGCAGCCGAGCTCCTCGAATTTGGCGATGGTCTCAATCAGGCTTGAGAAGGTGGAGCTGATGGTGAATTCCTTGACTCCCAGCTTCCTGCAATCCGCGAGGATGGTCTCGATGTCGTCGTCCCAGATGACCTCGGCGAAGTTCGGCAGGTCGTTTCCGGCTTCCTTGCTGTAAAGGTAGGCCTGTCCCAGTGTCCACTGGCATCCGATTTCTTCCCAGCGCATTCCGGGCTTCGCGTTTTCTATGGCTTCGATTGTGTACTTCATGGTGGTTCCTCCTTGTGGTTGTTTTCCCTTTTGGTATGTACATATATCACTCTGAACGCCTGTAATAGCAAGCTATTTATCGAAATATATGTGACAATCCTGCGGGAACATTCGAGGCCGAAATTGTGTAGTTAGCCTTCCCCGGTCATGATGAATTTCACGTATTCAGACCGGTGTTCCTCAAGGTAGATAACCAGCTCGTAGAAGTCTCTCTCGTAGGCCAGCCGCTGCACCATGTTCACATCGAACATATTCGTAAGGCCGGTGTCCCGGATGGCGAGGATCTGCTCCTTTACCTTTTCATCCATGTCAGTCCACCACCTTTCGCACAAGGTCGATGCCGTAGATGACATTCAGGCCAGAGCCGTTGTCCCAGTTCACCATGAGGCTTCCGGTATCATCGACTCCCGTGACGGTTCCCTTGGTACCGGTGGGCGGTGCCTGCACATCGTCCATCTGGAGAAGCTCCACGCGGGTGCCTGCCGGGAAGCGGGAGCGGAGCGCGGCAAGCTCCTCTTTTGTGATCATTCGCATGCTGCCACCTCCTTTTCCGGTGCGCCGTTCTTCCAGCTGGAGTTGCCGGAGAGGTTTTTAAGGAGAATCTTGCGTTCTGCCTTGTACTCGTTTCCGATGAAGCCCAGACGCAGGAGGAAGCAGCGGAATGCATACTTCTCATTGTCGACTTCCTTTTCCGTGGCGCTGATGCGCTTCAAATCCCGGCTCATCTTGCCAAGGGCAGCAATGAAGTGGGTGTAGGCCTTGACCGCGTCCGGCTCCGGCATCTCGGTAAACCAAGGGAAGCTGACCGTATCCTCCGTGACCTCAATGCCAAGGTCGTCAATGCCGAGCGCCTTCTTGATGAGGCTTTCCTTGGCGGTGAGGAGGTTGGTGAGGTTTCCGACCGCTACCTTGTCGAGCGGGAGGCTGACCGTAAGGCCGGTAGCTTCGTCGTCGTTTTCTGCGGTGATTTCTTCGTCGATGCTTTCGACCTCCTCGGTATCCTCCGGTGTGAAGCCATCCGCGAGAAGGCTCTCGATGATGCGCGTGAGCTTGTCTGTGTCTTCGCAGGTGACGCCGCCTTCCTTATCGACGGTGATGTCGCCGATCTCGTAGGCGCAGGTTGGCATGCGCATGTAGACCGCCTTTTCACCGGTGAAATTTTCAATGGCTGCGACCAGTGATTTTCTGCCGTTTCCGGTTACGTTGTAATTTGCTTTCATGAGTGTGTTCCTCCTTTGTGAAATTAAGGTTTTCTTCTGTGCCTTTCGGCATGTATATACATCACTCTGAAAGCCTTATTTATCAAGCGATTTCCGACATTTTCTGAGGTAGAAAATCGTCAAATAATCCGGGCAGAAATTGTGTATTATACACCCGCCGTCGGAGAGGTTTCGACTTCCTTTGCCAGAGCGGAATAGAAGAGCTTTTCGCCGTTTCTTATTACATACACATTTTCCTCATCGCCGGTATCCTCCACGTAGCGCCGGAGGATGACAGAGGCGTATTTCGGATCAAGCTCCATCATGTAGCAGATACGGTTCAGCTGCTCACAGGCCATCAATGTGGAGCCGGAGCCGCCGAAGGTATCAATAACCACAGAGTTCTCCTGAGATGAATTCTGGATAGGATAGCCCAGAAGGTCGAGCGGCTTACTGGTCGGGTGATCCTTATTGCGCTTTGGCTTATCATAGTTCCAGATGGTGGTCTGCTTACGGTCGGAATACCACGGGTGCTTGCCGTTTTGCAAAAAGCCGTAGAGCACCGGCTCATGCTGCCACTGATAATCGGAGCGACCGAGCACGAGGCTGTTCTTTACCCAGATGCACACACCGGCGAGATGGAAGCCTGCGTCAATGAATGCCTTTCGGAAAGTCAGCCCTTCGGTATCCGCGTGGAAGCAGTAGGCGGCTCCGCCTTTTTCAAGATGGTCGGCCATGTTCTTAAAGGCTGCCAGCAGGAATTTATAAAATTCCTCACCCTTGAGGGAATCGTTCTGGATTGTAAGGCCGTCTGAGGCTTTGAAGGAAACGCCATACGGAGGATCGGTCAGGACGAGGTTTGCTTTTTTGCCGTCCATGAGCTTTTCCACATCTTCAGGCGAAGTGGCATCGCCGCACATCACGCGGTGCTTTCCGACCGTCCAGATGTCGCCGGGCTCCACAAAGGAAGCCTTCTCCAAAGCAGCAGTCAGGTCAAAGTCATCATCGGCGATATCTTTTTCATTTCCGGTGCCGAGCAGCTTATCCAGCTCACCGGCATCAAAGCCGAGGAGCGAGAGGTCAAAGGACTGATCCTGCAGGTCGGATAATTCGACCGACAGCATTTCCTCATCCCAGCCTGCGTTGAGCGCCAGCTGATTGTCCGCAAGGATATACGCACGCTTTTGTGCTTCCGTCAGGTTCTCGGCAAAGACGCAGGGCACGGTTTCATATCCTTCCTCGCGGGCAGCCGTAATGCGACCGTGGCCGACGAGGATGTTATAATCTGCATCAATGACCGCAGGACTCACAAAGCCGAACTCCCTGAGAGAAGCGCGGAGCTGTGCGATCTGCTCCTTGCTATGCGTCCGGGCATTCCGGGCATAGGGCACCAGTTTATCAATAGGTACCTGTTCCAATTTCTGTGTGTTCATTTACATATTCCTCCTGCTTCGAAGCAGCTGCTCCATCACGCTGTCCTGCGGGCTGCCCTCAAAGGGCTCGGTGCAGTTTTGCTTCACAATGTCATAAATCTCGTACCAGAGCAGGTTGGCCTGCTTCTGAAAGTTCATTAAAAGCTGTGTGAAAGGGCTCGCAATGGCAGCGCCGGTGGTCGGGTGCTTTCCGAGCATGCCGTATTTGCTGACCGCTTCGGAGCACTGAATGTACCGGGCAAAGGCCTCAGAGTAGCTTTCGAGCAGGCGCTTGTTTACCAGCCTCTCGCAGCCACGTTCCTTGAGCCACAGCCATGTTTCCTTATAGATTTCATCTGCGCCGAGGGGCTTGCCGTCCTTCTGCAGAGCAGAGAGGTAATCGTCCGGACTTGGCATATCCATGCCTTCCAGCTCTACACCGTCACCGATGTCGTCAACATCGAAGTCGGTCATGTCTTCGGTGAAGTCCGGCAGCTCCATACGCTTTGCAGGTGCGCCTTTCATTATTTTGTCGGCGAGGGCGTCCGGCTTGGAGCCAGCTTTGACACGCCGCCCGCCGCGATAGGTTCCGTCTTTTGCCATGTCGATCACTTCCATTTCTGTGGTGCAGGGTTTAATACCCTGTTTGAATTGCAATTTTTGCGTAAAAGACCCCGCGCCGTTTTCCGGGAAAACAGGTCGTAGAGATTTCACCCGCCCTACCGGTCGCCGCGCTCGTGGTGAATCTTCTCGTGGCACGAACGACAAAGGCTCATGAGATTGGACTCCTCGTTCGTTCCTCCATCAGCCAGAGGAATGATGTGGTGGACTTCCTCGACCGCGACGTAGCGTCCGGCCTTTAAGCACTGCTCACAGAGCGGGTGCTTGTGGACATACCTGTCACGGATTCGTTTCCAAGCTCTGCCGTAGCGTTTGCCGGGAGAGTAGCCGCGCTGGAACTTCTCGTAGTGTTGTTCCATCACCTTGGCGTGCTCCTCGCAGTAAACACCGTCGGTTAAGTTCGGGCAGCCGGGAAAGCGGCACGGTCGTTTTGGTTTCCTTGGCATAAGCCGCGCCTCCTTTCGGGCAAAGAAAAAGCCCTGCAGGATAATCCCACAAGGCTTGGTGGCTGCGCGTGCAGCCTTTTCTTTATTCTGTTTCGCTGATTATATACTATCATAAGTGGCGGGTGGGCATCTTAGGACAAATGTGGACATTTCGGGCGCATTTCATATTTCGATAGGTTCTTTTGGGAGAGACGCATGCAGCAGGGCGTTTCCGTGCCAGCGCCGGATGGTGCGGGCATCTGCACAAAGCTCGGTGCCGATCTGTTCCCATGTATAGTTATGGATGTAGCGGTACTTCAAAACCATGCGCTCGTCAGTGTCCGGAACTTCCTCGATCACTTCCCGGATCTGCTTTTTTAAGTCAGAGAGCATCTCAAGCTCCCGTGCAATTCTCTGTTCCAAGTCCCAGAGCTTTTCAAGCGTCCGGGCAAAGGGAGCCTCGGTGTTCCTTGAAGTCTGCACCCGGTCTTTATCATATTGGATAGCCGACACGCTGCCCGCCATCTCACGAAGGTTCTGGGCTTCCATCGTATCGGACTTGATTCTCTGATCAAGGCGGTAGGCCTGATGGAGATATTCTTTTACTGTCATTTAGGCTTAGCCTCCTCTCGTAGTTTTGTGATTAGGTACTCGCCGTCCACGCTCGTTAAGGTCTTGTACCAGCCGGAGCGGAAGAAACGCTCACACTCCATCGCGTCTGCCATAGCAGCCTGATTGCTGGACTTCTTTTTCAGGCGCTTTATGGCATCGCGGTAATCCTTCACGGCCTGCAGCACGATTGCATTGGCGAGGTTTTCATACGGATCAGCCATCACACCACCTCAGCCTTGACCGCGTCGATAAGTGCCGACTGCGTCATTTCTTTTTTGGTGAGTGCTCGCATGATCCGCTCATCAATGGTGCCCTTTGTGATGATGTGCTGAATCACCACGGTATGCGATTCTTGGCCTTGCCTCCAGAGGCGGGCGTTGGTCTGCTGGTAGAGTTCCAGCGACCATGTGAGTCCGAACCACACAAGGGTGGAGCCTCCGGCCTGAAGGTTTAGGCCGTGACCAGCAGAGGCCGGATGTATGACTGCTACAGGAATCTTTCCCGCATTCCAGTCAGCGATATCGCGGCTTGTCTTGATCTCCCGGACATTGAAGCGGTTCTTGATGCGGGATAAGTCGTGCCGGAACCAGTAAGCCACAAGGAGCGGCTTTTCATTGGCGGCTTCGATGATATCCTCCAAAGCGTCCAGCTTTCTGTCGTGAAACTCGATGATTTCACCGGTATCTGCATAAATCGCACCATTAGCCAGTTGGGAGAGCTTTCCGGTAAGGGATGCTGCGTTGGCAGCGGTGACTTCGCCGTCCGGGAGCTGCAGGATGAACTCCTGCTTCAAATCCTCGTAGCGGTCACGCTCCGATTCCGAAAGCTGCACCTCATAAGCCGTGGATACCAGTTCCGGCATCTTCAGGTGGTCAGTCGATTTCATGGAAATCGTGATATCCGAGATTTTCCGGTAAATGGCGTCCTCCGCATAGGGCAGCGGCTTGTAGGAGTAGATGATCTCGCCGTTTCGCTTGTCCGGCATGAAGTAATTTGTCCGGTACTGCGTGATGAAGCGTCCGAGGCGCTCACCCATATCCAGCACTTTGAACTCTGCCCACAGATCCATGAGACCGTTGGAAGAAGGTGTACCGGTGAGGCCGATAATGCGATGGAGCCGAGGTCTAACCTTCATCAGAGACTTGAAGCGCTTTGACTTGTGGTTTTTGAAGGACGAGAGCTCGTCGATAATCACCATATCGTAGTCAAAGGGAAAGCCGGACTCGTCAATGAGCCACTGCAGGTTTTCACGGTTGATGATCGTGATATCCGCTTCCTGCATAAGTGCTGCCTTTCGCTCCTTGGCAGTCCCGACTGCGACCGAAAAGGTAAGACCAGCAAGGTGGCTCCATTTCTGGATTTCAGAAGGCCAAGTATCACGGGCGACTCGTAAGGGAGCGACCACCAGAACGCGCCGTACCTCGAAGCTGTCAAATAAGAGGTCATATACGGCAGTCAGGCTGATGACCGTTTTGCCAAGTCCCATGTCGAGAAGGACTGCGGCCACGGGATGCTTTTCGATATACCGGATGGCATAGGATTGATAGTCATGTGGTGTAAAGTTCATCAAGCATCCCTCCAATCTGTGAAATATCGTCGATGACGTAAACCTTGAATCCCAACTTCCGAAGAAGGCGGTGCCTTGCCAGCTGCAGTGGGCGCGGTTTCTTTCCCGGAGCCTTAAGCTCCGCAAAAGCCATGACACCTCCCGGAAGAAGGACAAGCCTGTCCGGCATCCCGTCAAAGCCGGGAGAGACGAACTTGGGCGCGATGCCTCCCGTTGATTTCACTGCATTTACCAGCTTTTTCTCGATTGTCTTTTCATCTATTTTCATTTCCATTCATCTCCTTTGAGTGGACAAGGTGGGACAAAAGGACAGCTTTTTCCTATATTTATCTACGCGGGTGTACGCAGGTGCCTGTGTGGCTTCCTTTTTCTGCTTTGCTGGATTAAATAAAGGGAAAAAGTTGTCCTTGTCCACGAGGTTGTCCACCTATTTTGTGCGCTCGTACAATCGCTGACGTCCGTAAAAAGGCTGGGAAGCTCTGCGATTGGTGCGCTTCCAGCCGTCCACCTGTGTCATAAGTGCCGCGATGGCATAAGAGTCGGTGGGCTTTAAGTCAGCGATATTCCTTCCGAAGCATTCACACCAGATTTCCGCATTGCTGACCTCGGTGCGTTCCACTGTGCCGGAATCAGAGGTGATGTCGTCACCATCAAGGAAATTCCGACGCTGGTAGAGATCCATCTCAGACCAGTTCTCCGGCAGGAGCTTTGACAGGTACTGTTCCACGAGACCTTGGCGCTCATCTGTTTCCATAGCGCTTCTCTGGGCTTCTTCAGCTTCCGCAAGAAGGTCACCTTCGAGATACAGCTTTTCGCCTTGCTCGTAGTAATACTTGGCCTCCGCCCATATCTGGTCACGTTCTTCGGGCGTAATTTTCCAGCGCACGGCATTTTCCGTCTGGCGGCATTTCACAATCCAGAAGCGACGGTTTCCGGTAATATCACGGAGATACCCATGTTCGCCGTTGACCGTTGCGACCACGACACACTGCCTCGGATGGCTTTCGACCACCTTGCCGTAGCTGGGACGGTACTTATCATCCGAAGTGGAGAGGAAGGACTTGACCTTCTCGATGTCGGCCTTTTTCATTCCGGCCAGCTCTCCGATTTCAATGATCCAGAAGCCTTGCAGCTTTTCTGCACCGGACTTGTCGTCCATGTCAGTAAGCGAAAGGGCGTCGGAGAAGTATTCATCACCGGCCAGAGACTTCCACATGGTGCTCTTGCCGATACCCTGTGCGCCGTCAAGGACGGGAACGGTATCGAACTTGGTGCCGGGATGGTAGATGCGGGTCACGGCGGCCACTAAGGTTTTTCTGGTGACTGCCCTGACATATTTCGTGTCATCAGCCTGCAGGCAGCGGATAAAGAGCTCGTCCACGCGAGGCACCTGATCCCATTCCGGCAGGTCATTTAAGTAGTTCCTCACGGGATGGAACCGGCGGTCGTCGGCCACCTTTGTGAAGCTGACATTGTGGTTTCTGTCTGAGAAGCAGACATAGCGGATGTCGATCATGGCTTTCAGCTGCGCCGTGTCGGCATCGCGCCAGAACTTATTGTCAGCGGGACGATCCCAAGGGACATCGCCGATCACCTGTATGCGATTGGCCATCTCGTTATAGGCAAAGCCCTGACAATCCGGATCGTTATTAAGGATCAGCATCTCGTTCCACACACTGTTTTGAAGGACGGTGCTGCGGGACTGATATTGGAGCTTGGCTTTCCAGTCATCATCGGAGCTGTCATCCGTAGCGGCAAACTCCTCACCGGCCTGCGCCTGCTTCTCCGAAAGCAGCAGGATTTTCACCTTGTCGCATCCGGAGGCAAAGTCCATCATGGCCTTATAGGACGGCATCTTCGACGGGATTGACTCATCCAGCACATCCTTGTCCAGATCGCTGAAGCGGTGGACGCGGACAAGGTCAAAGGCATTCAGGAGCTTTTTGCAGGCAGGGTCTGAGGAGTGATGCGAATACAAAAACTTATCTCCGTAGGAAACGGCACCGGCGGGACTGTCCGCAGGGATATAGTCGTAGCGGTTCTCGTCATCGGTCGGAGCATATACATCGGAGAGGAACTCCGGGATTACCTCCGAGATCGGATAAGCCCGGCAGAACGCACCGATGATTCCCGGCTTGGCGAGAGGATCAGCCTGCTTGCTGGCACCGTGATCCTCCACGCAGGATTCGCGGGAGGATACCGGCCATGTGCTGGAGTCCTGCCAGTCATCGTATTTGGCAAGGTAGGCATCAGGGTCTAAGGCATCGCCGTCCTTTTCCTTGAACACATACTCGCCATTGACGGAAGTGGAAGGCCAGTACATGAGGCGGTTGGCCTCGTAGGTGCTGTCGTCGAACATATCAATGCCGACTTCCTTGGCGAACATTCTGGCGACCGGCTCGTATTCCGGTTCACTGATTTCACGGGTGAGCGGGATCACCAGACGGAGCCTCGGATTTTCCGGTGTATGCTTATGCGTCGAGTGGCACAGGCACTGGTATGGGATTTTGCTGATGGTGGTATCCCACACATCCGGCTCGCCGTAGTCCATGTCGAGAGTCAGCATGGAGCGGCAAAGCACGTATCCCTTTTTCCGGCGACCGTTCCGAAGATGCCCGCCCACGAAACCGCCGATGTCCTTGATATCCGCCTGCTGGGCTTTGGACATCTTGCGGTATTCCTCTATGGTCTCCGTGGTGCGGACGGTGTTCTGAAATCTGGCCTTTAAGGCATCCATCGAAGTGTCGCCGTTTTTCCATTTGATAGCCTTGCGGCTATTGGCGGTGGCGTATTTCATCAGTCGTACACCTCCTGCGATTCATCTTCGAGCACCTTTGTGATGAACTTCAGCGCACGGATCATGGTCTCCAGCTCACAGTCGCCGCCGAGGGTAACCTCGAACTCGCTGCCGCCATAGCTGTCGGTGTGAGAACGGATATTTATATCTGTGCTGGCCAGATCCTTGATGCGGAAATAGGTGCGGCTGCCGTGGCCGGAGTCGCCTCCCTGAAAACCGTTCGTACCGGCTTCGACCTGAAGGATGTTGCAACTGATAACCTCACGGGTGTAAGTCGTGATTTCGGTGCCATCTTCGAGTTTTCTGCGTCTTTCTGTTACTTCATACATGGTGTTAGACCTCCTGACATTCTTCTGTGAAATAGCGCAAGTGGTAGCCTTTCCACTTGGCACGTTTGATTTCTGCTTCCATCCCGGATGAGATGCGGCTCCCGAACACCCAGACCTCGGCGCACTTGCTCATGAGCGCATTCCCGAAGAAGAGACCGAGCTCGCGTTCGTCGGCATCATCGTCATCAAGGAACTGCGGGTAGAGAAGGTGTGGTGCGATGGGAATGAAGCCCTTGTCCACGGCAAAGCGGCAGTAGCGTCTGGCCGCAGCCACGTTTCCCTCCACATCTCCGGAATAGGGAGAGCAGATGTAGACGATATGCCTAAAGGCACGCAGGAACTGCTTTTCATTGGCGGCAATCCGGGAGATCGCTTCACCGGCAGTCGGGTCAGGATAGCCTTCACTGTTTCGATAATCGTTACTCAAACCTTGAGTCCTCCTTTCCGGGCAGACTTAAAAGGCGTCCACCTCTAATTTCCACTGGAGATGAACGCCTGATTTGAGCGGACGATATTTAATCTTTTTTGTAGAAGGGCGTGGTGTACCCGTCTGCCCGAAGCTGTAAGCCGCGAGCCCACGGCGGTGTCCTGCCCATCTGTTCACAGAGAACGTCAAGGGACATGCGAGGATCAGCCTCGATAACCAGCTCGTCGTGGATGTGCATGACGATTTCGCAGTTCCGAAGCGTCTTCATGGCGTAGCAGAGAATGTCACGGCTGGTCGCCTGTACGATGTTTTCCACAAATTTCGGGCCGTATGAGTCGAGCCGCTCCCACTTTTTCGTGGCTCCGACGCCTTCATAGGTGATACACTCGCCGCCGAACTTGTTTGTGCCGACCTTGGGTTTTACATAGGCGAGGTTTCTGCCGGAGGGCAGTGTGATAAAGAGCATCCCGGAACGGCAGGAAAAGGTCAGACCATAGGACGAGGTCGTGTGCTTATGCTTTACGGCCTCCATGACCGCCCGGTCAACGTCCCACCAGAATTTCACGATGTGGGGATTTGTCTGCCGCCAAGCGTCCACCAGCGGAGGAAGCTCATCTTCGGACAAGCCCATCTCGATAGCGCCCATCGCCTTTAAGGCACCGACCGAGCCGCCGTAGCCGAGTGCGAGTTCCGCGATCTTGCCTTTTTGCCGCAGGTGGCCGTTGATACCGTGCTTCTCAACCGGGACATGAAACATCTGGGACGCGCTGGCGCAGTAGATGTCGCCGCCGTCTGCAAAGACTTTCTGCCGCCACATCTCACCGGCATACCAAGCGATGACGCGGGCTTCGATAGCAGAAAAGTCCGAAACATAAAGCTGCGTGCCTTCTTTCGGAATGAATGCCGTCCGGATGAGCTGCGAGAGCGTGTCCGGTACATCTTCATACAGGAGCTTCACGGCATCGAAGTCACCGGATTTTACAAGGGCGCGGGCATCGGCCAGATCCTCCAGATGGTTCTGCGGGAGGTTTTGTAATTGGATCAGCCTGCCTGCCCAGCGACCGGTACGGTTGGCTCCGTAAAACATGAACATGCCGCGAGCCCGGCCATCATCGCAGACCGCCCGTTCCATCGTCTGATATTTCTTGACGGAGGATTTGGCAAGTTGCTGGCGGAGTTCCAGAACGGTCTGAAGCTCGGAGGGTGCTGTCTTTATAAGCTCGGCCACGACCTTCTTTCCAAGGCTGTCGGTTTCGAGGCCGTTATCGGAGAGCCACTGTTTCATTTGCTGGACGGAGTTGGGATTATCAAGCTCTGTAATATCCTTCATGGCCGTGGTCAGCTCTGTCCGGGAGCGGCTATCCATCTCGATGGCTTCTTTTACCAGCTCCATGTCGAGCCGGACGCCTCTGTCGTTGATTTCCTGATCAATGCGATATTCATCCCAGACGAAGTCCGGCACCGGGAAATTGGTAAGGCGCTGCTGGATCGCCATCTCGACTTCGACGTCCCTCTGGTTATATGCCTTGAAGGTTTCCCACTTCTCAGGATCATGGAAGGGCATGTACGGGTGCGGCCTCCGTTGGCTTTTGTCGCAGCGCAGGGCACGGAGAAGTATTTGATGAGCGCTTTGCCCTCGTCCATCTTCTGATCTTCGAGCTTTAACACCTGACCGACGCCTTTTAATGAAAGCGGCAGTCCCATCGTGGCTGCCCAGACCATAGAGCAGCGCCAGCCTTCCGGATTTAAGAACCGGGCGCACTCCGTGGAGAGAGGGTGGTTATCATGGAATGGATCAAGGCTCACGCCAAGATCGGAAAGATACCGGGACAGGCAGACTCGTTCAAAGTTTGCGTTGAAAGCCCACTTTGTCACATCGTCGTCTGTCAGGGCATCGATGATTTCCTGCGGGATGTGTTCTCCCTGTGCAAGGTCAATGACCTGCACCTTGTCGCCATCGACCGCATAACCGAACAGCAGGATTTCAAAGTTCGGAGACTCCGCGTATTTGTAAACGCCGCACTTGTTCAGGTCGATGTCGGAGAAGGTTTCTATATCTATACTGATGTTTTTCAATCGGATCACCTCAATTCAAACAGGCGGCCTAAGATCGCTCCTAAGCCGCCTGCCGCTTTCGTTTTACTCCAAGGACTTCATGCGCTTCTCGTGATACTCGCGTTCATGTTCGGCCTGTTCCTTCTCACGCTGCATGCGTTCCTCATGATACTTGAGGTCGCGGGCGGCAGATTCCTCTTCGCGCTTTTCACGCTTGCGGTCGTTGAAAAAGTTCTGGATGGACGAGATCAGGATCACGATGCTGAAGATCAGCCAGATGGCGATCAGCGCAGTAAGCAGGATTGTCTGTAAAGTTGTCACTGTCATAGCCGCACCTCCATCAGTTCAGGAAATCTTCGTCGTCATCGGTAGCGAAGTCAGACTCTGCGCTGGCCTTGCCGCCGAGAGGCTCACCGTCACGGATCTTCTGCAGGTTATTGAGCCCGCAGGCGATTCCCTTGTTTCCGGAAGAGTTGAAGGCGTAAAACGTGATGCTGGCTCTGCCGTACACACCGGAGTACACCTCGGAGCGGGTCAGGATCGGGTTCAGGTCTGCGTCCACGATGCCGGGAGCAGAGGTGGCGTTGGCATTAACGAAGTAGGAGTTCTTGTAGGCTTCGTCGTCCGGGCGCTCTGCATCTCCGTCACGAAGAGGAGTCTTCAGAACGGAAAGAGCCGGTACGGACTTGCCGTTGCCCTTGAGCTTGGCCTCGCCCTCCTTGTAGGCAGCTTCGATGGCGGCCTTGATCTTGGCGATGGTCTTGGTGTCGGACTTCGGGATGATGAGGCTCACGCTGTACTTGGGTGTGCCGCCGTTCACGGACTTGGGCTCCCAGACGTTTGCGTAGCTCCAGCGGGTGTCAACACCGGTGATAACCTTCATGGGATTGCTGATTTTTACATTCTTACTCATTGTCGTTTTCCTCCATAAAATCATTTTTTGCTGTATTCATGGCCGGACGCTTGTCAGACTCCGGCACAAGAGTGGGTTTGCCCTGCGGCTTTTCGATGTAGGCCGTCAGGAGTTCATCAAAGCGAGACTTGCCGAGGAGCTTCTGCATGGCGGTGATGCCGAGCAGCTTCTTCTCATACGGGTCAAAGCCCGCTTTCTCGACCGCATCAATAACTGCGGCCTCGTTGTTGTACCTGCGGTTGGCTCTGCCCTCGACGAGCTTGAAGCCTGACCATTCCTTCCCGGAGAGCGCCTGCTGGAGAGCGTATTCCTTGATGTCGGAAGCCCAGCTGACCAGCTCGTCCACTTTTCCGAGAATGACCTCGATCTCCGTATCTGTGAGCAGAGGCGGGAGCTTGAAGTCGTGCTGCGCGAGCTTTAAGTTTGCTTCGGCTCTGGCGCGGCACTCATTCTTGGCCTTACAGAAGCCGCACCATTCGCCGCACAGGAAGTTCCCGTCACCGGCAAAGGCCAGCTCTGCGGTGGGCTTTAGGACTTCATACGCCCAGCGGTACAAATCTTCCTTGCTGATCTCGTAGGTGCTTACATTCTGGCGTCTCGGCTGATAGATGGTCATGGAAACCTTGTCGATGTCGTAAAGCGCATCGAAAAGCTCCAAAGCGCCAAGGCTGTAACACTGCATCTGCGGATTTCCCTCTGCGGAGACTAAGACGCCAAGACCGTGCTTGTAGTCGATCACACGGAGCGTGCCGTCTGCGATGATTATGCAGTCGGCGGTGCCGAAGCCCTGTTCTACCCAGCGGGAGAAGTCTACGCGCTGCTCGATCAGGACGACCGGATCAGCGCAGGTTTCCTTGGCGGCCTCGACCTGCTCCAGCACATATTCGGCATAGCCGCTGGTGCAGTCTTCCATCTCCTCGGAATACCACTTGAGGCTTTCGGTCGGGTCTTCCGCAGGTAGTCCCAGCGCGGTCTTTAACTTGAACTCGCCAAGCGCATGAGCGTCGGTGCCTTCTGCAGCGTAGTCGCTTCCTTTATCCTCGTAGGATTCACAGAGCCTTGCCGACGGCGGGCAGTGGAGCCAGCGGTCAGAGCTTGAAGCCGACAGGATCGCGTGTGCTTTAGCTGCCATTGCCGATCACCTCCGCGTCCTTCATCAAGGCTTCGTAGTTTGCCGGGTCAACAGCCGAGAGCTTTTCGGCACCATACTTCTGGAGCAGGGAGCGTACCTCTGTGGTATGACCGGCGCGGGACTTTTCGGCAAGGACGGCTCTTACGTCCTCCAGCTTGATTTCCAGCTTCGGCTTTTCCTTCTTGGCCTTGGCAGGTGCTTCGGGAGCCGTCGCCTTGTCGCCGGAAAACTGCTGGTAGAGCCAGTCGGCTGCGGCATTAATAGAAGCAGCAGCGCTTCTGAGTTCTTCGATGGTCTGTGCCATTTCTGCCATCTTTGACATTCGTTTTTCCTCCTTCCTCGGATTTGCTTGCGGCAAGGATTGAGAGGTTCCTTGCCAGTCTGGCGGATACGTGGCTGATGGTATTTAGGAGCTTGATCTCCTCGGCCACGTTGCCGCCGGTGTCTGCGTAACTGCGGTACATCATGTTCACCTCGCTTTCTGAAGGCTTTGTCTCTGTCCTTCACCTTCCACTGGAGATGAACTGTCGATTTGAGCGGAGGAATTTATAAAAAAGTTTTCCGGCCACCATCCCGAAGTGGGGCAGTGACCGGAAAGCTGTGGTTCGTGGTCTGGGTATTACTTGTCGCCGGTAATCCTGCGAAGGTCAGTGCGGTACTTCTTCATCTGATCAGCGAAAGTCTTCTGCGGGCGACCGAGCTCTCTGGCGATGGCACGGTCGGAGATGCCCTCCGGATGATCCTTCCAAAGCTGAATGATGGTATCGGCCTCTGGGTCAAGCTCGCGCAGACGGGAAAAGAGCTGCTCCAGCAGCATGCGGTCTGCGATGACCTCGTCCATAGGCTTGCGGGTATCAGGGATATAATCGCCGATGGTACCGTTGCCGTCAGGGAGAGGCTGATCCAGAGAAGATGTGTCGCCCGTAGCGTGGTACTCGCAGCCGATGCAGTCGCCGTCGCACTTCCATATATAACGGTATGGACACATGCAGCGCCCGTGATCCTGCTCCTTGTGGCGGATGCGGTCGGCTTCCTTATAGAAGGAGTCGTGCTGCGCCTTGGTGACCGGCACCTTCGCGCCGGTGCTGCGAACGTAGATGAAATAGGTCTTCTGTTTACTCTCGTTGTCATTCTTTTTCATAATGAAACCTCCAAGTTTCGAGTGATTCCCGAACCGGAGGCTTCATGAAAAAAGAGCGTGAAAGGCCGACCGGAACGGGAAATAAATCCGTTTCAGTTGCCAATCACGCTCGTAGATTGGGTTTATTTACTTGTGACCGCTATGGCCGTTCGAGCCACTCTGCATGCCGGGTGAGCGTCCGTAGCGGTGAGCCTTTTAATGCCTTGCTCAGGGCGGTGACCTTTATCTGAGATCCGCTTCGATGGCGTATAACTCGCTGAATACGTCCGGCAGATCACACGGATTCAGGTCTTCGACGCTGTGAGCGCCGTGTTTCTGAAAAACAGAGTCGACCACAGCCGATCCTACTTGGGAGCTGATAATAGACGCTGATTCTTCAATGCTTGTGATGTAGCTGTCTTTTTCGCTGGTTGTCATCTTTTGCCTCCTTCCTCGCAGCTCCCTTTCCAGTAGGTGCTGGTGGTCTCTTAGGCTTCACTGGAAAATCCGTGGCCAGCGGATTTATCAGCCTGTCTTTATTTTCGTAGATTTGGACTTGGGATTACATGGAGCGGACTTGTAGGAAACTTGGATTTGACTTGTACGGCAAGAACAAAAATCCCACCTTTAACTTCTCCAAGGCTAAGTGCGGAAAAGTCAAAGGTGGGATTGAAATTTACACAAATCTGTGATATAATAAAATATCGTCTGAAATTTACAGGTACACTTCACCTTACAAGGTGCGTTTTTAGGAGGAACGGGCATGAGCTACAGCTACAACAAGCTATGGAAACTGCTGATAGATAAGGGCATGCTGAAAAAAGACCTCATGGCAAAGACAAAGATCACATCTTCCACGATAGCAAAGATGGGAAAAGGCGAAGCTGTGAGTATGGATGTTCTTGGACGAATCTGCGCAGAGCTGGAATGCAATATCGGAGATATCGTCGATTATGTGAATGAAGGAAACTGATTCCGAGAGGAGGGACTTGTCTGTGACGCTTTGTTTTGCAGCGCTCATCAAGGTACTTAAAATATGCTCCAAGCCGAAAGTCTACAACAAGACCCTCTGTGGAGCAGTGGCAAAAACGATTGATGAGTATTATGGGGGTATATTAGAGACAGACGATGGCACGGTCAGCCATCTAATTTCTTGCGACTACAATCTTTCTCCCGAAAACATAGTGGAACCGGCTAAGGAGATTGCTTTTTCAAAAGTATCGAAAGGGATGACAAAGTTTGTGCTTCCCTTACTTGATGCAGATAAGCTCCCTCTTGGTGTTCTTGCGTTGCGCAGTATCGCTCTGTCCAGTGTGACGGAGCCCGACGCAGAAATTGGCCGGATGAAGCGGTCTGCCTTAGAATCGGCGACGGCATTCGATCCGGCGGACTTTCTTGCAAACATCTTTCTATATACGGCGATTGCTGTAGAGAACAAGAGTGGCAAAGACACAATTGACCTTGTTGATAAGTCCTTTGTAGAAGGCTTTGAAGCACAGCGGGCTTCGATAAAGCTGGAGCCTGACACGATAATTGAGCCGGTAGAGCTTGACCGGACATTGAAAGACAGCGATTTTGATGCCGTATTTCGTAAAGTTCAATGCGACGATGACCTTGATCTGAAGAATAAGAGTGGCCTGAACCTGTACTATTTGGATATTTCAGACTCCGCCTTTGATTATATGGCGCTGAACGAATATCTTTTTGATAGCGTGGGAATGTATGTTTATTCCCGGACGCAGATGAAGGCGTTCGAGGATAAGAAAAAGATCAGGAGCATGGGAGCAAAAGCCCTGCGTCTGATGAAGGCCAATGGAAAGCCTGATGAAAAAGGTACCGGAAACGAACTCGGCGAAATGCTGCTGTTTGCATTTCTGGAAGATGGATTGCACGCGCCTAAGCTGCTTAGCAAGGTAGAAATAAGTACGACGGCCAGCCAGTTCAGCAGCAAGAGCGATTGTGTCCATTTGCTTAAGAGAAAAGTGAATGGCGAGATCAGCTACCAGTTGGTTTTTGGAGCGTCGTGTATAAATGGAAATATCACGAGCGCCATCGACAGTGCGTTTGAAGTGCTCGCTGCCATAAAAAACAGGCGGGTAAGAGAGCGCCAGATGGTCGATAGCACTCTGTTTAATCATACATACGATGATGAAACTACGGAGCGGCTTCGTCAGATACTCGTGCCGAGTAAAACAAGACAGACAGCGCCCGATATGGCTTTTGGCGTTTTTATTGGTTATACGATTGATGCTGAGGCCGACGATAACGACGCTTTTAGAGCGAAATGCATGACGCAGATGGAAGCCGATATTAAGGCGGCAATTCCCTATATCGAGAAAAAGGTCGCTGACCTTAAACTTGGCATGCATTCATATTATTTCTACTTCCTGCCGTTCAATAACGCGGAAGAGGATAAGAAGCAGATAATGGACGAGTTGTTGCTGGGAGGTGTGGATTAAATGAATGACACTACTGGCACGCTTGGATATGCAATATTCACCGGCTTAGAGAAGAACGAATACCTCAACGAAATATACGATGCGTTGCTGCATAATGACTTCCTCCGGCTATTTTGTATTAACGATACAGCACCGAAGGCAGTCAGTACGGAGGATGCCTTGAGGTTTGCCGACCTGCTTTCAAAGTCCGTCAACACAGAGCAGTCCGAGCGCCATCGTTCTCTGGCACAAGAGATTATTACGCTTTTGGATATGCTGAATCCTAACGATGAGGAAATTCAGTATGTTATGGGTTCGGTGCTTTCGAGTACAAGCAACTATCTCGGCCTTCAGCACAGTGTCCCTGATTTTCAGGAGAATAATGTTTTTGACCGTTTGTCAGATGAAGTAAACAGAGACTACCTGCGGATTCCATCTCAGAAGACTGGCTATTTCCTAAGATCACAAAAGGCCGTATACGACCACATGACCGAGGATGAGTATTTTAGTTATTCCGGGCCGACATCGATGGGTAAGTCCTTTGTAATGAGGACATTCATCCGGGAGCGAATTAGAAAAAGCCCGGATTGTAACTTCGCAATTCTTGTACCTACAAAGGCTTTGATAAACGAGGTGTCAAAGGAAATTGCCGACAATCTCGGCGAGCTTCTGCGGCAGCACGATTACAGGATTATCACCTCGGCAGGAGCTATGATCCTTCAGGAGAAGAACGAGCACAGATATGTTTTTGTTATGACTCCTGAACGAATGATGTATCAGCTGATCGGGTTTAAGGATATACCGATTCACTACCTGTTTATAGATGAGGCACAGAATATTTCAGAGAAAGAAGGTCGCAGCGCATTCTACTATCAAGTAGTCGGAATGCTGAATCGCTCAGAAATGCGACCTCATATGATATTTGCGTCTCCGCACATCCCCAATCCAGATATCTATCTGGAGTTAATTCCGAACGGGATTCAGGGAGATCGGTCTGAGATGACCTCGTTATTTACTCCGGTCAGTCAGGAAAAGTTCTTGATAGATTTGCAGGAGAGGAAACTTGGTTATTATAACGGCCTCACAGAAGAACTGCATGTGCTTCATTCCTTTGAGCCAGACCGTGACTTTCAGTCGTTCATTACTGAGCTTGGCGAAGGAAAGAAAAATCTGATTTATTGTAATGCAAAGGCGAAGGTCGTAAAGTTTGCCCGCGACTATGCTGAAACACTGCAGCCGCTGAACGATCCCGACCTGATTGCTCTTGCAGAGGAAATACGAGAGCAGGTGCATGAGGATTATTATCTTGCGGGTACTGTTGAAAAAGGTGTCGCATACCATGTTGGTTATCTGCCGACGAGTATCCGGTTGCGTATAGAAGAACTCTTTCGGAAGCGCGACGGAGGTATTCATACCATTTTCTGCACCAGTACGCTGCTGGAGGGCGTAAATCTTCCTGCAGATAATCTGTTTATTACGGATCACAAAAATGGGTCGTATCCAATGTCGGCAGTCGAGTTTCGGAACTTGATCGGACGGGTAGGAAGAATTCAGTATACGCTTTATGGGAATGTTTTTCTGGTTTGTCTTGCAGATGATGATAAGACTAAGCCGGAAAATTATGTGACTCTGTTGAAGAAAGAAGTCGAAGCACAGACGCTTTCGATTGTATCTATAAGCGATAGAGAAAAGGAATATGTCCTTGATTGTCTGCGTCAGGGTAAGACAAAACTTGAGAAACTGAGCGACCAGACAAATGAGCAGTTTTCTTTAATGCGCAAGTCCGCAAATATTCTTCTTCGGGAGATCATGCTTGACCGCAGAGGTCGGGTTCGCAGGGAGTTTGAGGAGAAAATGACTGCGAGCGATCCCGTGCTTATAAAGGAGATGTTTACTGGTAGAAAAAATGAACCGGACGATGACATCAATGTTTCTGTGGATCAGATTGATAAAGTAGTAGCGGCTATTGAGAACGGGCTGGATTATCCAAGGGTGAACATCTATGGCTATGTAGGATTCCAGCCGACACTACAGTTCCTTGAAGGGCTTTGTGATGCATTCGACTGGGAAACCTACGAAGGCAGTACGCTGGGACGATTAAACAAGGAAGGGAAACATTCAAACCTTAGATTTTATGCCACGTTGCTTACTCAATGGCTTACCGGTAATGGAATCAAATACATGATCGATCAGGCCATATCGTATAAGCAAGGGAAGAACATTTATATCAACGGTGAGTCAAAGCCCTTCGATGACAGCGAAGAGCACAGAAACAAAGTGATCGAGGATACGCTTAATAACGTAAATGATATTATTCTGTTTCGGCTGTCGAATTACTTCATGCGTTTTTCGACGGAGCTTAAGAAATATCACCATCGTGATTTCTTGCCGAACGACTGGTACGAGTATGTGGAATACGGAACCACGAATAAGATATGTATCCTGCTTCAGAAGAACGGCTTCTCTCCGGAAACGGCGACATACATTCAGAAGCACGAGGATATGTACATCATAAGAACTGACGAGGGAGTAAAGGTATCGCTTTCCTTGCTTCAATGTGAGCGGGTTTCCGTGAAGGAAGAGGCAAAGACAGTACATAACAATATGCCGGAGCTCTTTGACGAATAGCCGCTTGTAGAGTGCCATTGGATTTAGTGTGAATGATTGGGTGAGAAGTCAATGAATGAAAAAATAGTGATAAGAATGAATACAAAAGCCATACGGCACTTGAAAAATGCAGATGAAGGAATTGCTGATTTAATCGGTAGAATTGGCGAGCTTGAGTATACCTTGCATGACGAAAATCCATATGGATTTCTTGTACACGAGATATTGGAACAAATGCTTTCTACAAAAGCAGCGAAAAAGATTCATGGCAGACTGAAAGAATTGTGTAACGGAGAAATTGAACCTGATGTTATAAATAAGCTGACTGACGAACAGGTTAAATCCATAGGAACTTCTATTCAAAAGGTAAAATACATTCGTAGTCTTACCAACGCTGTAATTGGAGGAAAACTTGATTTTAAATCACTACAATTACTAAGCGACGTGGAGGTGATAAATGAATTAACTAAGATTCAGGGGATAGGTAACTGGACGGCAAAGATGTACTTGATATTTGTCCTTGATCGCCGTGACGTGCTGCCTTTTGAGGATGGAGCCTTTTTGCAGAGCTACAGGTGGTTATATAATACCTCAGATACGGCAAAGGAATCTATTATAAAAAAATGCGATTGCTGGAAACCCTATTCATCTGTCGCAGCAAGATATATGTATATCGCTCTTGATAGCGGATTGACAAAAGAGCAGCGAAACTAAGAAAAGCATTGGAGGTGCTACAATGGCAAAGCAACAGGATTTAAGAACATATCGTAGACGAGGAGTTACTCGCGAAAGTGGATATCATACTTGCGAAGAAACAACGGGCGGAGAATGCTTAATAAAAAGAGCAAGCAGATTTGTATGCCAAAATGAACAGGAGGTTTTTGTTTTTCGTAGGAGCTCTCTTGAATTGGTCGAATTGTTTGAGAAAGGTGTATCACTGATAGCTTTTGGCGGATATGTTCATTCCAATGAAAAAGCTGTGGTTTCATTGGATATGAGCTATTGCTATGAGGGACAGGGTTACGCTATTGGTGAAGGAGTTGAACAGGTAATTGAAGAAAATAGCTGGAAAAATATTGGCTTTCATGCCGAACAGTTGATCAATAAAGATTCCTCCGTGATAGATGTCGTTGTAAAAATGACGATTACCAGTCAGGTAGGTAACCAGCTTGATTTTATATGTTTTGATTTTGACGTTGTTGATAAAGCGGATTTTACTGACCTTTCTTGTGCAGTTAGTTTTTATCAGAAAACATACATGCATGTTCCGTATTTATATTATCTGAAGACTGACTTACCTTTTGAAGAATATCTATCGGGCAATGTTGCTCTGACAGAAGGTAGAAGGGTAGTATTGAAAAGTTGTAATCGCTGTGGCCGATTCTTACCAATAAACATAGATGATGAAATGAAAACTTTGAGTTTCTCGCTTCATTGCAAGAAAAGAGCACCTTGTGTTCATTCTACCTTTAGGGCATATGAAATTCAGAACAGGGATGAGTTGCGACCGGACGATCTAAAGGGACTCAAGTTGGAGGACAATAAAGTCGTTTCTTATTATGGCCATCAGCTGGAGTGCAAGGCTTGTAAAAAGTTCTTTGTTAATGCTCCGCTTAATCCGCAAAGAAACGCTCAACAATTTAAGGAAGATGGTTTACGAAGACGCGCCATTGAGGTTCTTGTGAATGATTTGCTTAACAGAAACCTCGTACATTTTGAATTTGAGAAACGAACGAAGAAAGAGTTCTCAAAGTATATATGGGAGAAGTTTGATAAGCGGTGCTTCAAATGCGGGCCAGATTCAGATCCAATAGCTTTAGGTGAAATGGCCTTAGACCACACCTTACCATTGGCGTATTTATATCGCCTTGATGAGACGGCGACATGCTTGTGCAGCAGTCATAACTCTCAAAAAAGCGATCATTTTCCTGTGGATTTCTATAGTGAAGATGAGCTTGAACGCTTAAGCAAAATCACCGGTTTGAGTATGAAGCAGTTACATACTCGCGAGGTTAACAAAGAGGTTCTTGATCTTCTGATAAAGAATGTAGTTTGGTTTTATGATGAGTTCCTTATGACTCCAGATTATCAAAAAGTGCGGGATGGAATTAGGACGGCAGACAAAATAAATGATTCACTAAAAAGGATCATTGCTGGAAAAGCTGATCTTGCCGAGGAGTATAAAAAACGCACAGGGCGTTATCCAAAGTCAGTAACTATCAGATGATGTTAAAAAGAGACTGCAGGCCAGAATTCACCGGCCTGCAGTCTGCTGAGTTATCCTTTTTTCATTAAAAACAGATATTGATGTTCTACGGTTGCTCCTTTATCTTTGATTCCATGTTTTTCGATTGATTCAACATTTTCACTTCCTCTATATACTTCTGTAAATTGAGGAAGTGCTCGTTTGGATAGTTCCTCGGCCATATCGACCTTATCTGTTTTTCCAAGATGAAGGATCACTTTACCATGAGGCTTTAATACGGCAGCACACATATCAAAGAAGGATTTATATATATCGAAGTTTTTCTTTTGCTTCTGGTCGAGGAATAATGTTTCTGCGTTTTTATAATCCTGAGCCTCCCATCCGCACAGCCATAGACGCATCCAGTTTTGCATATAGAAACGGATGGAGTCCGCAAAAGGCGGAGAACATATTATTGCGTCTACTGCCAGATCTTTTTTGCCGAGATCGTTATAATCGCCGTATATGGCACTTCCAGAGACATAGCGCTCAAATGAACCTTTATCAAAGGAAAGCAGAAGTTTATCTTTTATGTGCGCTACCACATTTTTATAGATAAAATCGCCTTTGGGCGCGTATGGCGTAAGCGGGTGAGAATTTCTTGATAGCGCATAGGGACGATTTCCATGTAAAACATGAAGAAGGCATGAAAAGATCATCGCTTCCGGTGGAGTTATGGAAGATTTGATTTTCGGTACAAAATATCGTCTTGCGCTTAAAATTTCTCTATAAGTGTCAGGGTGAAAGTACGCAGGTAATTTACCATTAAAGCCAAAATCGTTATAGAGTACGATGTCGTTATTTATAACATCCAAGTCTTTTTCTGCATTGATGAAACTATCCAAGGCATCAAGTGCTTTAAGGCAATCGTCAAGGTCTGGTTTTTGTAGTTTAGCCATAGTTACAACATAGGCCAATTCGCTTAAGTCATTACCTATACCTACTCTGCCTTGAAGGCAGGCTTCAAGCGGGATAGTGCCTACGCCGCATAAAGGATCAAGAATAACATCGCCCGGATTTGTAAATTGATTTACCATAAAGTGAGCAATTGCGGGCTTTAGTTTTCCGTGATACGAGCATAGTGAGTGCCACGGATGTCCCCAGTTCCTTCCAGAGTATGGCTCTTGCCGGTATGGCATATTTTCAATAAAGTTAGAAGCTTCGATTTTAAATTTATCTTCAGGTGAACCATTTTTATGTAGAATAAACTTTAGCAAACGCTGAGAGAGAACCATTCCATTTTTCGATCTTCTTTCGCGAAGAATTTCCTCACCATAAAGCTCAAAGCCGTGGCTTCTGCATATATCAGAAAGCACCTCGTGTGTTGGGATATGGACACCTGCAAATTGTGAGTCCCCGATGTCCATGATAAAGATTCCTTGATCTTTGAGGGCATGGGACAATTTGCCTATTACAATATCCATGTCTCTAAAATATCCGGCCACCATCAGCGGGATTCGTTTGTCGTAGGCTACTGGCTCTAATTCATCAATATAAGGCTTTACGCAGTCGAGGACTGCAATGTCGGTCTTCCTCTTTGAAACATTGTTTATTCCAGCGATAATACCTTTTGAATGGAATTCTGGCAAGTCTTTTTCGGAGTCTATGCAGTCTGTTAGTTTTAATTCGAGCTTTGTGTTTCTGATGTAATTTGTCCCGTTTAGATATGGCGGTGACGTTATGACACAGTCTATTATGCTTTCCGCTGTGATGTTGCGTGCATCTGCGTCTAAACACATCGTTTCAGACAAAGTCGGGCAATCATCACTATCTATATCAGCGATAGCTTCCTCGATTTTCTGAATATAATTTGCAAGGACATCTCTATCAGCCTCACTTTTTTCTGATTCCTTTGCTGCACGTAGGTCGCCTTGCCGGATCATCTTTGAGGCACGTACCGTTATGGAGGCTAACAGAACTAATGCAATATCTTTCGTATCATTATCTGCAATATTCTCTACTTCTGATTTTAAGGCCAATAACAATCTTAGAACGGCATCGTCAAAGAATTTCTCAAAGCCATTCCAGTTGATTGGATCAAATGATAGCTGATAATTATAGTTCTTGATTTTTTCAAGAAACTTCTGGAGGTGCATACTTCCGACGCCTGAGCTCCTTAACCGATGCACAGAATTAACCTTTGCCTCAATGACCTTCTGCATGAATGGATTGGTTTCACTATAATATGAGGCAATTCCATATTTGGAAGCCACCAGTGATGTTGTCCCCGTTCCACAAAAAGGGTCGTAGATGGTTTGGATTTTATCGACGCCTACTTCTTTAATAAGATCATCGATCAAGCAGGAAGAATAGCCCTCAAGATATGAATACCAACGGTGTATGCGCTCTCCCTTATTTAACGAGAACGTTCCCGCTGCCGCTTTTGAATACTTTTTACTCATGCTTACCTTTTTCCTCTTTTTCTTGATTTGTGTGTTCAACAACATCTTCTATTGAACAATCAAAATAATTGCAAATACGGTCGATAATATCGAGAGAAACTATCTCTCCCCGACCCATTTTGTCAACAGTGGATTTTGAAATCCCGGCTTTTTGCATGAGCTCTTTTTTTGTCATATCTTTGTCGATCAACAGTTTCCATAGAGGCTTATATGTAAATGCCATGTTTATACCGCCTTTCTTATTCAACACTGCTTTCTTAGTATACAGCAAAAGTAGTGAGAAGTCAACATATTAGCACTTAGAAAAAAGTAAAAAAGTTGTGAAAACTATTGTGTTTTCCAATGGACAATGATATAATTATACTGGATTTTTGCAGTAGGAGATAAAAATGAAGGTAATCACGCTTATTCAGCCGTGGGCGACGCTTGTCGCTCTTGGAGAAAAAAGAATAGAAACAAGAAGCTGGAGCACAAATATACGCGGAGAGATTGCTATACACGCAGGGAAAAAAGTTGATAAAAGCGTTTTTGATCAGCCTTTTTACTCAGACATTTTTCGTAAGTATTCAATTACTCCCGAAAATATCATTACTTCATCAATCATTGCTGTATGCAAAATAGTTGATGTTAAGCGAACAGAAGATTTAACTAATGTAATCTCTAATCAGGAGCGTGCTTTTGGAAATTATAGCCATAATAGATTCGGGTGGATTTTAGATGATATAAAATCCATTGAACCTATTCAAGGGGTCAAAGGCATGTTGGGCTTTTGGAATTATGAAGATAAGGGTAGAACTGATATATGAATAGTTGGAAGGAAAACACAGCCGAATTAATAGCTCAGTCAGCCAAGGCTTTTTATGCCGACCTACAGAATGATCCAAACGGAAGATACCGTTCGTGGGAGTACTGTTACATCAAATTTTATGAAGCAAGGCAGATTGAGTTCCCTGACATTGATTATCTTAGCTTGCAGCTATCTTTTTATTTGGCAAGTTGGGGAATGTATAGAGGATCGTCATTTTTGTTGCAAAAAGACTATAAAATACATATTCCAGTTATTGAGGAGCTTTTGGACAGAAAATATGATCCGCTTTTCGGTATAGAATGTTCAAAACTTCGGGACAGAAATAATCAAGAATTGCTTGTTGAACTGAATGACTTTCTTGAACGATACTATGATGATGTTCGTCGTGATGTTAAAGACCAGTATGTAAAGAACAAGCTGTCAGCCACGCTTATTACAAAAACGCTTATGGGCACAATGGGATGTGTACCAGCCTATGACAGGTATTTTATTGATGGAATAAAAAGGCAAAAAGTAGCCACAGGCATTTACAATTTGAAATCGGTATTAATGCTTGTTGATTTTTATGAGGCAAATAGAGACATTCTGGAAAATGCAAGACGCGGACTTAGGATAGGGAAAATGCTATATCCACAGATGAAACTTCTTGACATGGGGTTTTGGCAGATTGGATTTGAAGCCAATAAAGAATAATAAAACTGGAGGTTAAGTATGGACGGAAATTCTGATGAAAAAAAGATCTGGGGTATTCATACCCAGAATGACAATCTGTTTTTAAGTAAGGACTTAATCGCCATCGGTTGGAGAGATTTTGGAGACCTGACAAAAGTGGATGCAAGCCGGGATGCGTTCAAAGCCCACTATCTTGAAGCATATCCTGATGCAAAGAAAGGCCAAATTGCTAACGGAGCAGGTATGCTTTTCCGCTTTATCCACGAGGTGCAGATCGGTGATTATGTTGTATTTCCGTCCAAGTCTGACCGGAAAATCAACATCGGAACCGTCGAGGGTGATTATTACTACGAGGATAACGACGGCGAGTATGTTCAGCGCAGAAAAGTAAAATGGCTGAAGCATATCCCACGTCTCAGCTTTTCACAGGGGGCGTTATACGAAGTGGGTTCCGCTATGTCCTTCTTCACGGTTAAGAATTATGCTGACGAGTTTTTGGCTGCTCTGGACAAGGATTTCAAGAAAGCGGCTGCATCAGTCGAAGCAGACGATGAGAGCGTCGGCGCGACCGCAGATGACATCGTAGAGAATACGAAGGACTTCATTCTGAAGGAACTTAGCAGGCAGCTTAAGGGTTATGATCTGGAACGATTTGTGGCAGACCTGCTTCGGGCGATGGGATATCGGACAACAGTCTCGCCTCAAGGAGGAGACAGTGGCATTGATATTACAGCATATAAAGACGAGCTCCCTCCGCGCATCCTTGTACAGGTAAAGAGCCAAGACAGCGATATTAAGGAAACAACGATTCAGTCCCTTAAGGGAGCGATGCGGGAAGGCGACTACGGCCTCTTTGTTACTCTTTCTAATTACACGAAAAATGCTCAGAAATATTTGGACAGCACACCGATCATCCGTGGCATAAACGGAACCGAGTTAGTAGACCTCATTCTCAAATACTATGAGGAGCTAAGTGAGAAATACAGAAAGATGATCCCGCTGAAGATGGTATACATCCCGGTACCAAAGGACGAAAATTAAACCTTTTAAGGTTTCCTACACAATTTAAGGATACCTATACTTTTTAAGGATTGCCATTTAGGGGTTTCGGAAAGGAGGCACAGCCGGAATGAGTACAGCGACAGCAAGGGCATATCAGCCGCGATTCGCAGGCCGGTTTGTGCCTTTTGAAATGCCCAAAAGCCCGCAGAATAAGGCTTTCTACGGGCATTGGAGTACATATTCGGGAAAAGCACATTGTATCAAAGATAGCGTCTTGTTAGATCCGGCCTGTGGCTCGGGATCGTTACTTCTTAAGGCGGCGAAGATTCTGGGAAAAGAACATGTAAGACAGGGATTCTATGGTCAGGAAATCAACCTTACAACATATAACCTCTGTCGAATAAATATGTTCCTTCACGATATAGATTTTGATAAGTTCGATATAGCAAATGAAGATACGCTGGTTTCACCACAGCATTGGGATGATGAACCTTTTGAGGCAATCGTTTCAAATCCACCTTATAGTATCAAGTGGGAGGGCGATGATAATCCGGTACTTATAAATGATCCGAGATTTTCACCAGCAGGAGTACTTGCACCTAAGTCAAAGGCAGATATGGCATTTATTATGCATTCACTTGCATGGCTTGCAACAAATGGTACTGCTGCTATCGTATGCTTCCCTGGAATAATGTATCGCGGAGGTGCAGAGAAGAAGATTCGTCAGTATCTGATAGATAATAACTATGTAGATACAATCATACAGCTTCCATCTAATCTGTTCTTTGGCACATCTATAGCTACATGTATTATGGTGCTTAAAAAATCTAAGAGTGAGAATAAAACACTATTTATAGATGCTTCAAATGAATGTGTAAAGGTTACAAATAATAATAAGCTTACACCTGAAAACATTCAGAAGATAGTTGATACATTTATGGCAAAAGAGGAAGAAGTGCAGTATTTCTCAAGACTCGTTCCGAATAGTGAGATAGCAGATCAGGATTATAATCTATCTGTTAGTACATATGTGGAGCAGGAAGATACAAGAGAGAAAATAGATATCAAGGTGCTCAATGCCGAGATAAAAGAAATAGTCGCCAGAGAGCAGGTTCTCAGAGATGAGATAGATAAAATCATTGCCGAGATAGAGGGAGAATGATATGGCTATAAATGGAGTAAATGAAAAAGAATGGAAGCTTTTTAGAAAAATGATCCCTGGTTGGCAGGAAGCTTATATGGAAAAACTCTGCAAAGAATATGTAGGGATTCTATCTTCTAGCAGAAATGCTTCAGACAAGTTTTGGGAGCTTGAGAAGAGAATTAATAAAGATAAGAAAGATACAGGCGTAGTAGCCCATATGAGTCGCTCAATGATGCTTGAAAATATAGTTTCATTACTGCTTGAGGGGGCTATAACGGTTGATGACCTTGAGGGATTCAGTGAGGAAACTATAGAAATAGTTAAAAGATGGGCAAGAATCGGAGAAGAAAATGAGTAAACTTGATGAACTGATAAAAGAATACTGTCCGGATGGGGTGGAGTATAAAAAGATTAAAGAAGTATATAAAAGGCTAAAAGGAACACCTATAACGGCGGGAAAAATGAAAGAAATAGCGTCTGATTCTGGAAACGTTAAAATAATTGCAGGTGGAAAAACAATTATTATGGCTGATAGGGAAGACATCCCCAATGCAAATATTATTGATGTTCCAGCTGTTTTGGTACAATCTCGCGGAGTGATTGATTTTGTATATTTGGAAGAACCATTTACATTTAAGAATGAAATGTGGGCTTATACGACAGATGAGCAGGTATCAGTAAAGTATTTATATTATGTTTTGAAGAATAATGTCTTTCATTTTAGAGATGCAGCTTCTGGAATGGGCTCATTACCACAGATTTCTCTTCCAGTCACAGAAGACTTTGTGTTCCCCGTACCTCCACTGGAGGTACAACGTGAAATAGTCCGCGTGTTGGACAAGTTCACGTTACTTACAGCCGAGCTTACAGCCGAGCTTACAGCTCGTAAGAAACAGTATGAATATTATAGAGGAGAACTTCTTTCCTTTGATACAGATATAGAAAGAAAACGTCTGGAAGATATTGCGGAGATTGGAACAGGAAGCAGTAATACTAATGAGGCGGTAGAAGATGGCAAATATCCATTTTATGTTAGGTCTCAGATACCGTTATTAAAAGATGATTATGAATATGATGAAACTGCCATTATTACAGCAGGTGATGGAGTAGGAGTTGGAAAAGTGTTTCATTTTGTTGAAGGAAAATATGCCTTACATCAGAGAGCATATAGAATTCATATTACCGATGATTCTGCTGATCCTAAATATGTGTTCTATTATTTTCAATCTCAGTTTTATGATTATATTTCTAAAGCTGGATTTCATTCTTCAGTATCCTCAATTAGAAGACCTATGTTGAATGCTTTTGAAATACCATTTCCATCGTTGGACATTCAAAAGAAAATAGTAAATGTTCTCGATAATTTTGACTCGATATGCTCGGATTTGAATATCGGACTTCCGGCAGAGATAGAAGCGAGGCAAAAACAATATGAATTCTATCGAGATCAGTTATTGACATTTGTTGAGAAGGGCGAAACAATCCTTACAGACAGACAGACAGACAGACAGACAGACAGACAGACAGACAGACAGACAGACAGA
>Ga0256404_1003290_pt1 | contig 33325 bp, 31 predicted proteins | sample RumenRJG_01DNA_FD_185990 | JGI IMG/M metagenome (GOLD analysis project Ga0256404, IMG submission 185990) | Bovine rumen microbial communities from Lethbridge, Alberta, Canada - RJG_01 | ecosystem: Host-associated > Mammals > Digestive system > Stomach > Rumen | place: Canada: Alberta | collected...
GTCTTCAGAGTGTGCTGGATCTGTTTTGTGGTGCCTTTCCGCCGCACGCTGACCGTGGTGTTTCTGAGTTATCCTGTCAGCTGGATACTGACATCGACCCTTTTCCTGATCTACGACCGCTGGGGTAAATGGATGGAACGCAGCGTCGTCCGCGCAGGGCACAGAAACAGGAAAAAAGAATAACCGGGCAGAAAATGTTCTGTCCTGCATCGGGGCTGTTCCGGAAGCGGCGGGACAGCCCCTGCAGTTTTTATATGGCGTGATTTCAGCAAAGTGAAACGAGTGCCTGAATTGAGGCGGTGCCGCAGCGTCTGCCCGTCACGGCGGAACAGCAGCATTGACGCGGCTTTTTTGGCGCTCTGCTGCAGCAGCGCGGAAAGGTCCGCTTTTTATACTGTATAAAGTTTTTCCTGCGGGGGCAGCGGTAAAAAGGGATTCTCCCCGTGGTACAATCAGTTCAGTATCGGCATGTATGCAGAAAATTTTATGCCCGGGAGTGTGAGAACCTTGAAACAGGGTGATAATCAGATTGTCAACGGCGTGATCTGGAAGCAGCTGCTCCTGTTTTTCTTTCCTCTCATGCTCGGGACAATTTTCCAGGTTCTGTACAATACTGTTGACGCAATTGTGGTAGGCCAGTATGTGGGCAAGGTCGCGCTGGCGGCTGTCGGCGGCCCGACGGGCACAATCATCTCTCTGATGGTGGGGCTGGCCATGGGCATCACCACGGGCGCCACGGTTGTTGTGGCGCAGGCGTACGGCGCCGGCGACGGCGAAAAGACATTCCGCGCGGTTCATACCTCTATGGCACTGGGCATCGCTGTCGGCACGGTTTTCGGCGTGCTGGGGGCTTCGCTCGCCGAGTGGACTCTTATAAAGATGGGCACGCCGCCTGAAGTGCTTCCGTATGCCGAGCGGTACCTGCGCATTTTCATGTACGGCTCGGCATTCGGCATGGTCTACAACATGGGTTCCAGCATTCTGCGCGCCAGGGGCGACTCAAAGCGCCCTTTTTATCTGCTGGTCGCCTGCACGCTGATGAACATTGTCTTTGACGTCCTTTTTGTCGCTGTAATGGGCTGGGGCGTCGCGGGCGCGGGATGGGCAACGGTGATCTGCCTCGGCCTTTCGGCGGCCGGCGTATGGGTTATGCTGGCCCGGGAACCCGAGCCTTTCTCGCTGCGGTTCCGCAGGCTCGGATTTTCAATGCCGCTTCTGCGCAACATCATCAGCATCGGCCTGCCGTCGGGGATTCAGTCGTCAATGTATGCCATTGCCAACATTGTAATTCAGGCGGCCATCAACAGCTTTGGCGTCAACACCGTGGCGGCGTGGACGATTCTGAGCAAGATTGACGCGTTTTACTGGCAGATCATGGGTGCGTTCGGAATGGCTCTGGCGACGTTCAGCGGACAGAACTTCGGTGCGCGCAAGTATGACCGCGTGATCGGCAGCATCCGTTCGTGCACGGTGATTGCCTTTATTGCCACGTTTCTCATCAGCGGCGTGATGATAGTCTTTGTCAGGCCGCTGTATGCCATCTTCACTGACGACGCAGAAGTGACGGCCCTCGGCATTGAAATCATGAAAACCATGGTACCCTATTATTTCACCTATGTGGTGATCGAAACGATCGGCGGCGGCATCCGCGGCACCGGCGACACTTTAGTGCCCACGCTGATGATGGCGACCGGCATCTGCGCGTTCCGCCTCATCTGGGTGTGGTTTGTGCTGCCGTGTCACCGCACTGTCACCATGCTGGGCTGGAGCTACACGCTCAGCTGGATCATCACGGCAATACCGTTCATCATTTATTACAGATACAGTCATTGGATGGAGCGCAGCATTGCCCGTGCCGGGCACGTGTCTCTGCGTTCTGAAAAAGCCTGATTCATGCAGGGCGGTTCTGCCCCGGAACATAGAAAAATCCCGCTGTGCCGCAGGCGCAGCGGGATTTTTCTTCTGCATGAAACAGAGGTTACATGAACAGTTCATTAAGGGCTTCAACATAGGTAGGATGCGGACGGATAACGTGGCTCAGGTCGTCGAGCGTAAGTTTATTGGCAATGGCGGCGGTGAACTCGTCGATCATGTCCGATGCCCGGTCGGCCAGAATCTGCGCGCCGAGAATAGCGCCGGTCTGCGCGTCGGCCACAGCTTTGACAAAACCTCTTCCTGATCCGGAAATCAGAGTGCGCGCGTTTCCGGTGAGCATTGCTTTTTTGACGACGGCATCGTAGCCCAGCTGTCTGGCGGTGTCCGCGTCGATTCCGACGCTGGCAGCCTCCGGCGAGGTATAGACGCAGGCCGGCACAAGGGAGGTGTCATAGAGAGGCTTTTCTCCGCAGAGTGCCCTGATGCAGTTGACGGCATCGGCAGAAGCCTTATGGGCCAGCTGGACGCCTTTTGTACAGTCGCCGACGGCGTAAATGCCGGGCACAGATGTGCTGCAGTTCCGGTCTGTCACAAGCGCGCCCCGTTCCTTTTTCAGTTCGAAGCCGATTTCGGGCAGGACAGCGCGGCGTCCTGTGGCGATCAGAACTTTATCGGCCTCAACGGTCTTTTCCTGACTGTTCTTCGTGAAAGTGACGACAGCGCCGTTTCCGCTTTCGGCGATATTCTGCACTGATGCGCCGGTGCAGCACTCAACGCCCTCTTTCCTGAGATTCAGGGCGATGCTCTGGGAGATTTCACGATCCATATTGGCGAGGATGCGGGGCAGCGCCTCAATGACAGTGACTTTGCGTCCGCATCGGGCGCAGAGCTCTGCGAATTCCACGCCGATGACGCCGCCGCCGATGATGGCAATGCGGGCAGGCAGTGAGGCGAAATCCGCCAGAAAACGGCTGGAATCGACGGCTTCAGAGATATGGGCGCCTTCGATGGGAGGAATACTGGGCTGTGAGCCTGTGGCAATGATAATGCTGTCAGCGGTAAATTCCGTGCCGTCTGCACAGACGACATGGCCGGGTTCGGGAATTGAAGCGGCGGAACTGACAAGCACAGCCTTTGCCCGGCGCAGGGAATCTGCCGCACCATTGCGGAGCAGTTCGACGGTTTTGTCGGCTTCAGATTTTCCTTCGGCCGGAGACAGTCCTTCCGATCCGGCGTGGAGAAGCGCTTTTGTCGGAATGCATCCCTGGTTCAGGCAGGTGCCGCCGATCTGCCCGCGTTCCACGATCACGGTTTTCAGGCCGCGGCGGGCTCCATACACAGCGGCGGCGAGCCCGCCAGGTCCGGCGCCGATAACAGCTGACTGATAGTGTTCCATAATCATGCTCTCCTGTCATATTTCTATCTGGATATTTGCCGGAAACAGCGCCGTTTTGCTGCGGAACTGCTTCATCACCGGATTTGCTGTACGAGTTGTTCGATGCCGGCGGCAAATTCTTTTCCTCCGGCAGCCCGCGCTGCCGCAGCGATCGTGGCAGGCAGACAGGCAGTACCTCTGAGTTTGCTGATAAATTTTTCTGGCGTTTCGCTGTCCAGCATGTCAGTGGTCATCTGCGCGTCGGTGATGATGCCTTTATTCACGGCGAGGTGCAGCGTTACGTGTCCCCACGGGAAATTTCCGCGCAGTGTCTGCGCCGCAGGAATTTTTCGACCGAAAATCCATTCTTCTGACCTGAGCAGGTCTGCCCAGGCCTTTACTCTGTCCATGTCGGCCGGAAAACAGGTTTCCGCTGTTCCGTATTCACTTTCAAAAGCCTTGTGCAGGGCGCCGCAGACTTTGGGGATCGTGACTGAAGGGTTAATGCTGCTCAGATTGATGACGCGTGAGCGGACGGAAGCGACGGCGTGCTTTTTCAGCTTTTCCGGGGAAACGGTCAGATACTCTCCCAGTTTTTCCATGCAGCACGACACGAGCAGAGTTCCGTGCTGGCAGTGGGCGCCCGGAACCTGGTAGTAGGCATTTCCTGAAAATTTGCAGCCTTCCGCCTCCAGGTCGTTGCGCCCGGTCTGCACTGCATTGATGCCGAGAGCGCGGCAGGCGGACAGCACTGTCTCTGTCTGCCTGTGCACGTTGTAATCGTCATCACTGCAGCAGAAGGAGAAATTGATATTTCCTAAATCGTGCCATACTGCGCCTCCGCCGGAAAAGCGCCGCATCAGGCGGACTCCCGCCGCGGCCATGCGGTCAGTTCTGCATTCCGCCCTGGCGTCCTGGTTGCGTCCGATTACCACTGTATCTTCGTTCTGCCAGAGAAAGAGGACAGGGGAACCGGGAGAGACATTTTCCGTCAGAACCCGCTCCATGGCCAGGTTGTCATAGGGATTACGGCTCTCTGACACGAGAAAATAAGGCTTTCTGCCTGTTTTTTTCCGCTCAGGATCTGTGAGGGTGACCGCCGGATTACTGTTTGTCATTAAAGTCATATTTGAGAACCAGCGAACGTGCGGCAAGAACTTCATCGGGGCGTCCGACCGGAGATGTGTACGGCGCGCCGTGGAGTTTTGCGCTGTCGGTCAGGGCCGTATCATAGAGCCTGCTGAAGGCATCAATGCACTGATCAAGCGTTTCCTTTCCTTCTGTTTCGGTAGGCTCGATCATCAGCGCTTCCTGGACAATGAGCGGGAAATACATTGTCGGAGGATGAATGCCGAAGTCAATGAGTCCTTTGGCAATATCCATAGCCGTAACGCCCAGGCTGTGCTTTTCATGCTCCAGGCTCAGCACAAACTCGTGCATGCAGGTGTGGTCGTAGGCGATTTTGTACTTCCGCGAAAGTTTGACGCGCATATAATTGGCGTTCAGAACCGCATTTTCGGCAGCTTCCGGGAAGCCTTCCTTTCCCAGCTCAAGAATATAGGCATACGCTCTGACGAGAACAAGGAAGTTGCCGTAAAAGCTGCGCATTGTTCCGATGGAATGTGACGGCGTAACAAACTCTGCGCCTTTGCCGCCGCGTTCGACGACCGGCCCGGGAAGAAAATCCTTCAGAAAAGCTTTGCAGGCAACAGGTCCGGCCCCGGGACCGCCGCCGCCGTGCGGCGTTGAAAACGTCTTGTGCAGATTCATGTGCATGCAGTCAAATCCCATATCTCCGGGGCGGGTGATGCCGATGACGGCGTTCAGATTGGCGCCGTCGTAATAGCACAGGCCGCCGGCATCGTGGACAATTTTGGTGATTTCGAGAATGTTGGGGTCAAACAGTCCCACAGTGTTCGGATTCGTCAGCATCAGACCGGCAGTGTCGGGGCCGCAGGCCTTTTTCAGTGTCTCCAGATCGATGCAGCCGTCCTTGCCGGATTTGATGTTGACGACTTCGTAACCGGCCATGCGGGCTGAAGCAGGATTGGTGCCGTGGGCTGAATCCGGGACAATGATTTTTGTCCTGCCCGTATCGCCGCGGGACGCGTGGTAGGCTTTTATCAGAAGCAGACCTGTAAATTCGCCGTGCGCGCCTGCAGCGGGCTGAAGGGTTGCGTCGTCCATGCCGGCGATCTCGCAGAGCGACTCTTTCAGTTTCAGCATCAGCTCCAGCGCGCCCTTTGCGCTGTCAGCAGGCTGAAGGGGATGGATTTGCCGGAACCCCGGCAGCGATGCCATTTCATCGTTGATTTTCGGGTTGTATTTCATGGTGCATGACCCGAGAGGGTAGAATCCGTCGTTTATGCCGGTGGTCTGTCTGGCAAGCGCTGTGTAATGGCGGCTGATGCCGGTTTCGGACATTTCCGGCAGATGCAGCGGTTCCGTCCGGCGTTCGGCCTTGAGTTCGCAGGCGGGAACATCGCACGGAGGAAGAAGTGTCAGTTTTCGTCCGGGTACAGAACGTTCAAAGATCAGCTTCATTATTCTGCCGCCTCCTTCACGAGTGCAGCTGCTTTGTCCATTTCGCTTCGTGAGCACATTTCAGTGCAGCACCAGAGCATGCTGCCGTCAGAAAGAGGCAGGCCGCCCAGAATGTCTTCAGCTTCAAGCCGGGCGAGAATTTTTTCAGCGCTGCCGCCGACGGTCACAAATTCGTTGAAAAACTCTCCGGGATATTTCAGCTTCAGGCCGGCTTCCTGCAGCCGTTCTGCCAGATAATGGGCTTTTGACACGCTTTGAGAAGCGGCATCCCTGAAACCGTCCGGACCGAGTGCGCTCAGATACGTTCCGGCCGCGAGTGTGCAGAGCGACTCATTGGAACAGATGTTTGAACTTGCTTTTTCGCGGCGGATGTGCTGTTCGCGGGCCTGCAGGGTGAGGACGAAAACACGGCTGCCTTTTTCGTCGTGAGTCTGTCCGACGATGCGCCCTGGCAGTCTGCGCATCATGGCCTTTGTCGCTGCCATATAGCCAAGATACGGCCCTCCGAAGGACATGGGCAGACCGAGAGGCTGTCCTTCACCGACGGCAACATCGGCGCCGATGCTGCCGGGCGTGCGCAGCAGCGCAAGCGCCATGGGATATGTGTTGAGGACAAATCTGGCGCCGGCGGCGTGTGTGAGCTCTGCGAGAGCAGCAGTGTCCTCAATGAGGCCGAAATAATTCGGCTGCTGTACAATGACGCAGGCGGCATCTTCTGTCAGAAGGCTGCGCAGCTTTTCAAAGTCAGTGAGTCCTTCATTGAGCGGCACGACTGTCACTTCATGCCCGCTGCCGAAGCAGTAGGTTTTTACGGTGCTGAGCACGGAGGGGTTCACTGACGCGGAAATGAGAACTCTGCCGCGTTTTCGTTCCGTACACATTGGAATCGCCTCGGCCGTCGCCTCTGCTCCGTCGTACATGGAGGCGTTGGACACATCCATGCCGGTCAGATCACAGATCATGGTCTGGTACTCAAAGATGTACTGAAGCACACCCTGGCTGATTTCAGGCTGATAAGGCGTATAGGCCGTCACAAATTCTTCTTTTGATACAACGCTGTTGACAATGGCCGGAATGTAGTGGTTATAAGAACCTGCTCCCCTGAAAATTGAACGGTAGACCTTGTTTTCAGCGGCTAAACCCGTCAGTATATCTCTTACTTCCATCTCGCTTTTGCCGGCGGGCAGCTTCAGCCCGCCGCGGAGTCTGACACTCTCCGGGATGTCCCTGTACAGATCGCTGAAATCTTTGCAGCCTGCCTCAGTCAGCATCTGCCGGCGTTCGGCGTCAGCGTTTGGAATATAGGATCCCATGGTTTTTCACTCCTTTGCTTTCCGCTGTGAGCCTGAAAAGGAGAGCTTTCTGACGAGATCCCTTTCAGAGATGCGGAAACAGTCTGTTTGTCCATCTGAAGTTTCAGATCAGTTTTCCTTCATCTTTTCCTTTTTGACGAATTCCTCGTATTCTGCAGCGTCCATCAGATCTTCGCTTCCGGTGATGTCTCTGACTTTGATAAACCATGAGCCGTAGGGATCGCTGTTGATCAGGTCAGGGTGGTCGAGCAGCTCTTCATTGGCTTCTGAGACAGTGGCAGTCAGCGGACTGACAAGATCTGACACGGCTTTAACAGATTCAACGTCGCCGAAAGGGACGCCGGCTGTCACGGGATCGTCGGGCTGGGGAAGATTTGCGAAAACGAGAGCTCCAAGTTCCTGCTGCGCGTAATCCGTAATGCCCACAGAGGCTGTGCCGTTTGCTTCAAACTTGATCCACTCGTGCGTTTTTGAATACTTCAGTTCAGTTGGAAATGTCATGGAAAGGGCCTCCTTAATTTAAACAGATGTGCAAAAGTATTTTATTTTTTTGAGCGTTTGTAAAAAGGCAGAGATTCAACTTCAACTGCGACGCGGCGTCCTCTGACATCGACATCAAGCGGCGTTCCCGGCGCCGTGCAGGCTGTGTCAAGAAGCGCCATTGCGGCAGCGCGTTTCAGGAAAGGACAGTAGGTTCCTGAAGTCGTCTGCCCGACGAGCCTGGTGCCGGAGTAGACGTCCATGTGTTCGCGGGGAATGCCGCGGCCTGTGATTTTCAGTCCGACTCTGCCCCGTTTGGGCGGCTCTGCCTCCAAGGCTGTTTTTCCGATGAAATCGGTTTTGTCCATTTTTACAAAGTGTTCCAGCCCCGCCTCGAGCGGTGAAATAGTGTCGCTCAGCTCATGGCCGTACAGAGCCATGCCGGCTTCAAGCCGCAGAGTATCGCGGGCGCCGAGTCCGCAGGGAAGCAGACCATATTCTTTCCCGGCCTCCATCAGCAGTTCCCAGATTTTTTCTGCCTGGTCTGACGGGATATACAGCTCAAATCCGTCTTCTCCCGTATAGCCTGTCTTGGAGATGATGGCCGGGACGCCGTAAAGGCTCACATCGAAAAGAGCAGTATAGCCTTTGACAGGCAGACTGTTCTCCGGAAGCAGCTTCAGCATGATATCGCGGGCTGAGGGGCCCTGCAGTGCCAGCTGGGCAAAGCTGTCAGAAACGTCTTTCAATGTGCAGTCCGGCGTCAGATGTTCACGCATCCAGTTAAAGTCTTTCTCTCTGTTGGCAGCATTGACCACGATGAAATAGCTGTCTGCATCGCGGCAGTAGACGATCAGATCGTCCACAGTGCCGCCGTGCTCATTGCACATCGGGCTGTAGCGGGCTGATCCGGGTTTCAGAGTCGAGTAATTGTTCGTCAGCACGTGGTTCAGAAATTCAGCAGCACCCGTTCCGCTGCAGGTAAATTCTCCCATATGAGAAACGTCAAAAAGACCGGCTCTGGTCCGGACTGCCATATGTTCCTCAATGACGCCGGAATACTGTACAGGCAGAAGATAGCCGCCGAAGGTGACCATCTTGCCGCCGTACTTCAGGTGAGTGTCATAAAGCGGTGTTTTTTTGTCCATTCCTGTCTTCCTCCTTGAAAAATAACTTTGCGCTGGCAAATAATGCGGGGAATTCATCAAAAAGACAGAGGCACAGAGCCATCCAGCCTCTGCGCCTCTGTCTTTTTTTCTGCAATATATACAGCGTTTAGATGAAACGTATAATACGTTTATTTATTTGTTGTGCACATATACATATTCGCTGTTTGTTTTGCAAAATAAAATTCAGAGTTTCGTCAGAATCCGGTTCTTTAACCTGAGAGTTTATCGCGTTTGCCCCTTCGGCGCCGTAAGAACAGCTCTCCCGGATCCGTCATCCGAATTTTTCAGTTTTTTATTTCTAGCCGCGATGATAAATCAATTTCTAAAAAAAATCAATACATAATTTATGTATACAGTAATAGTTTTATATATGTTTCACAAATACATCATTTTGATTTATTTTATGAGCAGGCATTTTAGAAAACCCCTGAAAAAGTTTTTTGGAGAAATCCATCGAAAAGCGGAAACAGACTCTGCAGAAAAGAAATTCTGATGTCCAGTTTCCGGCCGCTGCGCTTCACCGCGTTTTTTGCCCTGGCTGCGCAGCAGATTTAAGGCGCCATGCCGGAATTCAGCCGTGCAGATTCCTCTCTGCTGCAAAACGGGCGGGGAAATCACAGCGGCTGCGGCCCGGCGTACAGCTTGCAGACGCCAAACGAGACGTCGGACGCCGTGAAGCTGCAGACTTTCACGGAGACCTGCATGAAGTTCCTGTTCCGATACCCCCGGGCGCGGAAGGTCTGCGAGCCCACCGGCTGGGAGACTTTTCCCCTGTCGTAGTAATAGAAGGTGATGTTCTCCACACTGCTGACCGCGTTTTTCTTCTCCTCCGTCGACGACTCCATTTACTGGCAATATTCCGTTTTGATGGCCGGCCCCGACGTCCTCACGCCGAAGTCCCCGACCTCGGGCGCATACTGCGTGTCCGCCTTGCCTGCGGCGTGAATCACCCTGTCCTCGAACTGCGGGGCAGCACCGTGATGTCCGACACGGACACGCAGCCCGGCTTCGCCCCGTTGACGACGTCATCCGTCCTCATGTGCGGGCCTCGTTCCGGCAGAGCACCACGTGCCCACGAACAGCAGCATGCCGCTCACGATCCCCTTGAACAATCCGCTGACCCTGCTTTCGTAACTCTCCCTCGTCCGCTCCGTACAGGCCGCAGGCAGACTTCCTGTCCGCCAAATGTTTTTCCTGCGGAGAATAAAATCCTTCCCCCGCTGCAGCATGCCGGATGCCGGTGCGGTGTCTCCCTTACCGGCGGGGGCGGCGCCGCTTCAGCTCGTCAGGATTCTGCACTTTCGTACAATGTACCGCGTGCCGCGCAATTTACAATAAGGGAATAAAAGTGAAGGAAAAAAGTGATCGCGGAATGGGTACGGGCATGAAAGACGAGCCTGAGCAGTGCGGCAGATGCCGCCTTGACCGGGACTGATCTCCGTCATATACTGAAAGGAGGAAAATTTTAAGTTCTGCAGCCCCGGCGGCCTGAGGGCTGCCCCGGCGGCTGATGGTGAGCAGGCCTATAAGGCGATCCTGGATCACGCTTATCAGCTGCTCGCGAAGGAGATCGGACCGGACGATGCTCAGGAGGGCGAGGCCGGGCTGAGCGAGATTGCCCAGTATGCCCAGTATGCCGCGAACTCCCTCAACCGCGTGGGCTATGCTGTCGTCGACATCACGGGGGACGGCGTGCCGGAACTTCTCCTGGCCCGCATCGCGGACAGGTACAACAGAACCTGCTTCGGCAACGAAATTTTCGCGGTCTACACAAGCACCGGGGGCAGGCCCGTGCTCAGTTTTGAAGGCTGGAGCCGGAACACCTTCATGTGGGTTGGTGACGGTACCTTTATCAACACCTGGTCCAGCGGGATAGCGTCCAACGGTACTGATCTCCTGAAGCTCTCCGCGGACGGGTCAAAACGCCTCTATCTGGAACAGTGGTTTATTGAGGAAAGAAAGAACGACCCTGAGAAGGCGGACTTCTATCACAGCACATACGACAGCGAGGGCAGGCCCGTTAAGGAGAGGGAGAAGATCACGGATTCTGAGTTCTCCAAGGTTGGGGATGATCTTAACGAGCGCTACCCGATCAGGTACGTCAGGCTGAAGCCCTTTGCGCTTTACGGCGAGGAGGACATGAACGAGGGATCGGATGATGAAGGGTTTGGCGGGCTCTCCGCCCAGTGGAAGGACGACGCCCCGGATGCCTGGGAGTATGAGGAGTTTGCCGCCGACGAGGGGGAGTATCTGTCCAGCATCCTGTTCAGACCCATGCCCGGCGGGGAGATCAGGGACTTCAAACTGCTGAAGCTGAGCGACATGAACATGGACGGGGACGGGCGTATGAGCTTTAAGACGCGGGTGCTCCACACCGTGAAACGCCTCACCCGCGAAAAACCGTTGGTCGTGAAGGTGTTCCTGAGCGAGGGCATGCCCTCCTGCGGCATCTCCTACGTTGGGGCCGACGGGACGACGCGGCGCTTCATCGTCTCGGAGAGCGGCATGGACGGATCGGTCGTCCTGAGTAAGTTCTGAACGGTCCGTGGTCCTGATCTTCCCTGCAGCGCGCTGATTGCGTATGCGGCAGTAAAATTCAGGATTTTTAAGGTGTGATCCGTAATGACAGCGCTGAGACGCAGACGGCAGTTTTCTGCGGCAGCGCCGGTGCTGACGACTGCCCTCTGCGGCACGGCCGCGGCCCGGGTGCGGCGGGGCGCCCTGCCCGGCAGAAAGCAGCGGGATTTTGTGATACGGCGATATGCCGATGTCCGCTTCCCTGCAGGACACCCCGGACCCTGCGCTAAGCATACTGATGAACGGACAGAGTCCCTCATCAAAGAATGACTCTAATGTCTCATGGGAGACGGTTCACAGACCGTCACGTTTTCCAGGCACACCCAAACGCAGGAGCAGATGAAGGCCCTGCCCGGGGCCTCCCTCAAAAATCCCCGGGACACAGCAGCGCTGACAATGACGGCGTTAAGCATCTGTCCGCAGAGCCAGGATGCGGCGCTGAAGGTGCCCGACTTTCCCCATGGTTCTTATCAACAGCGATGCATTCTTTATTGAGAATCGCTTCGTGGACAGGGAATATCTGCCGCGTTCCTATTTCAGCAGGGGCACGGTGGAGAATGACAGCGAGCCCGACGTCCCCTGTTCCGTCACCATCTTCGAGATCTCGACGAGCCGTCGTCAGCTGGACGAGAGGCTGATGAAGCTCTTCGTCCGCTCCGCCGGCGCGGACTCTCCGCGCCCCATCACACTGAAGAAGACGCCCTCGACGGGGCAGTGGTTCCTGTGGAACCATTCGCTCCTCGTCGGCATCCGCGAGCCCGCCTCAAAGGCCCCCTGGCGGTGACGCGCGGCCTTTAAGCCCTGAACAGCCACTGGAGAGGAATGCGATGCGGCATTATCCGCGCAGGGCATTCCGCGGCGCACACAAAAATCTGACGGTGCACGAAAAAAAGCCCGGCAGTCCGCAGTAATTTGCGGACCGCCGGGCTTTTGCGTCTGTGATGGCGCGGACGGCAGGGGCTATCTTTTGAATTGCATCTCAATCCAGTCATTGTAGCGTCCGTACTCGTCGTCGAATTTTTTGACCGCCTTGTTCCACGAAGATACCAAGTCATCGATATAATCTTTCAGCTTGCCGTAATACCACGGACCAATCTGCTCGCTGTACGAGGAACCGAATGTAAAGAGATACTCTGCTCCGATGGAATCGTCGCCTACGCGCAGCGGGGAGTAGTTTCTAAAGTATTCGATTCCGGACAATCCAGCAAGGCCCAGATCGTAGATGTTTTGGAAAATTTTGGCGTCAGAAACGCACAGCAGAGCGGTAACGTCATAGCCGCGGTCGTTTTTCGTCATCGCGATGGCATCATTGAGGGTATTTATGAGGTGTCTGCCACGCACTTTGATGCTATCGAAGATGGGCTCGTGGTCCTTCAGTTTTGCATCGCTGACGGCGGCGATGTGGCTGTCGAGGATGCGGACTTCTCCCGCAAAGGCCGGGCGGAGGCGTACAGTAGCTGGGTCGATATATGCGTCTAACTCTGTGCCTTTAATGACCACCGGAAGCGTGTATATCCAAAGCTGAAATGACGGCCTTGGTCGGGGCAGCGAAGTGATTCCATTGATCCGCAGCCCGCTAGCGACCCTGTTGATGCCCTCTTTCAGGCGGAGGGCGCGTTTGTTGAATGCCACGAAGTCATTGATGTATATCTTCTCGTTCTTGTCGAACCAATCGACGGATTCGGTGAGCGCCATGCGGCGTTTGACGGCGCTGTTGGAGTTAATGACGGTCAGCACATATTCTAGGATTTCCTGCATCCTCGAATCGTAGTAATATCTCTTGTACGTTGCGCTGTAATCCTTGACCTTCTGCACCTCCTCCGGTGTGCCGCTGATCTTGACATTGCCGCTGGCGATGTCGAGCAATATATTGGTGATAGAGTGGCTGATGGTGAGAAACTCGGCGATCTGTGATTTTTTGTCGGGATCAGTGAAGACGTCGCCTTTCACGAGCGGCTGGCGGATGTCTGAGAGTTTCAACAACAGGTCTGCCACATAATCCTGCGTCACGCCGCCTTCCGGAATAGCGTCGAACGCTGCGTCGTCGGGCGAGACGGGGTCCTGCGCCGCGCAGGGCCGGACGGCGGCTGCCAGCATGAGAACGCAGACGGCGATAAGGGTTCTGAATTTCATGGCAATCTCCTTTCTGCCGCTAAAAGCGGAGTCCGATGTCGTAGACGAACCAGCGCCCGCCGTCGATGCGGCGCACGCGGTGCGGTTTGGGCGAGCCGACGACTTTGCCGTTGGCGTCCCAGGCGCGGGTCTCGACGACAGCTTCCTCAATCTTCGTGCCGCTGGCCTTTTTGATCTTGCTGCGCTCCTGTTCGTCGAGGAAAAAGTTGTCATAGTCGTCTTTTTCGTCGTAGCCCTTGATCACCCTGATTTTTGCCTTTCCGAAGGTTACGTGCACATACTGGCCGTGGAAGCGGCGCTGGTGCAGGTCCCAGAAGTAGATGTTCTGCGTCGCGTCGATATCCTTGCGGTCTTCGTCAGGGTCAATGCAGCTGCGGTACAGGGCGTAATTCTTCTCCTTGATGGCTGTCACGAAAATTTCCATCAGCCGCTCCGGCGTCACGTCCTGGGGAACTTCCCTGATGCTGAACCAGCCGTTCTTGATGCGCGGCACGTCCTCTTCGCCGATGTAGCGTCCCGACGATTCCTGACTCGCGTCGTACAGCCCCATGCAGTGCCCGGGGACGTACAGCGCCTCGGGAGTTACAACCCAGCCTACCTGGAAATTGCCGACTTTTTTTGCGCTGGCGTCGGGAATTTCGGAAGTGATGCCGGTGATTTTCCCGAGAATCGTCCATTCCTGAACGTCCTCCAGGGTAGTGTCAACCTGACGGCGGAATCTCTTGACGGCCTCATACGGCCCCAGCCAGCTGCGTCCGCCGATATCGACGAAGTAGTAGCCGCTTGACGGCTTGCCGACGGCGATGTATTCGCCGGTGGAACCGTAGAACTGATCTTTCGGGTACCGTGCCTTTTCGATCAGGATGTACTTTCCTTCGAGGTCTTCAACGGACACTTTCTGGTAGTCAGGCGTGGGAAAAATATCCCGGATCAAATTGTTTTCGGCAGTTTTGTCGCTGAGCAGCTTTTCCCACGCGGCCCTGCCGGCGTCGGCGATGTTCTGGCGCAGTTTTTCCTCGGTGTGCAGGTATCTGGTCATCTCCGGCGTGATCTCGATGAAATCGCCTTTGCTCTTCATCAGCACAATGCGGGCGCGCTGATACAGCGCCTTCACCTGAGGGTCGTCGGGGTACTGCTCATACAGTTCCTTCACGCGGCGCAGCGCATCGTTTTTATTGCGCCAGATGGTCTTCTCGCCGCCCCGTTCGCGCGCTACCTCCTGTTCGAACTCGCGCAGGTAATGCTCGGCATAGCTGATCAGCTGCCGTTTATCCGCTGCGGGGGCTGATACAGCGAGCATCGCGCCGAGAAGTATCGCTGTCAGCGCGGCTGTTTTCAGGTTTTTCATGAAAATTCACTTCCTTGTTGTTATTTTTTAAAAACTAACATTACACAGCGATTATATCATAAATGGCGAACTATAAAAAGGAACTCCTGCCGGTACGGCAGCCTGAATCAGCGGCTCTCACGGGATTCCCCGGCTGTGTCCTGACGAATTCTGCCCAGCCGCTTTTCAGAAAGGATGTAATCAATAAAGCTCTGCCGCACAGGGCTTGTTTTCTTCCTGGCGTAGCTCAGGTAGAGGCTGCGCTGGGCCAGAGGGCTGCCGAGCTGATAAAACCTGATGGCGTCGGTACTGCTGACGTACTCTGGGATGGTGGAGCGCAGGAACGTGACGCCCTGCCCCTCGCACACCAGATAATAGGCGGTCATCATCTGCGTCAGATACAGCGTCACTTTCGGCGTGAACCCCGCCTCTGCACATATTTTGAGACCGCGGTCATGGCTGTCGTTGTCCTCCCGCAGCATGATGAACGGCTGCTCTTTCATTGCCGAAAGCGGCACCGGCGGCTTTTTTCCTCCCGGTTCGCCGCGGTGCAGGTACTCGTCGAAGGTATAACAGTATTCTGACAGTTTTCTGTTGATCTCATAGCCTGCGGGGACGCCGAGAATCAGTTCCTCTGCGGCCCACGGCACGGTTTCGATGTTCTTTCCGCCGGGCTGCTCGACGCTGAGAATCACGTCGAGAGTTCCGTTTTCCAGCTTTTCGCTCAGGACAGGAGTGCTGCCTTCGCTGAAGGTGACGACGGTCTGCGGGTGCTGTGCGCGGAAATCAGCGATCAGCGAGGGCAGAACGTAGGTGCAGAAGAACATGGAGCTGCCGATGTGAATTTCGCTGCCGGCACCTTCGCGCAGTTCCCTGAAGTGGCGGGCCATTTCGTTTTCTATGGCCATGATTTCCTCGATTCTGGCGATGTAGTATTTTCCCTCCGGCGTCAGGGAAATAGGGGTGGTGCTGCGGTCGAAGATGGGGAACGAGATCTCCTGTTCGACTTTTTTCACGGCGGCGCTGAGCCACGGCTGGGAAACATAGAGTTTCTGCGCCGCCCGGGAGAAGCTTTTTTCCTGATAGACGGCGTATACGTATTCCTTATAGTCGGGCATGGGATCTTCCCCCTCTTATACGAAAATTGTTATGCGGCTTCATGCAATACCTATTTTACGGCAGAAAAATCTATCTGCTAAAATTATACTGAATCAGAGCTGTCACGGCAAACGAAATGCCTTTTTATCACGCACAGCCGGCGGCGGCAGAACATGACGGCGGCTGCCGTCAGAGATGCAGGGGAGGAACATCATGAGATTCGTCACGCTGAAACTTTTCGGGCTTGAAACTGCCGGCATCAAAGCCGGCAGGGGAGTGGTGACGGTCAGCACGCTGAATCAGGAGCTGGGGACGAAATATCCCACCGATCTCCTTTCGCTGATCCGGACTGACTCATTGAAGCCTCTGACCGACTGGTACCGCAGCGGCGGCCGGGAGCAGCTTGAGAAAATGGACGCCGTGCCGTGGGACAGATGCGTTTACGGCCCTCTGTACCGCAATCCGAAACGGATTTTCGGCATCGGCCTGAACTACCTTGACCACGCCGGCGACATCGGCTCGGCAGCGCCGAAAGGTTTTCCCGGCAGCTTCTTCAAGATGGCTGACACGCTGATCGGCCCGGGCGACGCTATTCAGCTTCCGGCGCTGAAGGAAGCCCAGCGCACCACCGCCGAGGCGGAACTGGGAATCATTCTCGGCCGCGACTGCCGTGACGTGCCGGAAGACCGCTGGCAGGATGTGATTGCCGGCTACACCACGATTCTTGACATGACCGAGGAGTCAATCCTCAAGGGCAACGACTATGTGCAGGGCAACCCGCGCTATCTGACCATCGTGAAGAATTTTCCCACGTTCTTCTCGTTCGGCCCCGAACTGGTGACGCCGGACGAGGTGCCCGACGTGCTGAAGCTGGAAATTCAGAGCGTTCATAACGGTGAAGTCCACGCCAGAAACACCGTCAGCAACATGATGCATAAACCGCCGCGCCTGGTGTCGCTTCACAGCAGCATCCAGGGCTGGTTTGCCGGCGACGTGCTTTCAACAGGGACGCCGCGCGCTTTCCCGATCGCTGACGGCGATACGGCAGAGTGCCGCATCTGCGGCCCGGAGGGCTTTGAGATGGCGCCGCTGAAAAATCCCGTAATCGACCTGAAAAAAAGGAAGTAGACGGCCGCTGCAGCTTTAAGACGCTGCACGGCTGCGCGGAGGTTTTGTCAGAAAAAGTGTCTGAGACAGGTTTTACATTCACAGAAGGAGGAATTCAGAATGGATTTTGGCTTGAAAGGTAAAGTTGCGCTGTGCATGGCTTCCGCTGCCGGACTTGGCAAGGGCATTGCCACTGAACTGGCCCGCGAGGGCGCCAAAGTGATGATCTGCACTGCTGAACCGTTTAAGGATCAGCTCTATGCAGCTCAGGACGAGATTGAAAAGGAAACGGGGAACCGCCCCGAAGCGTTCCTCTGCGACGTGAACAGCGCCGAAGACATACAGAAGCTTGTGGACCATACAGTGTCAACTCTCGGTGATATCTGGGCGCTTGCCAACATGTGCCCCGGCCCCAAGCCCGGTCCGTTTGACTCGTTTGACGACGCCGCCTGGGAAGGCGCGTTCAACATGTGCCTTCTGTCCTACATCCGCACCATCCGCGCCTGCCTGCCCAGCATGAGACGCCTCGGCGGCGGCCGCATTGTCAACTCAACGTCGTCGTCAGTGCGCGACTGCCTTGACAACCTGATTCTCTCCAACACCATGAGAATGGGCGTTGTGGGACTCAGCAAGACTCTGGCGAAGGAACTCGGCAAAGAGAACATCCTTGTTAACGTCATCGGCCCCGGCCGCATCGGCACCGCCCGCATCGTCAACCTGAACGCCATGCGCGCCAAGAAAGCCGGCATGACCGTTGAGCAGTATGAGAAGGAAGACCTCAAGCACTTCCCGCTGGGCCGCTACGGCACGTCCGATGAGTACGGGCGTCTTGCCGCGTTCCTGTGCAGCGCTGCCAACACCTACATTTCCGGCCAGACCATCCTGTTGGACGGCGCCATGACCGGCGCGTATTAAACGCTGCAGGGCTGAAATCTGAAAAACAAAAATGCCGCTTCCGGCAGGAAGCGGCATTTTTTATGGCTGAATTTCCGGTTATCCGGGAAAAACGGGGCAGCATGAAAAAACTGCCGCAGGACAGAAAGAACAGGGAGCGCTCCTGCGGCAGCGCGCCTGGAAAACAGCACAGAGAAAGCCTTTTTGGTTTTCTCCGCTGCGATGTTATTCTGACGCGGTCTTTTTCAGCACCATGATGCCGTATGGCATTGAGCGTTCACGGCCGTCACTGACGCGGTTGACCACATTACCGTCCCACCACATTTCAGACGATCCGCCGCCGTCAAGGTTAAGCAGAGCTGTCAGACCGAGCCGGCGCCCAAGGTCAGCGGCTTCCTCGAGAGAGAGCCCCTGGCTGTGCCATGAAGAACGGCCGTCCACCACAAGCCACACCATTTTTTTACCCTTCTGGCCGATCAGCGTGCGCGGATGGCGCATGGTGATGACCTTCTCATTGATCATCTCATCCCAGTACTGGCGTCCCGGCGCGTAAAGAAGCGGCCCGGCCTGCACAGCAGTGCCGACCTCAAAGGGCGGCTGCTCGCGCCATTCATTTTTAAGGCGCACACGGTCCCCGCGGCGGATTGTCACGTCAGGATCGCGGGTCACAATCAGCCAGTCGCCGTCGTCCATATCGCGGTTGTACATCAAAGCAGGCACAGCTTCCTGCACAAGACCGTCATGAACACGCGCCACCGTGCCGTTGTTGCCTGCCCGGCTCTGTGATTTTCCCATGGACGCCGTGAGGATGGAAGTCTGCCCGACGCCGCCCAGGGAGTTCAGCAAAACGGTGATCCACGGTCCGTCGTTGATCTGAAGCCGTGTGCGGAACTCACCGCCGCTGAAGCAGAGCCGTCCTTTGCTGTTCCATGCCGCCATCGACCTGTTGTAGTAAGGCAGCGTCATCGGCTGTCCGTCGCTGAAAAGCGTTCCGATCGGGCCCGCACTGCTGAAATAGCCGCCGTTGATGGCGGCCAGGGCATTGCTGCCGGCTGCGATGGCAGAAAGTTTTTTCAGCTTCCATCCGGAACCTGCATGACTTCCGCGGATCACCGCGTCTCCGTTGTCTGCCGGCGTGAAAGAGACCCAGAAAAGAGCCTCGCTTTCACCTGACTCGGGAAGAATTGTTGCGCTGAAATCATGCCGCCCCGTGGAGCGGGCTATTTTCCATGCCTCACTTCTGTCAGCCGCCAGCGGAGATGCTACGGCGTACGACGTGTCGAGCGGGATGACTGTAAACGGCACGGAGGCGTGAACTTTTTCAGCTGCTGCGGTTGCTTTCTCCGCAGTGTCGTAAATGCCGAGCATGACACGCCAGCCCTGGGGCGGGCGTCCCACCTTTTCGCGGTGAATCGTCAGCGTTCCTTCAGGACGCCTGATCTCACGGTTCCAGACGATGTTTTCGCGGCATTCTTCTGCCCATTCGAGAACTTCTTCAAGCTGCTCCTCAGTCGTGCTTCCCCACGGAGAAGCCGTCACATCGGCCGGAGCTGCAGGAGTTACCGACTTGGCCAGCGCGACGTAGCCCGAAATATACTGCGGCAGCCTTTCATCCTCAGGCGGCAGCGCCCAGCGTGATATTTCGGCCTCATGGCGGAATCCCATGGCCTGAAGGGCAAACATCAGCGTTTCGGCGTTGGTGCAGATAATTTCAGGCGAAAAATCGTCGGCAGGATACAGAATGCCCAGCGAAAGGGCAGAATCGAGGGCCGGCCCGTAGGGCGTCGTCTCATCAACGTCAACAAAGCTTCTGCCGGTTTTGAGCGGCAGATCAAGAACGCGCATCAGCTCTCCCAGCACTTTGCCGCGGGGAACATCCGCAAATGCCGTGCCTGACGCGAAAAGGAACACAGCCAGTGCAGCGGCAGTCCTTTTAAGAAACATCACATCAATTCTCCTTTTTCAGAAAGATTTTCTTATTATAACATTATTCGAAGCGGGAGCTTCAGCACAAGTGACAAAATACACATGCTGTACAGAGATTTAACATAAAACGGCACAGTTTTGCGGCCGGACGGAAAAATAAAAAAACGAGGAGCCGCTTGTGCGGCTCCTCGTTTATTATGCTCAGCTCTGAGTTATTCCACGATGTCGATTCCGCGGAAGAAGTCCCAGCTGCGGGGTGAGAGGTACAGACCCTTGACGCGGGGGTTCAACATGTATGCGGCGGCATTGTAGTAAAGCGGGATGAAGGGCATGTCCTGAAGAAGAATGTCCTCGGCCTGAAGCATGAGATTGATGCGCTTCTCGTGATCCATTTCCTTTCTGGAGTCGAGCATCAGCTTGTCATATTCAGGGTTGCTGTAGCCGGTGACGTTCTCGGGGGCGTTGGTGACAAACAGGTCGAGAAGGCTGCCGGCGTCGAAGAAGTCGACCAGGTAGGAGTGGCGGGCAATCTGATAGTCTTTCTGGTTGCGGGTGTTGATGAAGACTTTCCATTCCTCGTTGTAGAGGTCAACTTCGATGCCAAGATTCTGCTTCCACATGGCCTGAAGGGCTTCTGCGATGTTCTTGTTGCCTTCGTTGGTGTTGTACTTGTAGGTCACTTTGGGGAATCCCTTGCCGTCAGGATAGCCGGCTTCGGCGAGAAGCTTTCTGGCCTCTTCGGGCCGGGCGTGCTCGTCAAAGTAGTGTTTGCCGTTGGCAGTGCGGAAATCCTTGTCCTTGGTGGGGCCGGGGATGCCGATGGGAATGAAGCCGTCAGCGGGCACCTGGCCGCTCATGGTGACTTTGTCGGTAAGGGCTCTGCGGTCGATTGCGAGGGAGAAAGCCTTGCGGACAAGCGGGTTGTCAAAGGGAGGCTTGGTGACGTTGAACACGCTGAAGCTGGTGCCGAGTGTTGTCAGGGATTTCGCCTGGCCGCTCTTGAGCAGCATGGGAATCTGCATTGCGGGCAGTCTCTTTGTGAAGTCAAGCTTGCCGCTCTTGAAGGCTGCAAGGCAGGTGTTGGCATCAGCGATCATGACGCAGCGGACTTTATCGAGCTTCACGTTTGCAGCATCCCAGTAGTAGGGATTCTTTGTCAGCGTCAGTTCAGCGTTGTGCTGCCAGTCGCTCAGATAGAACGGGCCGTTGCAGACGATGGTGTCGGGCGAGTTGGTCCAGCTGCGGGGATTGGCTTCAACAACGTCGGCTCTTGCGGGGAAGAAGATGTGATAGGAGAAGTGGTCAAGGAGCAGAGGATCCTTTTCGCCGAGTTTCACTTCAAGGGTCTTGTCATCAAGGGCTTTGATGCCGACGTCTTCACGTTTGCACTTGCCGTTGTAGAAGTTTTCGGCGTTGAGAATTGAGAATGCAAGGTAAGCATAGGGTGAAGCGACTTCAGGATCAACGACGCGCAGGAACCCGTAGCGGACGTCTTCTGCCGTAAGCGACTTTCCGTCGCTCCATTTCAGTCCGTCGCGGAGATGGAAGGTCCATGTCATTCCGTCATCGCTGATGTCCCATTTCTCGGCCATGCCGGGTTCAGGACGGTCATCGAAGCCGATGCGCACAAGGCCTTCAAAGGTGTTGTAAATAATGGTTGATCCGTCTACGGCGTTGTTCAGGGCCGGGTCAATGGTGCGGGGCTCGACGCCGAGGTTGTAGACGAATACTTTCTCTGCTGCAAAGGCGCCCGAGCAGATTGCGAGCGCTGCAGCCGCCGCTAAAAACAGACTGCGCTTATTCATTTTTCCTGTTTCCTCCTTACATATGATGGCGCACGGTGTCCGTGCGGTAAAGCCTTTCTGCGGTAAAGCCTTTCAGTGGTTGTCGACAAGCCAGCAGGCACACTGGTGGGACGTGCCGTCGACGCTCTTCAGGACGGGAGTTTCGACGCTGCACCGGTCAAATGCCCTGGGGCAGCGGGTATGGAACTTGCAGCCTTTGGGCGGATTGATGGGGCTGGGAATTTCACCTTTCAGCTCAATTCTGTGCCGCGCGTCCGACTTGTCGGGATCGGGCACGGGAATGGCCGAAAGCAGGGACTGGGTGTAAGGGTGCAGAGGGTTCGTGTAAAGCTCATTGCTTTCAGCAACTTCAACGATGTTGCCCAGGTACATGATGGCGATGCGGTCGCTGATGTGCTTGACCATCGAAAGATCGTGGGCGATGAACAGGTAAGTGAGCCCCAGCTGATGCTGGAGGTCTTCGAGCATGTTGACGATCTGCGCCTGAATGGAAACGTCGAGGGCCGATATGGGTTCGTCGCAGATGATGCACTCCGGTTCAACCGCCAGGGCACGGGCGATGCCGATTCTCTGGCGCTGTCCGCCTGAAAACTCATGAGGATAGCGGTTGGCGTGCTCGCTGTTGAGGCCTACCAGCGACAGCAGGTGTCTCATGCGGTCAATCCGCTGATCCTTGGGAACTCCGTGAATGGCCATGGGCTCCATCACGATGTCGCCGACGGTCATGCGCGGGTTCAGCGAAGCGTAAGGATCCTGGAAAATCATCTGCAGTTCCTTGCGGTAGGGAATCATTTCCTTCTGGCTCAGACTGCTCAGATCATGGCCTTTCCAGAGAATGGTTCCTGCCGTGGGGTCGTACAGACGGATGATGGTGCGTCCTGCCGTGGTTTTGCCGCATCCTGATTCGCCGGCAAGGCCGAGGGTTTCGCCGCGGCGGATGGTGAGGGAAATTCCGTCAACGGAGCGCACAATGCCTTTGGGCACTTTAAAGTGCTTGACCAGGTTTCTGACATCAAGAAGAACTTCACCGCTGCCGGTCATTGTGCGGCGCCTCCCTTGTTTTTCATCACGTGAAGCCAGCATGAGGACGTGTGTCCCTCGTCAATAACGCACTTCTGCGGCGGATAATCCATGCAGATCCGCATGGCGTGCTCGCAGCGCAGAGAGTACGGACAGCCTTTCGGCGGGTTGAGAAGATCGGGCGGCTGTCCCTTGATGGGGATAAGCCTCTTTTTGACGAGGCTGTCAGGGTTTGGCACTGACTGGAGCAGTCCCTGCGTGTAGGGATGTGCGGCATGGTAGAAAATCTGGCGGCGGTCGCCTTCTTCGACGATGTGCCCGCTGTACATGACGGCGACCCTGTCGGCCATGCCGGCAATGACGCCGAGATCGTGAGTGATGATGATGATCGCGGTGTTGTTTTTCTTCTGCAGATCTTTCATCAGTTCAAGAATCTGGGCCTGAACTGTCACGTCAAGGGCAGTGGTGGGCTCGTCGGCGATAAGCAGATCGGGATTGCAGGCAAGGGCCATGGCGATCATGATTCTCTGACGCTGTCCGCCCGAGAACTGATGCGGATATTCCTTGACGCGCTCTTCGGCCGGCTCGATGCCCACTTCATGAAGCAGCTCGACGGCGCGCTTTCTGGCCTCAGTGCGGCTCATGTGCTTGTGCCGGATGAGCGGTTCGCAGAGCTGGTACGAAATTGAAAGCACAGGATTCAGACTTGTCATGGGGTCCTGGAAGATCATGGAGATCTTGTTAGCCCGGATGTCTGTCATTTCGTCAAATGTTTTGGTCGTCAGTTCCTCGCCCTCAAAGTTCACCGAGCCGCCGATGATTTTTCCCGACGGCCCCAGAAGATGAAGAATTGAAAGCATGGTCACCGATTTGCCGCTGCCGGACTCACCGACAACGCCCAGAACCTGGCCTCTGTCGACCTTGATGGAAACGCCGCTGACTGCCTTGACCTCGCCGACAGGTGTAAAGAAGGAGGTGTGCAGATCACTGACCGTCAAAATATTTTCTGACATGGATAACCCTCCCCGTTACTTGCGCAGGCGCGGATCAAGCGCGTCTCTCAGACCGTCGCCGAAGAAGTTGAAGGCGAGAATTGTGATTGAAATTGCCAGGGCCGGGAAGAACAGCTGATAGGGATAGACCATCAGAGAGTTCATGGCGTCGCTGCTCAGCATGCCCCATGAAGCCATCGGCGCGTTCACGCCGAGGCCGACGAAACTCAGGAAGGCCTCTGCAAAAATGGCCTGCGGCACGCAGAATGTCAGAGTGACAAGGATGGGCCCCATGGCGTTGGGAATCAGATGCCGCAGCAGAATGCGCTTCGGCGAGGCACCGATGGTGCGCGCGGCAAGAACGTATTCCTCGTTTTTGACGCGCATCACTTCGGAGCGCACAATCCGTGCCATGTTGGTCCAGTAGCTGATGCCCAGCGTGATGAAAATGCTTTTCAGCCCGGGGCCGATGATGACCATCAGAAGAATGACGTAAATCATCGTCGGAATGCTTCTGATCGTGTCGACAATACGCATCATGATATCATCAGTGCGCCCGCCCACAAAGCCGGAAATGCTGCCGTAGATCACGCCGATCGTCAGATTGATCAGACTTGCCATCAGGCCGACTGCCAGCGAAATTCTTGCGCCGTACATCACGCGGACAAACAGGTCGCGGCCGAACATGTCAGTGCCGAACAGATGCTCCCACGAAGGAAACTCGTTGGCGACCATGAAATTCTGGCCGTCGTACGTGTACCTGGAAAGCATCGGTCCGAAAATGGCCATCAGGAAAATGGCAACAATAATTCCCAGCCCCAGCATGGCAATCTTGTCGCGTTTCAGACGGCGCCATGCATCCTGCCAGTAAGTCTGGCTCGGACGGATGAATTCTGCCTTGTTCCGTTCCTCGGCGCTGACAGGCTCAAACATCGACGCATCGTTAAGATCAGGAAGACGTACAGTCTGATTTTCGATTTTTTCAGCCACAGCGTTCACCCCTATTTGGCCAGCTTGATGCGGGGATCAATAAATCCCAGGCAGATATCGACGATCAGATTCATCAGTACCAGCAGCGCGCTGAAGAAAATGGTCACGCCCATGATCGTTGTGTAATCGCGGTTCTGGATGCTCGTCACAAAGAACATGCCGATGCCGGGAATGCCGAACACCTGCTCGACAACGAAGCTGCCTGTCAGAATGCCCGCGATAAGCGGCCCGAGATAAGTGACGACGGGGATAATTGCATTGCGCAGAGCGTGAATGTAGACCACTGTCCGCTCTTTCAGTCCCTTGGAGTAAGCTGTGCGGATGTAATCCTGCTGGAGAATCTCAAGCATGCTTGAGCGGGTCAGCCGCGATATATATGCCGCGGGGTACCCGGCCAGAGTGACGGCGGGCAGAATGGAGGTGGGAAGCCCTTCCCAGAAGCCGACTGTCACAAGCCCCCACCGGTAGGCGAAGAAATACACCAGCAGCGTTGCGATCACGTAGTTGGGTATGGTGATGCCCAGCGTAGCAAACAGCATTGCCAGCCTGTCCTGAAAATGCCCCCGCCGCAGGGCCGAGATGATGCCCATGGGAATTCCGATTGCCAGAGAGAGCAGAATAGCCAGAGACCCTACAAGCGCCGATACGGGGAACGAATTGGCTATCAGCTGATTGACCGTCATTCCTTCATAGCGGTAGGACGGGCCGAAATCAAAGTGCACGGCGTTCCACAGATAATGACCATACTGCTTCCAGAGGGGATCGTTCATGTGGTAGCGTTCAAGGATTTTTTCCATGATCGGTTGCGGGATAACCTTTTCGTCGGTGAAAGGGCCGCCCGGAATGGCGCGCATCAGGAAAAAGGTGAGCGTGATGACCACAAACAGCGTGATCAGGCTCGTGACGATCCTCTGAAGAATGTACTTCAGCATACTGCCGCCTCCTGTTATAACGAATATTCAAACTGATCTTAGCTCAACTATTGTATCACGTATCAGCATTTATGAAAAGTACATTTAATTAAATAAAACTCTAATAAAAGAACGTTAGTATTGGATAAAACAACTCTTGTATTTTAAACAGAATGATTGAAACGACTGAATTAAATGCGTATATTGTGCTGCTATTTTAAAAAATTCTAAAATATTTATGTGCGGAAAGCGTGCCGCGCACACCTTGTTAAATGCAGCGCAGCCGTGCCGCCGGAATATGCCGGGCGGCATGTCTGAGACGTTTTTTGGGGGCGCGTCATTCTGCGTTCCGGCCATTCTCAGGCAGGCGTGCTGCGGAAAATCCTGAAAAGCGCAGGAAAAGGGCAGCTTTTTCACCCTCCGCTGCGGCTGTCGGGAAAAGTTTCGGGAAGGGCGGCATCCGGCAGAAGAAAAGTTTTTTCTGCGGCGCCGGTACGTACAGCGGAAGTTTTTCCGCTGAACCTGCAGACAGAAAGCAATGCCGCTGCCGATTCTGCGCAGCACGGCGAGAGGAACTCGATCCGGCTGCAGGTTTGAGTGCTGCAGGAAATAATAATGAAATGAATAATTTTTTGTTATGCACATTGCATAAAGCCATGAATAATTTTTATTTGAAATGCTCTTTGATTTTTTTATGAAACAGATTATACTTAATTCATAATGGTTATGAATAGGCCCCGTGTTCCTCATGAAAAGAACGCAGGGCTCAGAATAAAAATTCAGGAGGCAGTAAAAATGAAATACGGAGTCCGCAATGATCTGAAGGCAAAAGTCGTGGAAATCAAAAAGGGCGAGATCATGAGCGAGGTTGAGTGCGTTCTTTCTTCAGGCGAGAAGGTCGCTTCCGTCCTGACCACTGATTCGGTTGAAGCCATGGGGCTGAAGGCCGGTGACAGCATTCATCTGCTGGTCAAGGCCATTCATGTGATTCCCGCGAAAGACTGATCAAAAGCCGTTATGAAAGGGCGCTGCGCCGGTATTCCGGTGCAGCGCCCTTTCTATGCTTTTCCGGAATGAAATAGCTGAAGCCGCAGATTAACAGGGTATTTTTCTGGTTATGAAAAAAGCCTGAAAAAGGAAAGAACTGTTCAGAGCGCCCCCCTCTTTCCGTGTGCTGGCCGCGTTCCGACAGGCTGTGCCGGCCGCTTGCCCGCAGTTTCTTCAGTCCGTGATGTTTCCTGTTTTCCGCAGAATGACTGCCTGTTTCAGAACGCCGTTTATGTTTTATAATAATACGGCGGCCGGCGTTTCATTCCGGAGCGCGGACCGGAAGGCTCCCGCCGCGGGAAAAGCCATCTGTTCTGCCGGCAGCAGGCAGACCGCTGTAAAATGCACCGCCCGGCTTTTCAGAATGACGCACTCAGGAGGAAAAATCATGACAGCAAAGATGAAGCTCAAAATGACCGCAGATATACTGATGACGGCACTGCTCCCCGTACTGATGGCCTTTCAGGTGACAGGGCAGACGCTGCATGAATATCTGGGCGCGGCGATGATTCTGCTGTTTGTAATTCACAACGCTCTGAATGCGCGCTGGTACGGCAGTCTGCTGAAGGGGAAGTACACGCCGGTGCGGCTCTTTCAGACACTGCTGAATCTGGCGCTTCTGTGCGTCGTGATTCTGCTGGCATGGAGCGGCATAGTCATGTCCGATTCAGCTTTTTCATTTCTTCACCTTCAGGCGGCGGGGATGTCCCGGGCACGGCTGGTGCACCTCTGCTGCGCTTACTGGGGATTTGTCCTGATGAGCGCCCACATCGGCTTGCACTGGGGACTGGCGGCTGCCGCGGCCAGACAGGCGGCCGGCGCAGAAGAAATACGCCCGGCGGCGGTTCTGCGCGTGTTCGGTGCGGCGGCGGCCCTTTACGGCGCCGTTTGCTTTTACAGGCAGAACATACTGTCTTATATGTTCCTGACAGTGCAGTTTGCTTTTCTCGACTTTGACAAAAACGCAGCGCTCGTTTTTATTGAGAACGCTGCAATGATGGTGTTCTGGGGCGGAGCCGCTTTTTACGCGGCAAAAGCCCTGGCGCGCACCGGCAGGCACAGCCTGCAGAAAAAGGAGTGTTAAGGTGAATAATTTTATCAGAGTTACAGCTGCCGCCGCTGCACTTTTTGCGGTTGCCTGCGCTCAGGAGGCTTCAGCCGCCGCTGCGGCGAAACAGCCTGCACAGGAAAAAATGGTTCTGGTCAGGGGCGGCACATTTCAAATGGGCAGCCCCGCGTCAGAACCGTGGCGCTCAGACGACGAAACTCAGCACACAGTGACTGTCAGCGATTTTTATCTGAGCCGCTGTGAAGTCACTCAGGAAGAATACGCCGCTGTGACCGGTCTCCGGCCGGGCGGCTTTTCAGGCAGGGACCTCCCTGTCGTCAACGTGTCGTGGCTTGATGCGGTCCGTTACTGCAATGCCCGCAGTGAAAAGGAAGGCCTGACGCCGGTTTATACGATTGAGGCCGGCACCGTCAGATGGGACCGCGGTGCAGACGGGTACAGGCTTCCCACTGAGGCGGAGTGGGAATACGCGTGCCGTGCCGGCACCGTGACGCCCTTCAGCACCGGGAAATCAATCAGCCCTGAGGAATCCGACTATTACGGCCATTATCCCTATGAGATCGAAAGCAATTACTTCACGCAGGAAAAACTGGCCGTAAAGCCCGGCGTGTACCGGGAAAAGCCTGTAAGCGTCAGGAGTTTTTCACCGAACCAATGGGGACTTTACAACATGCACGGCAACGTGAGCGAATGGGTCTGGGACTATTACGGCCCGTACGACTTCGGTGATCAGAAAGACCCTGCCGGTCCTCTGATCGGTTCACTCCGCGTGTACCGCGGCGGCGGATGGAACGACTTTGCAAAAAACATCCGCAGCGCTTACCGTGCCGCTCTTGCCGAGGACAGACACAGCTTCAACCTCGGATTCCGCGTGGCCCGCAGCGCAGCTGCAGGGCTGAGCAGCGTGATAACAGCCGGCATCAGAAATCAGGCGGCTCCGTACAGGCCCTACAGCCGGATTCTGATTGCCTATTTCTCCTGGAGCGGAAATACCCGCAGCATCGCGAAGGAAATTCAGCGTCAGACCGGCGGGGACATTTTTGAAATTGCCCCGGTACATCCCTATTCAAGAGATTACAACACCGTGCTGAAGGAGGCCCAGAGAGACCAGCGTGCGCAGGCACGTCCGCTTCTGGCGGATATCGTGAGAAACATGGATCGGTACAGCATCGTCCTGCTCGGCTATCCCAACTGGTGGGCCTCAATCCCCATGCCCGTGGCGACGTTCCTTGAAAGCTATAATTTCAAGGGGAAGACAATCATTCCCTTCTGCTCCCACGGCGGCGGCAGATTCGGCCAGAGCCTGACCGCAATCGCAAAACTCGTTCCTGACGCCGTGATGGGTGAGGGACTTTCAGTTCACTATTCGGGCGGATCCGCTCTGTCCGCTGATGTGACAGCATGGCTGAAGGCCAACGGAGTTCAGAAACAGAGTGCAGAGACAAAACCGTCTCAGGCGCCCTCAGCGGCGAAGAATAAAATGTAGTCTGACAGCATCTGCCTGCAGCAGACGGCCAGGAACAGCCGGCCGTCTGCTGCATTTTGTATTCTGACGGAAAACGGAGTATAATTTATAGTTAGCTGTAACTAACATTCGTGTGCTTTTAAACGACCGAAATAACCGAGGTGTTCTTCTTGAAAAAATGGCTTGAAAAATTCGCAGTACCGTCCGGAATGAAAGGGCGTTTCGCCCTGGCCATGATGAATTTCTGCCACACGCCGCTTTCAAAGTGGGGATTGTCGCACTGCAAATGGCGTTCTGACATGAAACTGCTTGACATCGGCTGCGGCGGCGGCGCAAATCTGAAACGGCTGCTGAAACTCTGTTCTGAGGGAAGCGTTGAAGGCATTGATATATCTGAAGAAAGTGTCAGAAAAAGCCGGAAACTGAACTGCTGCGGACAGGGTAAAAGGTGCCGGGTCCTTCAGGCGGATGCGGCAGCGGTTCCCTGTGCCTGCGAAGAATTTGACGTTGTGACGGCCTTTGAAACTATTTATTTCTTTATTTCTGGAACGATATGCCGGCATGTCTTGCGGAAATCATGCGCGTGCTGAAACCGGGAGGAGAGTTTATGGCGGTGTGTGAGATATGCAGGCGCAGACCAGTCTGGCAGAAGCTGACCGGCGGCCTGAATATTTATACACCCTCTGAACTGGAAGGGCTTTTTGCCGGCGCCGGCTTCGAGAACATCCGGGCTGATGTTTCCGGAATGGGCTGGCTCTGCATGACGGGGTTCAAGCCGCCGCGTGCTGAAAACGAATCTGCTTTTGCAGAAAGCTGCTGAGGAGCTTTTTGTCCCGGCGCAGAAACTTTCCTCATGCAGACAGGACACAAGATAAAGCGGCTGCGGAGACTCGCCGCGCTTGTGCATATAAATAAAAAAAGGGCTGCTTCAGCTGGCTGGCTTATGCCGGGCTTCTGAGGCAGCCTCCGTTTTTTATTCGCTGAGGATCATGTCGATCAGCTTATGAACGTGGATTTTCATGGTGTCGAGATACGGGACGGCAAGTTTTTCGCCTTTGAAAAGCAGAGGCAGTTCTGTGCAGCCGAGCACGACGGCGTCGATTTTCTCATCCCGGATCATCCTGTTTACGATCTGCACGCAGCGGCTGCGCGTTTCGGGACTGATGATGCCGAGTTCCAGCTCTTCGGAAATTTTTGCACCGATGAATTTCATCTCGTTTTTATCCGGCGTGACCACATCAATTCCCTTTTCACGGAACGGCCGCTTGAAGAAATCTGCTTTCATTGTCGGCTCAGTTCCGAGCAGTGCGATTTTTCTGAAGTGCTGATGCAGAGCCTCACTGCAGGCAGTTTCAACGATGCTGACCAGCGGAACGGGCGATTTTTCAGCCAGTTCCGCAAAAACAACGTGGGGCGTGTTTCCTGTCATGGCGGCGAAAACAGCGCCGGCCGCGGCCAGGTGGCGCACACCCCTGAGCAGGTATGCAGTCAGGCCGTCGTAGTCCTGTTCGTCGCAGAACCGCAGCACGTCAAATACGCTGAGGCTCTCAATGACCAGCGGGGGAAAAACAGGCGCGTTCAGGCGTTTCTGCACGCCGTAGGCGATGTCTCTGTAATACGCGATGGTGGATTCGGGGCCGATGCCGCCGATGAGTCCCAGTTTTTTCATGATTTCAGCGCCTTTCTGGGGTGATGATTTTTTCAAAAAAGAGCTGTTCTTCGGAGATGAGATTATGCACAAGGGCATGCGCGCTTCCGGTGCAGACGTAGCCTGACTTTTTATAAAGCGCTGCGGCGGCTTTGTTGCCTGTCCACGTGTCAAGGCGGATTGACGCAAATCCGTGAGTGCGGGCAAAATCGTCGGCGAAGCGCATCATCTGCGAGGCATAGCCGTGGTGGGCCTTTGACGGCGGCACACACAGCGTGTGCAGCACCAGCGCTCTGCCGGCGGTGCAGATCCACTTGATTCCGGCGTATTCGGGCGGCTGTTCTTCATTGACGATCATTGAGGCGCAGATGCTGCCGCCGTCCTCAAGGACATACAGCGTTCCCGCTTTCAGCGCTTCCTCGGCAGTCTGACGCACCGGGTAAATGCCGGGAAGCCAGTTGGATGAAGTGCCGTGCTGCTGTTCATAGGCATGAAGCTCTTCGTATGTCTCTGCAACCGACGGAATATCGTTCTGAACTGCTGGGCGGATCATTGCGGCCTCCTTCTGCCGGGCACTGCTGCTGTGGATCTGTGCAGTCAGCGTTTTTTTCCTTTCGGGCAGTGTTTTTCACCGGCATATTATGATTAAATTTTAGCCGTTTTTACGAGTCAGGGCAATTCCCGGCAGCTGATCCGACGCTCTGCAGGTCAGCGGGCGCGTGCTGCTGTCAAAATTACTGCTTTATGTCAGTTTTTTTCATGCTGATTTGCTGATCAGGCAGAGGCCTTCAGATGAGCGGCGTGGGGTCTTTTAAAGAGCGGATTCTTTGTGAATTATGTAGCAAATGTATCTAAAAAGTAGCGTTTATTTAATATTTTGTGTTGACAAGGAACGTGTTGTATTTTATTATATTGACTGTAATCAATTTTATTTAGTTAATAATTTTATTATTTTTAGGGAGATGTCTGCCGATGGTTAATGAAAAACTGAAGGAAATCCTTGAAAGCCGTGAAAAGGATTTTGAGGATGTCAGCAAACAGATCTGGGGCTTTGCCGAGTACCGCTTTCAGGAGCACAAGTCAGCAGAACTTCAGGCACAGTACCTCGAAAAGCGCGGATTCAAGGTCACCCGCGGCATTGGCGGCATACCGACGGCATTTAAGGCCGAGTGGGGCGAAAAAGGCCCGGTCATTGGTTTTCTCGGTGAATACGACGCGCTGCCGGGCATCAGCCAGAAGGCTGACGTCGCAGTTCCCGATCCTCTTGTTCCGGGTGCCTGCGGACACGGCTGCGGACATCATCTTCTCGGAACCGGCGACATGGAGGCGGCCTGCGCGCTGATGGAATACCTGAAAAAAACAGGCATTCCCGGCCGTGTGGTTTATTTCGGCTGCCCTGCTGAAGAAAGCGGCGCCGGCAAGGCGTTCATGGTCCGCGAGCACTGCTTTGACGGCGTGGATTTCTGCCTGACCTGGCACCCTTCAACGAACAGCGGGCTCATGTACCGTTCACTGGCCAATGTGCGCGAGATTTTCAGCTTCACGGGAGTGGCGTCCCACGCATCAGGAGCGCCCGAAAAAGGCCGCAGCGCACTTGACAGCTGCGAGATTATGAGCGTCGGCGTCAATTACCTGCGCGAGCACGTGCCTACCACAGTGCGGATGCATTACGCCTATCTTGACGTGGGAGGCACAGCGCCTAACGTGGTGCAGTCCCATGCATCGGTGGTGTACGCCCTGCGTGCACCTGAAACTTCTGACGTTGAAAAGGTCTGCCGCCGGGTTGAGGATGTGGCCCGCGGCGCGGCGCTGATCTGCGGCACCAGTGTGAAGTGCAGCATTGTCAGCGGCTACGCCAGCACCCTCGTGCCGAAATGCCTCGGCGACATCGGCTATAAGTGCGTTCAGGACGCGATGTCGCAGGTCAGCTATACTCCCGAAGAGCTTGAGTACGCGCGGAAATTCGTCAAGGTCGGCAGCAGCCCCAACGCGAAGGAACCCATTGATACATCCGTTGAAGATCCGAAATTCGCCAAACTGGGCGGTTCCACCGATGTGGGCGACGTGAGCTGGATTATCCCGACGCTGGGCATTTACACAACGACCTACGCCGCCGGCACCATCATGCACGGCTGGACAGCCGTGGCGCAGGGACTGAGTTCCATTGCCATGAAGGGCATGCACGCGGCGGCGGCGGCGATGTGCGACATCGCCGATCAGATTTACCGCAGTCCTGAACTTCAGGAAAACATCAGAAAAGACTTTAAGACGGCTCTGGCCGGCCGCGTTTACAAGACACTGATTCCTGACGACATGAAGCCCGGTACGTTTTAGGGTTCTGCCGCAGCATCAGAAAAACTTAAATTCAGACGCAGAAAAGAGGGGGCAGCAATGGAAGAGAAGCTGGAGAAAAAAAGCGGAGGATTTCTGGGCGCGATAGAACGGGTGTGCAACAAACTGCCAAGTCCCGTTATGCTGTTCGTCGTACTGTTTTTCATAGTCGCCGTCATTTCACTGCTCTGCGGCGGGATCTTTCATCTTAAGATGGTTAATCCGGCCA
>Ga0256404_1003291_pt1 | contig 33316 bp, 31 predicted proteins | sample RumenRJG_01DNA_FD_185990 | JGI IMG/M metagenome (GOLD analysis project Ga0256404, IMG submission 185990) | Bovine rumen microbial communities from Lethbridge, Alberta, Canada - RJG_01 | ecosystem: Host-associated > Mammals > Digestive system > Stomach > Rumen | place: Canada: Alberta | collected...
GCTCCGTAATACCGCATATCGAAGCATATTTGGGGTTCATGGAGATGTTTTTGAGGTTGTTGATTTGTGAGAAGATGCTGAGCTGCGAGAACTTGGAGATGCCCGTGATGAAGACGAAGCGAAGGTACTGGTCCAACTTCTTCAGCGGCGAATAGAACGACTGCAGCAAGGTACGCATCGGCTCGAGTCGTTCGCTGTCGTGGAGCACGGTGAGCAGCGGCGCGTCATACTCGTCGATGAGGACGACAACCTGCGACTCCGTCTTCCGGGAGATGTTCTTCACCAGTTCGCGGAACCGTATCGTAAGTTCGTCGGAGGCTTTCTCGCAACCATACGTTCTCTCAAAATCTTGTAATTGAGAGTGGAGGTTGAGCTCGCATTCCTCGGTAGTACCTTTCTTGATGTCGCTGAGGTCGAAATGCAGCACAGGATAGTGTTTCCACTCCGTCTCGAGTTTCTCTATCGCCAGCCCTTTGAACAGATCCTTCCTTCCGGAGAAATAAGCGTCAAAAGTGCTCGTCAGCAGAGACTTACCAAAGCGGCGGGGACGCGACAGAAAGACGAATTTGCCCGGGTGGCAAGCGTCGTACACATATTGGGTCTTGTCAACATACAAGAATCCCTTGGTGCGGATCTCGCTGAATGTTTGTATTCCGATCGGATAGTATACCATAGCGCATGAAAGTCTTTGTTTGCAAATTACCTTAAATCTTATGTTACTTCTCCTCTATCTTCCACGCCGTGATCGTGCGCTCCTCAGAGGAGAAGCGGATGCCGACCTTGACGATCCGGCGGCCGTCGGCCTCGTAGGGGATGGCATAGCCCTTGTCGTCGATCTGCTTGAGCGCTTCCTCCACAGTACCGTCGAGTTTCAGTTCCATGACATAGATCGTGGTGTCGGTCTTCATCAGAATGTCCATCCTGCCCTTTGCCGTGCGCACCTGGGTATAGACATAGACATTGAGGAAAGAGAACATCACGTAGAGCATGGCGGTGAAATGACCCTCCGACGTGGGTGCGTCCTGCAGCGTGCCCTCCTGATAAGGTATGCCGGCAAAGAAAGTGCGGGCTGCCTCGAGCGCTTCATCGATGTCGTCCTTCCTCAAGGCAAGGTACATCTTTCCCGCGGCAGCGCGCGCCTCTACAGGGTCCTTGACGACATAGAACGGCAGCAGCGCGTGCATCAGTCCCACCTTCACCTCCTCGTTGGGGTAGCCGAGGGTATAGTTGGACAATATGGGATCGTAGCCTTTGATCGTGAGATAACCGCTCTGATAGAACAACGGCAGCACAGAGTGCATGTTCTCGGTAGGAGCGTCGAAGTCGTCGGCGCCTGCCTCACTGCCGTCCAGTTTTGTAAGGTCGGTATGGAACCGCTTCATCATCTTGACTAAGAACGTCGGTGTGCCGGTGGAGAACCAGTAGTTGTTGAAGTCTCTGTTGTCCATCGCCGATAGCAGACTAAATGGATTGTAAACCCCTTCAGTATTGCGTGAGAAACGATAACCGTCGTATTTGAGTTTCAGTTTTGCCAGCACCTCGTCTTTGGTCATGTCGTTTGCCTTGCCAAGCTCGGCGATGCCCTCTTGGAAGTTGTCCTTCAGTTCCTGCTCCGTGATACCGCAGATGCCGGCATACTGTGGCAACATAGAGATATTGTTGAGGTTGTTGAGCTGTGAAAAAATGCTGAGCTGGGAGAACTTGGAGATGCCCGTGATGAAGACGAAGCGGAGGTAGGGGTCGAGGTCCTTGAGCGGTGAATAGAACGACTGCAGTTCCGTGCGCATCGGCTCGAGCCGCTCGCTGTCGTGGAGCACGGTGAGCAACGGTGCGTCGTATTCATCGATAAGCACCACGACCTGCAAGCCAGTCTTCCTATAGATATCCTCTACGAGTCGTCGGAAGCGTATCGTGATATTTAAGCTGTCACGGTCCTCGATACCGTATTCTTCTTCCGCTGATCCCAACTGGTATTGTATCAGACTGTCGAGATCCTCCACGGTACCCCGCTTGGCAGAGGCCAAAGAGAAGTGCAGCACGGGATAGTGCTTCCACTCCGTCTCGAGCTTCTCTATCGCCAGCCCTTTGAACAACTCTTTCTTACCTGAGAAATAAGCGTCAAAAGTGCTCGTCAGCAGAGATTTACCGAAGCGACGGGGACGCGACAGAAAAACGAATTTGCCGGGGTGGCAAACATCGTACACGTATTGAGTCTTGTCAACATATAAGAATCCCTTGGTGCGGATCTCGCTGAATGTCTGTATTCCTATCGGATAGTATACCATAGCGCATGAAAGTCTTTGCTTGCAAATTTAGGCAATTTATCCGAATAAAGAAAGAGAAGATGCTGGCAAATTTAAAATAAACGTGAAATTGGGATGGCTGAGAATTTACGATAAAAAGTTAGGGCGGGGATCAACCTCGCCCTAACTACAGAATTTTATTTATTGGCCTTCCACCACGTGATGTTGCTCTCATCCCATTTATCTTTCGGTTCCGGAGCCTCATCGGGGTAGCCGACGAGAATGCAGTTCAGCGGCACGAGATTGGCGGGCAGTCCCAAGGCTTTGCTCACACCGTTGACCTTCCGCATCTCTGGATAAACACTTGTCCAGACGGCACCGAGCCCCATGGCATGGGCTGCCAAGAGGATGTTCTCCGAAGCGCACGAGACATCTTCCACCCAGAAGTCGCGGGCCTGACCCTCCATCATACGCGTGGTATCCCCACAAGCGTAGATGACCACGGGCGACTGTGCGATCATCTCACCGTGATGCTTCATCGTGGATGCATAAGCGTGGATGTCGGCAGTGTCGCTGAGCACCACGAAGTGCCAGGGACGCAGGTCGCGGGCGGTAGGAGCCGCCATACCCGCCTTGAGCAGGGCGAGCACCTTGGCTTTCTCCACGGGGCGCTGTTGAAACTTACGAATACTGGTGCGTGTGAGGATGTTGTTCATCACTACTGCACTGTCGTTCGAAAAACTATCGTTCGAAAAGCCGTCCCCGGCAAAGGCAGCCTGAGCTGCCAGTGCCGTAAGGACGACTGTACATGATATTGATTGAATAAAATGATTCATAGCCGATTATTTTTTGACGATGCTGATAACCTTCACCGACTCGTTTTTGTCGAGTGTCATGAAAGCTGTTGCCACGCCTGTGGCAGCATTGATTCTGTAGATTGTGGGTACTGCTGACGATGTGGCACGAGTGGCCTTGGCGTGATGCCAGCTGCCGCCGCCACCACCTGTGGTAGAAGCCTCTGCGGGGTTGATAGGCAGATAGAAGTAGCCGTCGTAGCCGTCGCCGTAGCCGATGGAGTAGTTGGCCATGTCAGAAGCGGCGGGAACGCCCGTCACCCATGTGAGGGTCTTGGTGTCCATGTCAGCGATGGCAAGCTTACCGGAGGTATTCATATTGCTGTAAGCATCCTTGTCAACATAGAACTCAAGGAGGAATTTGCTGCCGCTGATAGGATAAGCCTTGCGGAAGCGGTAGCCCTCACTGGCAGTGTAGATGTCGAACTTATAGTCGGGATCGAAGCTCGTGGCACCTTTCTTGATGCGCAGTGCACCGACCTTGGAACCGTCTGCGCTGGTGCCGCAGAACACATAAGCCGTGCCATCGTCGGCTACACCGCCCATGGCATAACGGGCAGAACGCCAGGCACCATAGATGCCACCGATGCGGCTGTCGAAGACAGGAGCGCTGACCGTAGAGAAGCTATAGTCGGAGAAGACCACAGCGGCAGAGTCGCGGTTGGAATAATAGAGTGTGATGGCCAGACGGTTGTTGCCTAAGTCGAGGATATCAGAGATGACGGGTGCTTTGTCGTCTACGGCAAACTTCGTCAGGTCGGGAGCCGTCCAGGAAGTCATGGCACCGGCAGCCGTGAAATAGTTGACACCCATATCGCTATTCAGTGCGCCATAGGAGTAGTTGCCGAAGACACCCACATTGCCGAAGTTGGTAACGATGTTCTTACCCGTCTCGGTGAGTTTTCCATTGACGAGCTGATAGATGCGTGTTCCCATCTTCCCGGCACCTATACCGCCCTTAGCTTCGTCGACAGAACCCTGACGATAGATGAAGCCCGTGAAAAAGCCGGCCTGAGAGTTGTATTTAGCCTGTGTGAAACCATCGGGGCTGTAGACCACGTCTATATTGGTGCTGTCGCCATAGACCTTCTCATTGGTCCAAGTCTTCTCTACATTGGTATAGACTTTCATACGCGTACCGCCCTTGAGACTCTTCGTAGCATCATTGGAAGCCACGATGAAACTTACTTCTGAAGGGTTGATCGTAGTCTCACCGTTTGAAGCGCTGCTGTCATCATTGTCGCTGCACGCAGTGAATGTGGCTGACAATGCTGTCAGTGCAGCCATGAAGAATACGTTTCTTTTTTTCATTTTTTATTAATTAGAATTTATGGTAATAAATAAAGTTCTTACTTCAAGTATCCTACGCTACGGATGGTGGCTGCTCCGGTAACGGTGATGCCCTTGGTGGCCACTCCCGTGTTGGGATCGACATTGTAGAGCGCCGCGTAGCCTCCGCGCTGGGTGATGGGGATATAGATCTTACCGTCGTACACCATCGGCACGTCGCCCGTGGTCGATCCCGAAGTGATGTTGAGCTTGTCGGGGAGACCGGTGACGTCGACGTGGCTCTTCGTCTCCATATCGATGACAGCATAGTGGCGTGCGGCGCCCGTAGAGGTCGGCGTCTTGTCGTCGTAGAGCTCTAAGAGGAACTTACTGCCCGTAATGGGCCACACGCGGCGGAACTTATAACCGCCGAGCTCCGACTGGATGTTGAAATAGTAGTCCTTGTCGAACCCGCCAGCGCCTTTCTTGATGCGCAGGGCACCGGCTGGCAGCGTTGAGGTCGACTCATAGCTGTTGCTGAAGACATAGACATTGCCGTCGTCGGCTTTATAGATGGAGTTGAGGGTCTGCGAACGGAACTGGCCGCAGGCGTAGCTGATGCGGTTGTCGCCATAGACTGCCTTGATGTTGAGCGCCGTGTCCATCTTCACCACCCAGCAGCTGTCGGGATATTTCACGGTGCCGATGCTGCCGCCCTGAGCGTTGCTGCCGTCGTCTTTGTGATCCGACTTGATCATGGCGGTGAGGAAGGTGCCGTCGCCGTTGTCAGCGATCCCCGAGAAGGTGGCCTGCTGACCTTCACCGGCGATGTCGGTGGTGTAGCGCGACTTACTTCTGAGCAGTTTCACGCCACTGTCGTCGAGTGACCAGAAGTCGAAGACGGCGATGTCGGTGCGGTCGCCCCGGGTCTGACCGGATACCGAGGTGACAAACAGATCGTCGACGAAGCCATAGGTGGTGAACCGGTCGTTGACCTGGAACTGTCCAATCTGCTCAAAGGACTTGGTCTCGTCGGTGAGCTTCACGCAGTAGCCCAGTCCGGCATACTGCTGTTGATACGACACGCCCACGGCATAGCTGTCCTTGAACACCCAGGTGTAGGGCGAGGTGGGCAGCTCCTTGATGTTGCTGCTGATGTTCAGATCGCCATCGGTGACCGAGGTGCTCTGAAGAATATATTCTGTGCCGTCGTCGGCAGCAGCGTCGAGGAAGAAGTGGCCCGCTGTCGTGGCTCCGGTGGCGATACCGCCGCTCTCTCCATTGGTGCTCTCGGCACTGTCGTCGCTACTGCAAGCTGTGAACAATGGTAGAGACAACGAGAGCAGCACAGCCGCTCCTCCATACAATCCCTTTGACAATAATGCTTTCATATCTTTCACAATTTCAATTCGTTAATAAAATATCTTCGTTATTATTTGCTCCACGAATAGCGGAACTTGATGGCGAAGTTACGGCCAGGCTTCTGCAGACTGTAGTTGTCGTAGAGCAGACTGTTAGTGAAGTTGTTGGCCTCTATCGAGATGTTGTACCGTCCGCCATAGATGGAATACGTGAGATTGGCGTCGTGGCTGTACTGCTCGGGCACATAGAGCTTGGCGCCGTCACCGGACCACGAGCGATAGAAACGATGCACATAGCGCATGTCGTAGCCGATGGTGAGCTTGTTGTATTTTCCGAAGACATGCTTCAGCGTGTAGCTGGCGTCCATATTGCCGAAGGCGTAGGGCAGGTTGGGCACGCGGTTGTTGAAGGTCACACTGAGGGCACCGTTGGCGTTGTAGCGCTCCCGGTTGCGCATGTTCTGCATGGAGTAGTTGCCGCCGATGGTGAAGATGTCCTTATAGAGATAATGTATAGCCGCGTCGAATCCCTCGCCGAGCACATGACCGTGGTTGGTGCTCACAGCCACTCCCTTGGCGTTGATGGTTCGGATGATGTAGTCCTGGATATTGCGGTAGTTGAGTCCGAGCTCCGCCACAATAGTGTGGGCATCGGCAAAGGTGTGCTCATAGTTGAAGTTGAGGTTCATGTTGTTGCTCTTCTCTGGCTTGAGCACGGCGTCGCCCTCCTCATAGTCACCGTCGCCGAAAAGCTCCCGCTCGCTGGGCAGACGCAGTGCCCGCTCATAGCTCAACTTCACCTGCAGGTCGCGCCAGGGTGTCCATGTGCCGGCGGCACCGAAGCCGAGGGCCTGACTGTGGCGCTGCTGCTCCTCATACTGAGCGCGTGTGGTCTGGGAGACATTGACCGGACCCGTCACATGGGTGTCGTAGTATTTCACGAAGGCGGTGGCGTTCCACTCGTTGTTGGGAATGAACTGATAGCTCAGGCCCGTGATGTCCTTGATGTTGATGCGGCGCATGAAGGTCGCCGCGGACGTCATGGCGCGGTTGGCGGAGTTGTCGGTGGTGTGCCGGTGAAAGTTGATATAAGTCTCATTGAGTGTGAAGAAATGCTGGTCGCCGATGCGATAGGTGAGGTTGGCCACGGCCGTGAGCGTCTTTCCCGTGAACTCAGCGAGCGATGTGGCTCCTTCGCCTTGCGACGCTTTGGGAATCCACAGTCCCGTCCAGCTGTAGGTGCGGCTGAGCGTATCGACGTTGTTCGTCGTGGTGTAGTCGTAACGGGCTGAGAGACGCAGGTTGAGCTCCCGTGTGAAGAGGTTACGCTTCTCATAGAGCAGGCTCGGCGTGAGTCCCCAGTTCTTGCGCAGCTTACCGCCGAAGACGATCTTCATCAGGTTGGCATTCTGCACCTGCGCATATTCATGGGTATACTGCAAGCCGAAGAGCAGTTTGTTGGCCCACGACTTGTTCACCAGTCCCGCCTGGAGCACCGCGGCTTCGTTGTGGTAGCGGTCGTGGAAGCGGCGGAACCATCCTTCCTCATTGCTGATGGTGGAGTTGGAGAGGTCGGTCCACTGCGTCTTCACCTTATAGTCGTTGTCGGAATAATTCTGATACGCATTGAACCGAACTACGAACCCGCGCTTGCCGGTCCAGCCAAGGGCGATGTTGCTGCGATGGGTGTTGAACGAGCCATAGCTGTAGCTGGCATCGACGTAGGTGTGGGGACTGTGGTCTGTGACGATGTTGATGACGCCGCCGATGGCATCGCCGCCGAAGTCGACGGGCACCACACCTTTATACACCTGCAACTGTGAGGCAAACCCCGCAGGGATGTTGTTCAGTCCGAAACTGGTGTTGGAGTTGTCCATCGGCATACCGTCGATAAACACCTTGACATGCTGACCGGTGAAGCCGTTGAGGTTGAGCTGAACGGCTGACCCTACGCCGCCCTCTTCTCTGATTTTGATTCCCGCCACACGGTCGAGGGCATGGGCCAGGTCGAGGTTGGTGTTGCGCAACTTACGGGTGTCGATGGCGACAGCATTGTAAGCCGACTTGTTGACGCGGTCGACATATTTGCCGCGCACCACTACTTCGCTCAGATGGTGTGTGCGTTGCAGGGCTGTCGAGTCCGGTCGGTAATGGCCGTTGTGCGGATGTTGTGCAGCCACGTCTGCCGACAGCAGGAGCATGTGCACAATAATCCCTAAGAGTAATAATTTTTTCTTTATCATATCCATTCAATATCATTTCTTATGTCCGACATTTTTTACATCATGTCACGATATAAGATATGGTATTCTTCTGTGGTACAATAAGGTGGATATGATCATCCAATGGTTTTACGCCGTTACACAAAGTATAAAGGCTGGGTCTCCTTATCCGTTTCCGTCAACCAATCTTTGTACGACAAGGGGCACCCCCGTTTGTCGGCTGCAAAGGTAGCCACAATGGCGGAAATGCACAATACCTAAAAATGATGAAATCCCGAGGGGCGATGTCCCGGGATTTCATCAGAAACTACTATTTATGCTGGCGGAACAGCCAGTCGCGTATGGCCCGGAAGCCATAGGCCACGCGCCAGGTGTCGAAATGCGAACCCGATGTCAGGTGGGAATAGTGGATATTGCCACCTTGCGAGAGCAGTGTCGCCGTCGCCGCGTCACGCTCCTCGTCGGTAGCTGTCAAGGGCCATTCGGCAGTGGCGGCCCCCCCTCCATGCTGCTGCCACTCGGCAATAGCCTCCTCGGCACCTTCCTTCGACTTTCCCGCGCTGGAGACGAGCCACAGCGGTTTCTTCGACATCGGGGCGAGGTCGCTGGCACGCCAGTGCCCGGCAACGAGATAACCGGCTGCAAAGAGCGAGGGATACTTCGACATGAGCAGATAGGTCATCATGCAACCCATCGACTGCCCGGTGATGTAGACGCGCGCGGTGTCTACAGGATAGCGCACGAGGAGGTCCCGGATGAGATCCGCCGTCGACTCCGCGGCGCTTGTCTGATGATAGTCATCATCCACGACCACCTCGTCAAACTGCGGTGCCACGACGATACACGGGTGTTTGGCCTGCTCCTCGGGTGTCGCCCAGACCACGGCGCCGAGGCCCTGACGCAGCGTGTAGGTGTCTTCCTGACCGGCGCAGCTGGCATCGTGCAGGAAGACGACTAACGGATATCGCTGCGCAGCACCGGTCTTCGTTGACGGCACGAAGATGTTGTAGCGCAGCGAGTCGCCCGTCTTGCTGTCATGGTAGACCTTCTGTTTGAAATCGTCGACGACCAGTGTGCCCGCCATCGTGTTTCTCAACAGCAGCCGCTCGGTGTAGGTTTTGCCGTCCGTGGTCTTCACCGGCTCTATTTGTCGGAATACTACTGTGGTGGGGTAGGGGTTGTCCTTACGCTCGGGCTTGCTGCCGGCTTTGATCGTGGGGATGGCATGCTGCTGCTCGTCGCGCGTCCCGGTCTTGGCAACGTCCGTGGCGGTGGTGGCGCTCTTTGCCGAAGTGTTTGTGTTGTCGAGGTAGAGTGTGTTCTTCAGCACAATGATGACATTGTTGCCTTGGTCAGCCCTTCCGTCGGGTGTCTCGCTGCTGCTCGTGAAGGCGTCTGCCACCTCATGGTTCTCCACCTCATAGGTGTGCTTGTTCACGGTAGCACCATCGATGGCGTGGTCGTAACGCACGAGGATGTAATCCACCTTCTGTCCGTCGCCGTAGACGCGGCTCACCGACTTGGAGGCCATGACATGGCTGATGTTCAGAAAACCGTTGAAAGCCTTGGGCGCGTCGGTGACAAACACGGTAACGCCCTTGGCCCGCAATCTGCCATAGACGGCGTAGACGCTGTCGTGCGACACCTGCTCATGCTCTATGGCCATCTTCCAGGTGGCAACGGTCTTTCTTGGAACTTTATCCAACCGGAAATATTCGGTCCCGGTATCCGTCTGCTTCACCAAAGCGTCAATATCCTTTTTATAGTCGTTGTAGTTGCTGACCGTGATGAGAATCTTCCCCTTGCAGAAGCGCAGGGCCTCCCCAAGGGTAGGGACGCGCAAGGGCGTAGGGTTGCCGTGATACTCTTTCAAGGTGAGCGCCCTGATCTCAGCCAATGTCAGGTCTGCCACACGTCCTTTGCCGTTGGTCATGCGGCCCACGGTCTCGTCGGCCATGAGCACGAGTGAGTCGTCGCGGGTCTTTCTCACGTCGACCGCCACGGCAGCACAACCCTTTCTCTATGGCTTTCTGTATGGCGTGGAGCGAGTTCTCGGCCGTGCCATGCCAGTCGCCACGATGGGAGACGACCATCACGGTGGTGTCTTTCTTGTCGAAGAGCTGCTTGCGCAGGTCCGCAGTGTTGTAGTTGCTCTCCACGGCATAGTTGACGGTGAAGTCTACTTTGGGTTGCTGTGCGGGTTTCTGTGGCTGATCGGCCTTGCTCTGCTGCGCGGCAAAAGCTATGATGCATGCGCCTAACAAGGCGCAGATAATCATGAATCGTCTCATAGCATTACCCCTTTATTCGTTGTCTTTCCTGCGTTGTTCAAACAGCCAGTCTCTGATGCCGGCGAAGGTGTAGGCCACACGCCACGTGCCGTTGTGCCAGCCACCTTGCAGATGAGAGTAGCGGATCGTGACGGGCTTGCTTCGAAGCGCCTCTATCTCTTGCGCCCGCGCCACCTCCGTTGTGTCGAGGGGCCAGGCAGCGGAGTCGGTCTTGGCACCTAAGGAGCTCCACAATTTCAAGGCTGTTGCGGCGCCCGCGGAACTCTTAGCGTCCCCGGTGCTGGTGATGAGCCACAACGGTTTCTTCGCCATCGGGGCAATGACCTTCGGATCCCACTGTCCGGCGACGAGCATGCCGGCGGCGAACTCATCGGGATGGGTGGACATGAGCAGATAGCTCATCATGCAACCCATCGACTGGCCGGTGGTATAGACGCGGTCGGCATCGATGCTGTACTGTGCCTTGATAGAGTCGAGCAGATCGATGGTCGTCTCAGCACTGGGAGTGACGCGGAAACTGTCGTCGACGACAATCTCGTCGTACTGTGGGGCAAGGACAAAGCAGGGATGCTTGGCCTGGTCGCGCGGCGAGGCCCACACTGTAGCGCCATTGCCCTGGAGCAGCGTGTAGTTGTCGTTTTGGTTGGCTCCGCTGGCATCATGCATGAACAGTACCAAGGGATAACGCTTGGAGGAGTCGTAGTCTTGGGGTACGAAGAGGTTGTACCGGAGCGTCACGCCGGTCTTGTCGTCCTTGAAAGTGAGCTGCTTGAAATCGTCGGCGATGAGCATGCGGCTCTTGTCGCTCGTCAGCTTAGCACCCGCTTTGTAGGTCTTGCCGGTTGTCGTCTTAATGGCCTTGACCTGCGTCAGGGTCGCTGTAATGGGGAAGGGATTGCTCTCGCGCGTGGGGCGGTTGCCGGCGGTGATGCCTCCGGCGGGACCGCCTCCCTGCCCCTTGTCTTTCGGATCGTCCGCCTTGTCGTTGTCTTTCTTCATGTCAGGACCGAAATCGGGCGTGAGCGATACCGTGGTCTTGAGCTCAACAATGACAAAGCGGCCCTTGCGCGGCGACTGGGACTTCATCGCCTCGGAATTGGTATAGACGCGCTTCACCGTGCGTCCGTCAACGGTGTAGGATGCTGTGGAAAGGCTGCTGCTGAGGATGGGGGCATCGTACTCGATGGCCACGGCTGTGGTCTTGGCACCATCGCCGAGCACCTCGCCGATAGCCGTCACATGCTTGATATGACTCGTAGCCGCCATCATAGCGACGGCTACAAACAGCAGACAAAATACTGAAACAAATTTCTTCATAATAACCTATACTTTTATATTATAAAAACTTACGATCATCCGTCACGGATAATTTTGGAGCTGCTTCATGCCTCTGTGATAAAAGCATAGGTTCCTACCAGGACCATGGGTGTCGTGGCAGCCCTTGCATCTTACATCGCAAGAGTACCAAAACATTTGCAAAATTACGAAGTCTTTTTGTAACCTCCCGGTTTTTATGCATTTTTTTAGTTTTTTCTCCCTGCCTTGCGATAAATTAACAATCAGACAACGTATCACCCTTATTTATCCAGTTGTTCAGAAAAGAATACGACTGAATGAATTTCTTTTCGTTAATAGGCCATAATTTCATTAAAGATAGTTACTGCTTTCTTGCCATAGGGAAAATAATGGTTACTTTTGCACCACTTCTCCTTCGGAAATATAACGAGTGTTGCCAACACGCGCATGTAAATCCAGTTATGAATTTCGGGGGAAGTATATTAGATTCATAACAAAACAAACAACGTATGCAAAAGTTAATCGTTTCAGCGCTGGCAGCAGTAATGGCCCTGAGTGCCTCTGCTGCTAAGAAGTCGGCTGCCAAACTGCAGTTTGACGCTTCAAAGGGCGTGGCGGGGTCTGTTGAAATGCCGAGTGGCAGAGTAAACTATACTGCTTATACCAAACTCTATTTCGTGACCAACGTCGAGGACACGACCTATCAGTATGTCAACGTCTTCGTGCCCGAGGGAGCCACACAGCAGTCGCCCATCTTCCTGAAGACCAACGTTGGCGGTTACATGCCTTCGGCGCCGGGCTATCCTTCAGCCGGTGACGCTACGGGCATAGCGCTGCAGCGCGGCTATGTGGTGGCTATTCCCGGTTCGCGCGGCCGCTCGTCATACGTCACGAAGGGCAAGAAGAAGATCTACAACGGTAAGGCGCCTGCTGCCATCCTCGACCTGAAAGCTGCCATCCGCTATCTCCGCTATGTAGACAAGGAGATGCCGGGCGACGCCGAGAAGATCATCACCGACGGCACATCGGCAGGGGGCGCTATGTCGGCACTGATGGGGGCCACGGGCAACAACCCCGCCTACGACAGTTATCTCAAAGTCATGGGTGCCGCCGACGAGCGCGATGATGTCTTCGCCAGCGTGTGCTACTGTCCGATCACCGACCTCAGCCATGCCGACATGGCCTATGAGTGGCTCTACGGACAGACCGACTCGCGCAAGGCCAACGACGAGGCTCACCGCCAGGTGACGAAGGAACTCACGGCGCTCTTCCCCGCTTACATCAACTCGCTCGGACTGAAGAAGAAAGACGGCACGCTGCTCACCGCTGACAACTATCTCAGCTACATCAAGGAGGAGCTCATCCGTTCGGCACAGATCGCCAAGGATGCCGGTGCCACGATCCCCGACAGCATCGGCTTCACCATCAGCAGCGACAAGGGTACCTTCGCGCCAATCAACGGCGGTGTGGGGCTGCCCGATCTCAGCCAGCTGCCGGCCGACATGGCGAAGAACCTGAAGGAGGGCAAGTTGCCGCCCAAGCAGGTGGGTGAGTATGTCACCGGTCTCGACATGGACAAATATCTGAACTATGTGGCCAACAAGACGCCGCTGAAGTCGGCTCCAGCCTTCGATGCCCTTGGCGTGGCAGGCAACGATGCCAGTGGCGAGAACGACGAGTTTGGCGATGTGAACAACACGCCTGCCAACTTCACCGACTATTCCGCTTCAAAGAACGGCAAGACGGTATCTGCCAAGGTCAAGGAAGAGGAATATCTGCTCAACCCCATGGAGCAGATCGGTCAGCAGGGTGTCACCGTTGCCTCGCACTGGTATATCCGTCATGGCTCCATCGACCGCGACACGGCCTTCCCCGTGGCCCTCAACCTCGCAACGAAGTTGGAAAACGAAGGCAAGGATGTCAACTTCCTCTTGGCATGGAACCGCCCTCACAGTGGTGACTACGCTCTCAACGAACTCTTTGAGTGGATAGCGAAGATCGCCAAGTAAACGTTATTGCATCACATATTTATTACCTTATGACAATCCCCGCTCTCTCCGTGACAAACGGTTGAGGGCGGGGATAATTGGTTACTGCCTATGGAGTTAGGGATGATGGCGTCTGTGGTCTATGAATGCATGGAACACAGTGGCTTGTATACTACGAAAACAGCTATGAATACAATGGGGCTGACCCTATGGCCTCATCAAGAAAGGCTGCTTGCCGGTTGTGCCGCTTTCACTAATCGTTTGCCTAACTCATAGGCAGCTTCCATGTCCTTGGGAAACTGTGTGGCGCGCACCTCAGCCTTGTGGCGCTCGTCAAACATAGCGGCATCGTAGCGGCTGTAGTTGTTAAACTGGTAGGTGTCGTAGCTCCGCAGAATCTCTGTTGGACCGAAGACACCCAACTCGTTGGCGTTGGTATCCATCAGATACTGGTAGTTCATCTTATGGTAGAACTCATCATTAGGACAGTTCATCGTGTAGATGGTGGCCGTATGGATTTTCTTCAGTACGGTGGGCTTGCTGTAGTCGGAATAGTTGACTGTTGGGAAGATCATCCGTTCCATGAACGCGCGAAGCAAAGCGGTGGGGTAACCGCAATAGTTGGGTGAGCCGCACACCAGCACATCAGCTTCGACGGCTTTCTGAAGGATCGGCAGCAGGTCGTCTTTGAAAGAGCATACGCCCTTCTTCCCACCTTTCACCTTACAGGCGAAGCAACTCATGCATCCTTTGATATTGAGTTTGCGGTCATAGAGGTTGCCCCATTCCACTTCGGCTCCGGCTGCTTCGGCTCCTTCCATAGCCCGCTGCAACAGTTTGGCTGTGTTGCCGTTCTTGCGGGGACTTCCGTTGATAAACAATGCTTTCATCATGTTTTGTATTTAAATTCTGTAGGTTGAAATCTGTGTGACTTGAATTTGTCACATTGCTACCCCTGCAAATTTACATGATTTTTTTGTCTCTAACAGATTTCCCCTTCTTTTTCGTTCTTGTTTAACTTCTATTTACTCTTCGGTGGCAGACTCTGGTAGTGACGGGTGGTATAAACCTGCGCGAGGAAGACAAGGCAGAGAGCGATGCCTATCTTGTAGCACCCCGCCACATCGTTGTCGCCAAAGATCAGGCGCGAGAGCGGTGTAACGACGATCGGTGAGAGAAACTGTCCCAAATAGAGGGCTGCGGAGAGCAGAGGCATGACGGTGGTGGCTGAGTTGTGACCACCCTTAATAGAGGCAATGGTGTTGAGATAAGGCACCCCCACACCGTTGGCGAAACCCGTGAACACGGATCCGACCAACAATGGCAGCACGGAATGGGCGGAAGCAAAAAGGATATAGCCAATGAGGAAGAACACGGGTGCAAAATATTTGACGGGCTCACGGAAGATATTCATCAGTTGGCCGAAGACCAGTCCCACGAAGAAAGCAAACAGATCCAAGCCCACCATGAGGAGCGTAGTGGCCCGCAAGCCCAGTCCGGCCTGTTCCTCGGCGGTGATGGCAAAGTTGGTGGGATAGATGAAGAAGATCATCATCAGCAGGAGCATGCCGTTGACCGACGGGTGGAACTTGAGCAGTTGTCGCGGTTGGAAAGGTATGCCGCGCTTGTTGGCTGAGCCAAGGTGGTCGTCGGGTAGATAGACGGCGACCATGACCACTGCGATCAATCCTAAGAGATAGACGAGAAACGCCCAACGCCAGCCAATCGCTGAGAGCAGGCCTGCCAACAGTGTGGCGACGACGCCGCCCATCTGGTTCATGGCAGCCGAGAGGCCCATGAGATGGGCTTGTTGCTCAGGCGGATAGTAGTAAGCTAAGAGTCCGGTGGACAGCGGCATGATGAGCCCCACACTGACGCCAAGCAAGGCGCGGAGGACGAGCAGCACGTAGATGTCACTGGCTAAGAAACAGCCCGCTCCCGCCAGAACGTAGAGCACGAGACCGAAGAGGGCAATAGCACGGGTGCCATAATGCCGGCTGATGTTGAGAAAGAAGAGGTTGGTGATGATGATGAATAGCGCGGGGATGCTGACGATGAACTGTACCAATAGTTCCGGCGCGTCGGAGAAATGAGCCTTGATGACGCCCAAGGCTGGTGCGATGGCTGCTCCCGCCATGACGGTCAGCAGCGACATAGACAGAATGGTGTCTGTCAACTTCTTGTTTACTACACTCATTTGTTTGTTGTTATGAACTGATAATAAGCACCTGCAGAAGTTCATAACTAGACTTACGTGTAACGCCCTGAATACACTACATGTTATGTCGCCTTGACAGGTGACCTCACAAAATTACAAAATCTCATCGATAAAACGCATGAATTCTAAAACAATATTAACCACCTTTAACGTAAGAGCACTGGGAAGTACCTATTCAGCGGTTTCCATCGTAGGGACAGGGCCCCGTCCCTACAGTGAGGACATCAATACCGTCACTACTAACTTCTCCGCTTGTAACTGTCTTCTTATTTTCTGCCAGCATTCGCTGAATAGTTACAATTCGAATGAACATGGTACACGCAATCCAATAGTTACCAATTCAAGTTTCGCAAGTTCCTAACTTGGTTCAATGGATATTTTCCGTGGATTGAATATGTTGTTTCATTTCGTATAGTCCTGACTTCGCCAATGAATAAATGGTAATAGAAAATCATGGATGAAAATTGCCTGGGCATAAAATTGCGCCAAGGCGCATAAAATCAGCGCATCCTTGCATCTGCCCAAAAGCGGGGAATGCCTTGACTTGAAGCTTTCAGCCGTAGAATTTTATGCGTTAGGGCGCAATTTTACGCGATAGCGATTTTCGTCATGGGCAGGCTTGCCACCAAAGGTGTGGGTCTGAAGCGATGGGGAGGCCGTCGAGCTTGCTCGTAAGGCCACCCCACCGCTTCAGACCCATAGCTCCGGTAGGAGCGTAAGCCTGGACATGACCATTTTCCTTCCCCTTTACATATAAACTTACCATGAATCCACGGAAAATATCCGCTGTGCCTTGAACTTGCGGAACTTGAATTACCAATATCATATTATTTTTCCTCTCATTTCCGACACGACGCTACAACGCTATCGTGCGAGTCAGAGTTAAATTTTCCTGTCGTACAGCATGGCGGCATTAAGGACGACGAGCACGGACCCTGTATTATGCACGATGGCACCTGTTCCGCAGATAAAAATAATGGATATAAAACTCAAGGAATCAGTTTTTCACATGGGTGTGGATGAGGTGTCGTAAGCAGAGGCTGCTTAGGAGCTTTTAGGGGGGCAGGTTGTCTTCCTGGCCAAATGATTGTCCGCAACCACAGACAAACAATGGAGTCCGTCTGTGATTGCGGATCGTCATGCACGGTTGGCTAAGTGTCCCATCGCGTGCCGGATAGGTAGAGGTGCAGAGTCGGCTTTTTCTGCGTCAGGGATTGATGATCTTGCTTGTTGAGATGCTGTTGTCGTCAAGCAGCTGCCGTCGTATCACCATTCCTTGGTAGTCGGCGTTGACCTGCCGTCCGCTGAGGTCGAAGTAGGTAGTGCTCACCACGCGCTTGCCGCCATGCATGTCTTGAATTCCGGCCATCTCCTTGAGGTTGAGCGTGACAATGTCTGACTTCATGGTCGTACCATCGTATTTGTACACCATCTGCACACCGATGGTTGAAAGATCGGAATAGTAGTAGACCGTGCGCACGAGATCCTTGCTGACAAAGTCGAAGCCGTCGCTGTAGGTGGCAGGCACATCAGTCATTGGCTCAACTACATTTCTATAGAGCGGTTGTGCGAACGTGTAGAGCTCTCCGTCGAAATACATGTTGTAGAACAGGCTGTCCTGTACAAGGTAGTCGTTGGCGGTGGAGAACTCGGGCAGAACAAACTTGATGCCACCGTAGCCGTCGGCCTTCGTGTAGGCCATGTAGTCGGAGAACACAGCGTTGGCAGGCTGTCCTGCCTTTGGCTCGTATGGGTGGAGCTGCGGTCTGCGGTAGCCGTAGAGATAATAGAAGTCATTCTTCCCCATGTTCAGCACCAGCACCGAATCGCTCGTGAATGAGGCATCGCTTGGGTCGTAGTCGAAACTGAGGTGGTTGGCAAGATAGGTGTGCTCTTGTGGGCGTCCCGTCTCGTCGGGCGCAATCTCGCTCACGGCCCCGAAGGCGTAGAGGTGATAGCCGTGCTCCATGTCGGGTCCGAGATACTGAGGCATGTCGACGCTCACCGTGTTTCCGTCGAAGAACCCACTGATGCAGTTGCCGTTCATCTCGCTGCAGAGATCTCTCAGGTAGAACGCGTTGCCCTTCAGTCCCACCGAGCATTTCACGCCCGAACGTGTGCCGTAGCTGTTGTCGTAACTTAGGATGTAGGGTTTGAAGTCTACTCCCTCGGGCGTTGCCGTGGCTTGGTCGTCCTGCGGTCTGATGGTGATGTCGTAGTCGCCGTAACCCGTCCAAGCTCCCGTCTGCGTGGTGAGTCCCAAGATGCCTTCCGATACCTGCCGCAGCTGTCCATCGTTGTCTACGAACTTCACGTAGTGCGCAAGGGTGTCGGGAATGAAGTTGGTCTGGTTATCGTTGAGCTTCATATTGTATACATAGTAGGCTTGGCGGCTGCCCTGGTCTTCCATCACCATCAGGCACTGCGGGGTGTCAAAGTAGATGGTGTCACCTCTCAGCGAGCCTTTGATCCAGGTGTCGGTGCGTATTTTCGAAATGGGGTTCTTGATGTAATAGTTGCCATTGCCGTCTTTCACATAGGCGCCAATGGTTCCATCCATGGTGGTCTCCATGGCCATGCCGAATGGAGTCTGGTAGAAGGCCGACGACGAGTTGTAGGTGTTGTCGGTGAGCGTACCCTCCGGAGTGTCACTGATGATGGTAGAGTCGCCTTGCTCCAGCCTTGCGGGCTTGGGGCTGTTCAGTGGCGCCGTAGGCTTGAGGCCCGAGGGGCGGCCGGATGAGGGTGCAGGGGTCGCCACTGTGAGGCGCGAGTGACGTGTCGGGAGCTGCGCCTGTGCGCTGCCTGCCGCCATGGCGGCGAGCAACAGGAGAATGGTTGGTCTCATAGTGGAGTAGGTTTGGATGTTCCTAATCATTTTACCACCTTCACAGTATGGCTCTCACCATTGTCATAGACTTTCGTTAGCAGCACCACACCATGGTATGACGCGTCCACCCTGCGGCCCATGAGGTCGGTGCTGACAACCTTTGCCAAGCGGCGGCCGTTGTCTAAATGGCTGATGGCTGTCACCACCTGTCCGTCGCTGTAGACAATGGGCGAGCGGTATTCTTTCTCGCCGTCCTTGTAGATCGACTGCACGCCCACATGCGAATAGTCCTCCATGTAGAAGAAGAGGTCGTGCATCTCGCCACTGACGAAGAAGTCGAGGTTGTCGCTGTAGCTGTAGGGCACGTCTGTCATATCGGTTGTCACCTTGCTATACCAGTCGTTGGTGAAGGTGTAGGCCTTGTCATCGAAATAGATGTTGTAGAACAGCTTCTCTGTGTCGAGTGAATTGTTCTCTGTGTCGTTGGCTGGAAGCTGGAACGAGATCTCCCCGTAGCCCTGCAGGGCATAGTAATCGGAAAACGAGCTGATGGTCGGTGTGGCGGGTGTCTGTGCCATGACTGGGAACTGGAGGGTCACTGCGGTAAGTAGGAGTAAGATTTTTCTCATAAAGATAAATATTAAGTTTTAATTATTATTTTGGTAGTCTTCTTTTTGCAAAGTTAATCCTTTTTTTGTTTTCTTGCAACATCTTGTGAATAATTTTTTTTCGATGAATTTCACAATGCTTTCACTTGGTGTTCGGGGATATCACTACCTGACTGAACCAAAAAGATTTCCCCGGTTGCCGGATGGGTTGTTAACGCTTGTTGAAGAGATAATATATCGTTCACGATATATGTTAAAGAAGAATAAAAGAGTGGGGTGTATCGTGTGCGATATAAAATAAAGCAACTACCTTTGTACCTGTCAAAAAGAATAGAAGAAGATGATTATCAACGGCGAGAAAATTAGGTTAGGTGACCAGATGTGTTTCAGATTTTATACGCTCAGCAGGCTGGTGATACAGACTTATGAGCCTTACTTCAAGAAGATAGGCATTACTTACACGCAATATCTGGTGCTCATCGTGCTTTGGGAGCAAGACGAGCGGCCCATCAACGATATTTGTTCAAAGCTCCTTTTGGGCATCAACACCGTATCGCCTCTCATTAAGCGTATGGAGAGCTCGGGCCTTGTGGGGCGTCATGGCAGCGAGACCGACAAGCGCAAGCAGATAGTTTTCTTGACAGAAAAGGGCAGACTGCTGGAAAAGACCATATCCGAGGCCAGGATGGAGATGCTAAACAGCCTTGAGGGCAGTGACGTTCTGGGCGAGCGATTGCTGCAGATCAAGCCCACGCTGGATGAGTTTATAAGCTATTTTTCGAATTACGAACAACATCAGATAAAGTAATATGGATCAGAAAGATGTTATTGTGGGTGTGACCAAGGGCACGCCTCTTGAGAAGCAAGTGGGCATCATAGCCGATGCCGAGGTGAGAGGAACCAAGCAATATTATGCGTTAGCACGTGCGGCACGCGAGCAAGGACTGCCTGAGGAGATTGCAGTCAAGCTGGAAGAGATGGCCAACCAGGAGAGCAATCACGGTGGATTCTATGCCTTGCTCAATGCTGAGTCAACCGTAGATGTGTTTGCCGCCATGCGCAAGGCCACCAAACTTGAATATAACGCAGGCCTTGTCTTGCAGCCTGTTGCCGACCAGCTGCGCGCTATGGGCGCTGAGAAGGCTGCCCAGACGGTTGAGACCTTCATCGCCCAAGAACATCATCACGGTGAGATACTGGATGAGCTACTGTGCAAATACGATAAATAACCTTTATTTTTCATGCTGATGAGTTTACAAGAAATTCTGGAACATCGGCGGGCCGTGAGGCATTACGACCCCAATAAGCCCATAGATCCTGAACAGGTGAAACAGTGCCTGGAGATGGCTACCCTGGCCCCTAACAGTTCTAATATGCAACTCTGGGAGTGTTATCATGTCACCGACAAGGCCGTACTGGCCAAGTTGGCCCACGCTTGCCTCGACCAGCTAAGTGCACGCTCGGCACAAGAAATGGTGGTTTTCGTCACCCGGCAAGACTTGTATAAGCGTCATGCAGAGGCAGCCAGGACCTTTGAGAGGGAGAATCAGCGGCGTAACAGTCCTAAAGAGAAACAAGAAAAGCGCATCAAAAAGTGGGAAGTGTATTATGGTAAGGTAATGCCTTTTCTCTATTCGCGCTTCTTCGGTCTTTGGGGTGGGGTGCGCAAGATTCTGGCTCAGTGTATAGGACTGTTCAGGCCCATCGTGCGACAGGTGTCAGAAGGCGATGTCCGTGTGGTGGTGCATAAGAGTTGTGCCCTCGCTGCCCAAACTTTCATGCTGGCTATGAGCGAGAAAGGCTATGACACATGCCCCTTGGAGGGCTTCGACAGTTTGCTGGTGAAAAAGGCGTTGGGCCTGCCCCATAAGGTGGAAATCAATATGGTGATTACTTGTGGCTTGCGTATGCCTGATGGAGTGTGGGGCGACCGCTACCGCCAACCATTCAGCGAGACCTATCACAGAGTGTAAGCAGTCTGGTCGGAAAACATCAATGCCGCGCGGAGAGTATCCGTGCGGCATTGATGTTTATTGCCCCTCCTCAGGTATGGCTCTGTCGATGTCGCTAAGGCGGCACATCTTTCTTTGTTTAAGCCTCTTTCGCGCCCACTGACACGTTGTTGTGTGGCAACTGCCGTATTGTTGGATGGCGACCGCCACACTGTTGGATGGCGACCGCCACACTGTTGGATGGCGACCGCCACACTGTTGGATGGCGACCGTCACACTGTTGGATGGCGACCGTCACACAGTTGGATGGCGACCGCCACACTGTTGGATGGCGACCGCCACACTGTTGGATGGCGACCGCCACACTTTGTGCGGCGACCGCCACACTTTGTGGTTAACCTGTCGCATATGTAGTTTAACGCTTTTGGTTGACTACTTTAAGCCTTATTTTTAATGTTGGTTGACCCGGTTAAACATTACTTTTATATTTGGTTGATACATGTTTCCAAGATGGAAAGTTGCATTTAGCAACCAGGGACAAGACGTTCCATCTTTGGTTCGATAACCGTCGCAATATGGAGTCAGCCGTTTATTCGCCGACCAAGGATGTAGACGGTCTCACTTCAAAGACATTCATGTGGGGTACAAGTTCAATGACAACAGGAGCGTCAAGCTGGGCTGCACTTGTACAGTGTCATGGAACGGAGATACCATCCTATTAAGCCCGGAAGTTACAGAGCAACTTCGTCAGGACTATCTCGTCTGCAGGGACATCAATCCGCCATCCCCACCGCCACAAACAGAAATCCCCTGCCGCAGAGCATAGTGCATTCATGCACTACATAATAGTATCAGAATAGAAATCTGCGAGATCAGCGAAATCTGCGTGAGAATTTTCACGCCGAATATTTTTTCCACGCTGATTCCGCAGATAACGCAGATCTGTAGTGCATTCATGCACTACATAATAGCATCTGAGAATAGAAAATCTGCGAGATCAGCGAAATCTGCGTGAGAATATTCACGCCGAATATTTTTTCCACGCTGATTACGTTGATTACGCAGATCTCAAGTGCATTCATGCACTACATAATAGCATCTGAATAGAAAATCTGCGAGATCAGTGAAATCTGCGTGAAAATTCACCTGTTATGCTTCTTCCGCCACATCCAGTGCCATATTCTGAACCACGGCTCCCACAGGCATTCACTCGGGTAATATACCACCATGCGGGCATCGCGCACCAGCCGTTGGATGTTCGCTACCAACTTCGACCGGGAGGTGCCGCTGAGCAACCGCTCGTCATACTTCCCAAAGTTGCCGCCAGCCATCATCTCCCGCATGAGCTGCTGCCCATAGCGTGCGTTCGGCGTGGTAATCAGATAGTTCTCTGGCAGGCCGAGCACGTTCATTAACATCCACGACACCGCAGAACTGATCTGATGCAGTCCACACCTTTTCAGGCTCGTGTCAAGCCAAGCCTGGTCTTCTGTACTGCATGCATGGGAGCGAAGCAGATAGTAATAATCCACCAACTGCCTGAGTCCGACGCCCTCATGCAACAGATGGTTGAGGATATGACTCAATTGAAAAACCACATTAAAATAATAGCCGGGGATGGTTGTCTCTCCTGCCTCTTCGGGCAACGCCACACGTTTCGTTCCGTCCTCACGCGATAGCAGTGTGGACAACAGATTCTTAAGTCTGCGGTTGTTGAAAGGTGAGTTGAGCCACGTGGCCCGATAATGCACCTCTACGGGAACCTTGTCAACGGCAGGGATGTCGATATGATGGTAAATTGCCCTTGTCGACTTGTCCAGCCTTTTGCAGAAGGTGATGATTTTTCGGATGGCAGCTTCGTCATTTCCCCATCCGTCTCCTTGCTGCCGCGGATGCACATACACGTCGATGTCACCAGGAGTCCTTGATGATGGGTCTGGATAGAGCAGTGCATTTCCTTGCCCTTTCAACACGCATGCGTCGAAGCCCTGCTGCCGGAAGCCGTTTGTCACCTTGACCGCCACGGCATTCACCTTTCTGTTCCGTTTGGCAATCTTACTGACCTCCACCATCCAGTCCATCACGTCGTCCTCAGATGGCCGGTTCGTCTCAAGAACGCTCATCCGCTTTACGCCTTGCCAGTAGACGCCGACGACCGACTGCTTCTTGGCGAACTGTAGCAGTTCCGCCCAACTGATGCGAGCCACACACTCCGGTAGTGCCTGTGAATCTGGCGAGAGGCAATAACTCAAGAACGTCAGGAAATCATTTTGCCGAGAACTGGTGTTCATAAAGATTCTTGAAAGAAAATTTTTTTATTGTTAGTCCGTGCCGTCTGTATCGTCCGTGTCGTCCGTGGCTCACAATTCATGTCCTTCGTGTCGTCCGTGGCAAAAGAATCATTTCTCCAGCGAGCGATAGATCTCTGCAAACTGTTCCGCGATCTTATCCCAGTTGTATTTGCTCATGTCATATTCCACATGATGGGCGGGCTCAGCGAGGACAGCATCGAGCTTGGCGGTGAGGGCTTCCACATCCCCCATGGGGAAATAGTCTTTCTCAGGCAGTCCCACTTCCAAGTTGGCAGGGATGTCACTGACAATAACCGGTACACGATAGCTCATGGCCTCCAACAGAGAAATCGGCAGACCTTCGTGCGACGACGGCAGACTGTAACAGAGGCAGTTGGTGAGCAGAGCGTGCAGTTTGCGACCTTTGATGAATCCCGTCAGCACGACACCATTCTCCTTCGCCATTTTTTTCAAACCGCGCGAATAATCATCTTCAAAGTCGGTATCACCGGCAAGCACCAGTTTAATGTTCTTCCGCTCAGGGTGCTTCTCCTGCCATTTCACAAAAGCATGCACTAAGTCGTGCAGGTGCTTCTCTGGAACAAAACGGCACATACCAAGGACATACTTACCCTTCTCAATGCCTAATTCATCGAAATATTCGGGATAGTCGCAGATCTCCGGCACCGGCACACCATTATAAATAAGGTGCACACCCTTCGTTCTGCCATACTTGTCCTTGACGATGCTACGGATGACGTCCGATATCACCACCACATCATTGGCAAACATGCAGCCCATGCGCTCTCCGAATTTCAGCATCGTCTTGGCGGCGAAGCCCCATTTGTCACGGTCGTAGTCAGGGCCATGGTGGGTGAACACCACTTTCATGCCGAGCAGACGTGCCAGCGGTGTGAGCATCGCCGGACCGATGGCCTGGATATGAACGATGTCGGCATGCAGACGCTTCGCCTTCCAGATGGCGCGCCATGTATGGATGATGGCCTCAAAGGCTTTCTTCTTCGGTGTGTCGACATCCACGAGCTTCACACCCTTCCATTCCGTCAATCCGTCATGCACATAGGTGGACCGCCGGATGACCGTCACGTCGAATCCCATCTTCGCAATGCGTGGAAAGAGCTCCTCACAATGTGTCTCCACGCCACCCATCACATTAGGGATGCCACGCGTACCTGTAACAACTATTTTTGTCATGAATCTTATTTTTTTAGCCACGGACGACACGGACTTCACAGACATTTTCCTATATGCGTTGTCCATGACAGCCCGTATTATTTCAATACACATCTTACAGACAGAGGCATATAATGTGTAAAGTCTGTGTCGTCCGTGGCTAAAGAATCACTGTGTAGTTCGTGGCTAAACCACAGACTACTGTTTGATTATTTATTTTCCTCAGTGTGCCCTGCACCTTTCATCGGCTCTCCCGCAGGCTGTATCTCTTCCGCATCCGGGTGTAGCACTCTCAGGTCACCCTGCCGTGGATCCTGTCCTACTGGACACTGTGAAAAGTCGAGGCATGCCTCCTTGCCACAGATGGAGCGCCACTTGTTCTTCAATGCCCACTTAGCAGGGTATTTGATATATTTGTGCATCACCGGGCTGGCAGTACCGACCATCCAACAGTTCTTCGGGCAACTGCGCACGACCTCACGTACTTTCTGAGCCTGCTCACTCTCCCAGATCTCCATGAACGGTTTCTCATGGATGTTACCCATGGAGCCTTCGAAATACTTCGTCTCCATACCATTGCAAGGCAGCACCTCACCCCATGGATCGATGAAGAAGTTGGCAGAACCTGCCTCACAAGGCAACATGCGCTTGCCTCCCTCAATGTAGTTAATGAGTCCCATGTTGAACCAAGCACGGAACCAGCTCTTCGGGTGTTTCTCCTTCAACTGCCACTCAATGAGCTGTTTGAAGTTATTGCACACCTCATCCTTATTGGTGATCTGGTTGTCGTACTTATGGAAATAGAAAGAATTGTGGAAGGCGGCGGTAGCGAACTCCATGCCCATTGACAGCGACAGCTGATAGAGCGACAGCATATCCTTGGAGTTGTTGTTGCTGACAGTACATCCGAAACCAATGTCTTTCAGTCCCATGTGTTTCAGGGTCAGCAATGTGCGCAATCCCTTGTCGAAGCCACCAGCATGACCACGGAGCTCATCGTTCTTCTGGCTCAGTCCCTCGATAGATATACGGATACCAATATTCGGGAAGCGCTTAGCAAGAGCCACAACGCGATCTTCAAACCAGCCGGATGTAGAGATCACTATACGGTTGGTGTGCTTATAGCACTCTTCAACAATCTCCGGAAGATCTTCACGAATGAACGGCTCACCACCTGTCAGGTTGATGAACTTCAGGTCAGGCAGACACTTCAGATCCTCTGCCTTCAACTCCTCTTTACGATTTGTTGGGTTCTTCCAAATGTTGCACATCACGCACCGCATCGGGCAGCGGTACGTCAAAATGATACTTGCGTCTGTTGGACGCGGAATTCTATTGTTACTCATAATGTTAATGATTATTCTTCTTATTTATCTATTTGCCACGGACTACACAGACTTCACAGACTAAATTACCAAGAAAGTCCGTGCCGTCCTTGTCGTCCGTAGCTACAATTATGATGTCCGTGCCGTCCGCGGCTATTAACCTTGATAGATCCCCATGATATTCTTGTAGTACTCCTCCGCATTATACCGCTGCATGGACTCATCGGCAATCTGCTTATAATCAAATGTGGCATCCCACATCTGCTGTATCTTGTCTTTCAGGTTTTTGGCATCCTTACTTATGAATGTCATGCCCGTCTTACCCTCACGGATCAGTTCAGGTATACCACCGATTCTTGCACCCAGCACAGGAGTACCAAGACATTCAGCCTCAATGACCGACAACGGGTTGTTCTCGTACCACTCTGACGGGATGACAGAGAAGCGGGCACCACCGACTAACTGTTTAATGTCGTCCCACTGTTTGAAGCCCACAAATTCAACGTTGTCGTGAGCGACGGTCTTCAACTCATCCATCAGTGGACCGCCACCGATAACCACAAGCCGGTAGGGGAGCAGGTTCGCCGCCTCTATCAGTGTCTTCACACCTTTCTCGTGGCTCAACCGGCCTACATAAGCATAGTAGTCACCCTTATGATAGCTGTCCGTCCGCTTACACTTCTCAATGTCGATGAAGTTGCACAGAGTCGTGATCTTCGACTTATCGAATCCTCCTTGCACCATTTTGTCTGCCATAAACTGGCTCGGGCACACAAAGGCATCGGTATCATTCTCTAACCGTACTCTGTTCCATTTCACTGCCTCGCGATAGCCAATGAATGATCCTATCTTCCCACCTTTCATACAGGAATACTTCACGCAATTCCATTTGTTTCCATCTTGAAAGCACAGCTCACAGTTGTCGCCAGCCCTCATGCAGTCATAGCGGGGACACAGCAGCTTATAGTCATGCAGCGTCCAGATGACTCTGATACCTTTTTGATGGGCAATCTCCGCAAGAACCGGTGACAACTGCGTATGGATATTGTTCAGATGCACCACATCTGGCTGAAAGTCCTTGAGCAGCTGCGTAAACTTTTTCTTTGTTTCTCCATCTCCGAAAGGCCTTGTAAACGCTTTCAGTTTCGACATGTTCGACGGGAAGTATTTCTGCCATGGACTCTCCACATTCTCCGGATAATCCATCGCAAATACCGCTACCTCGTGCCCATGCGCCTTGAGCAACTGCTCCAGGTTGAGCATATAGATGCAGTCACCTCCACGACGGTAATAAAACTTATTTGCTAAAAGTATTCTCATAATATATAATTTCTATGACTTACTTCTTAATGCCTTAACAATAGGTCTATCTATAAGATGTATGAACCATGAAAAAATAATAGTGCCCACAATAGATGTTACAATAAATTGGCCAGATGGTAAACTTGGCAGATGATGAGCAACAACAGACATGACAAAACCATGCGACAAGTAAACCTCATAGGAAATATCTCCAAGAAAAAACGAAACTTTATTACCCCATTTCCTACGGCAAGATACCATAAACAACAAATAGATAATAGCAATACCAAGTATAATCTTATTCAAATAGGCTCCCCAAAAGAAGACTTCCTTGAATTTAAGATAAGAAACGCCAAGTACCAAACAAATGATACCTGAGATGACAATCTTCCAAAACTTGGGCTTAATCCACAATTTTATAGTAGGGAAATACCATAAGAGTAACAAACCCCATATAAGACCAAGTCTTTCAAAACACCATCCAGACAAATTGCTATTCTGTTCTTTTACGCTTGTCAAATATAAATATAAACTCGAAACGAAAACAGCAATAACTAACAGAAATTTACTGATTTTCTCGTTCCATAAATGGTAGTGTTCTCCCAATTCTACTATATAAAAAAGTATACAGAACTGCAGAAGTATCCAAACCCAGCTGTTAATCCATATCAACGAGGATAGACTACCCCCCCCCTAAAGGTATACTATATAAATATCCTGCGAGATTAATCAAAAACATCGGCACAAGCAACGAACTAAGCCTATTACGCCAAAAATGTTTCATGTAATCTGCCTTATGCTGCTTACTCAAATACATGCCATAAGCTGAAAACATAAAAAACAATGTCACGGCAACGTATCCGAAACTTCCAACAGCATCTTGCAGTACATTTCCATGTTCAACTGGAACGTGTACAAATACTACGATGATGCAGCAGGCTCCCTTTAACACACGTGTATAGTCTTTGCTGAAAAATGATTTTCCTTCTTTATCCGCCTTGTTCCCCCATAGAAGGATCACCAGCAAAGTTAATAAAATTAGAAATGTAAATAAAATATTCATGCTACTCGATAATTGTTTCTATATTACTTAGCCTCATTTCAAGTACTTCGTATTTATTTCAAATTCAATTTTTTCAAATAGGGCTGTATTTGTTTTCCAAGCTGGAAACGTGAGAAATGTGCAAGATACTTCTTCCTTGCATTATCACCAAGTCGCTGACACTCAGTTTTGTCATTCAATAGCGTAGCTATTTCCCGGCTGAAGACTTCTTCGTTTTTCTCTATAGTACGTCCATCCTCACCATCCTCTATGTACATTTCTGCAAGCGTACTCGGCTTAGTTACAACGATGGGCTTTTTCATTAGCATGCCATTAAGAAGAACGGTATCACCAGAGCAAATTGAACCATCATCTATTGGTATGATCATCATGTTACTATTTGCTATCCAAGGGAATGACGCGTCTCCTACTACATTATTTATAAGTCTGACATTTCCGGGCAAGGTCTCTTTAGGGTGATAGATATCGCTGATAATAACGAGCTTATGGCCTTGGAGACAAGGTCGTTTCCACGCTCTTACAAGAAAATCAAAGTCTCTGTTTGATCTTCCTATTGACAGGGTATAGTCCTTTTCTTGTACCTTGCTGTTCTTCCATTGATCATAAATATCAGGTACGCCAAATGTCGTAATGATAAATTTTTCGATAGGTATATTCAGATCTTTGCTACAACTCTCAGCGTAATTACCGCTTAGCACATGGAAATAGTCTATATAATCGCTGCATAAAGCAAAGCGCATATAGCGGTCATAAAGCTTCCCTGAAAATCCTCCTTTACGCTTATAGGTGAAGTTTAAAGCCACGACCTTGTTTGTTTTCCTTACATGGAACAGCCGACAGTAGAATGCAAAATTAATAGCATAAAACTGCTGCCATCCTAATATGCAGTCATATTTCTTACGATGTAAGAACACTTTCCATGGAAAGGTGAAATAGCGTAGATATCTAATTATATTGCCCCCCCCAGCATGAGATCCATTACTGATGTAACTCTCTGTAATAAAGTTCCAAGCCTTACTGTCATTTAGTCCATCCTGTAAGGTTTTGACCTCGTCAGGCTTGCAGTCGGCTAGGATTACATTTCTTTTGTCCGTCATTTTTGCTTTAGTTTAATACTACATTTTCCAGTTGTTACAATATTCTTTCCAAGTGTAACTTCGGCGTTGATACGTTTATGTTTTTCAATAATTTCTTCTTGATGTTAGCGGCTTTCGATGCGCCTTTCTTAAGAATGACGATTTTACTATTATCATCGCTCCAAGCAGTATAATTATTAATATCACTATTGTCGTCCGCAAAGATAGTTCCTTGATCTTTGATCCAATGGCAATGTTTCAGATACTGTCCACTATAGATGTAGACCGTGTTGTTTCTCATTCCTGCAGGTTTCTTGAGGCCACAATAGTAGCTGCTGCCAAAGAAAGTATTCTTGCTGATGTCAAGAGACTTCTCAAGATCTCAGAACTTCTAACTAGACATCCTACTAAAATATAGCAATATTTAGTTTCTTCTAAGAAAATCTTAAATAATTAGTATTTATTCTTTGCTCTCTTTGCCAATTTTACTAGTTTCAAAAAGAGAATAAGAGAGTTCATCAAGCTATGTTTCTGTAAGAAAGCAATAACAAAAGAATGAAAAGCCAATGTTTTAATTGGATAGTGAATCTCTGACCAAATATGCTGAGAGTTAAGTTCTTTCAGATATTTAATGGTCTCGCGATGAGAGAACTTTGCGTCGACGATTTTTTTTGCGTTATCTCTCATATATGCCAATAACATACGTTGAGCCCTATACCCTTGCGGATCTCTGTCTTTAGTCAAATCCCGCATGCAATGAAAAAGATTTATCATCCTCGTACTCCTACTTGAGTCGTAACGTGCATTTGTTAGAGAAACCGTATTATTAAAGCAATAGTAATATAAGGCATTTGGAATGTAAACTACTTTTTTAGAGTAAATGATGTAAAGTTGATGAAACACGATATCCTCAGAGATTATCTCCCGCTCTGAGCGAAAGCGTATATGATGTTTTTTGATAAGCTCATTGGAATAAAGCCCGTGCCACACTGACAACTCATATTTCCAATCCTTTTTTACCTCAATAGACGAGCAGGCTAAGTCTAATGAAAAACCTTTTAAAAGTGTTCCTTCGAAAACAGATGTTTTGTCTACATTCCTAATTTCGATAACCTTATTACCATTCCAATATTTGAATAATCCGCAAAAAATAGTATCAGCCCCATATTCTTCAATCTTATTATAGAGGGTCTCATACATATCGGTCTTCACAAAGTCATCACTGTCAACGAATGCTACGTATTTGCCTGTCGCAACATCCAAACCAGAGTTCCTTGCGTAACCGAGTCCTCCGTTTTTCTTATGAACGACTTTGATTCGGCTATCTTTCTTTGCCCATTCATCACACATCTTCGGACAATTATCTGGTGATCCATCATCCACCATGATAATCTCTATGTCCTTAAGTGTTTGATTAACCAATGAATTCATACAACGGACGAGATACTTCTCAACGTTATAGATTGGTACTATTATAGATATTTTTGGAATTTTCATCTGTTGTTTATAATGTTAATGATACATATATTTTTGACAAAAAAAGTGGTTATAAGTAGTTTTTGATTAAGCTTCCTGAAATATTATTTTCAATAGTTTGTCTAAGAAAGCACCTGACCGTAATTTAATCTTCTTATATGAACTCTTGACTCCTTCAAAAGCCAAAAACACAACAAAGGCATTCATGATGGCATCATCTATCTCAGGTGAAATAAGACTCCCCATGCTCTGATATTTCTTTAAACAGATTATAATAACCAGCAAGACATATGCGCAATTAAGCATGAAATTAACAAGGTTAGAATCATAAACATACCTCATAAAATCCGAAATGCTTTCTTTGCTTTTGCTTCCCTCTGTATGGTTAACGAATGAAAAGAAATTGATAACTGCTTTTATATATGAAGGAGCATATACTGTAAGAAATGAGCTTATTACAAGAGTGACAAACAACATTGTAGAATTAGATATTTCAAAGCTCAGGACCTTTACCAAAAATAACATTATTACCATTACAGGTAATGCTGTTGAGGCTATAATAGCAATCAAATCTACAAAAATTGCCATTATGGGCATTCCCATATTCAACATAAAGAATACTAATGAGATTGGCAGCGCAAATATGATAGACAATTTTTTTGTACGCTTATGTTTAGAAAGATGTTCACATATGGCTAAGCCAATGATAAAGATAACTACAGCCTTTAAGAATAGCCAGGGGAAGTTAGTGCTTCCTTCTGCTGTTGACACATAATAGAAAAATGGAAGGACTATAGCTAAGCTAAGAACGAGGAAAATGGCTGACACAATATTTAATTTGGCATGTAGGCTTAAGCTGGGTAACAATCCTTTAGTCTTAGTGATTTTCTTTTCGTCATAACACACATAGCTGTTCAGTGAAAGTTCTCGAACCATTATCTTTTCATGATCCTCCATAGTTTTATACACAAAAGGAAACTCACATACTTCTCCATTCTTATAAACGACAAGTACCGTTTCATTCTCAGGCGCATACATGGATTTTTCGACAGGTTCTTTTATTATTTTTTTCTTTGATACCGTACAAATAGAAGGGTACTTTTCTGCTAGAGTATTAAGTTTTTTGTCAAGAATTGAAAATACAATGCTCTCTGCTGTTCGCTTGTTTCGTCTATCAACGTAAATGCTCCACAAACGAAAAGGAATAAGATATGATACCAAATCCAAGAAAATGGTAACATATATATATTGAATCCCGAACTCCAAGATTGAAAGGATGCAGATTAATGTGACAGCAATCCACAATGCGGTGAAACCTATAAAAATCTTATTATGTAAGAATCGATAACGGCGATATTTCACAATAGCTTTGGAACCATTAATATCAATGGAATATTGCATACTTTAATCCTTAATAAAAGGCTTATACATTTTATTGATATCCTTGCCATTATAATTTATAACTTTGGCAGGTACGCCCACAGCAACAGCATTGTCTGGTATGTCATGCGTAACAACGGCATTGGCTCCTATTACGACATTATCACCTATTTTGACATTGCCGATAATTTTAGCTCCTGCAAACAGAAGTACATTGTTGCCGATTGTAGGATTTCCCTTTTCATACATATTACCTATAGTAACATCTTGGTAAATCCAAACATAGTCTCCAATTGTCGATTTACAGCTTATAACTATACCTATTGGATGAGCAAGAAATAATCCTTTGCCAATATTTGTTCCAAGTTCAATTGAATTGCTTCCCACAACTAATCTGTGCAATATTGTACGTACTAATCTATAAATGATTTTGTTGCGTACCCCCCCCCATCTGAGCCAAAATATAATTCTAAACGCCTGACTTGAAATGTATGTATGAACGATTCCGCCATCATGTGGCATGAATTTATAATCGTCCCTTATTTGTTGAAGAATTTTGCTTAGCTTCATTTATTAACCATTTTATTATTTCAATTTCCTTGCTGGCACACCTCCAATAGTGATACCAGGTTCTGTGAATGAAGAGACAACAACAGCTCCTGCGCCAATCTTGATGTTGTCAGCTATTGTAACATTACCGATAACCTTGGCACCCGCCCCCATCATTACATTGTTGCCAATGACAGGGCAACGCAAATCATCAGCTCCGTTGTTGCCAATAACATTACATCCATGCAAATGGAGGTTTTCACCAATAACGGCACCAGAATTAATGACGTTATTAAAATGGTATACGATAAGTCCTTTGCCTATCAACTCAGTACTTATCTCTAGTCCCAACTTATTGCCAAGACGGTTACGTTTGCGGATGTACCACAAATATAACAAAAGGGCCCAAGGGGGATTGTCCGTGGCGGACGGATGCCGCTGCCTAACCAAAGAACTTGATATGATAGCGTGCTAAAACTATTTTTTTTGCTTACCTTTGCGGTCATGGAACAAGAAAAGATAGACTTC
>Ga0256404_1003292_pt1 | contig 33316 bp, 22 predicted proteins | sample RumenRJG_01DNA_FD_185990 | JGI IMG/M metagenome (GOLD analysis project Ga0256404, IMG submission 185990) | Bovine rumen microbial communities from Lethbridge, Alberta, Canada - RJG_01 | ecosystem: Host-associated > Mammals > Digestive system > Stomach > Rumen | place: Canada: Alberta | collected...
AAGACTTTGATATTGTCGAACTGATCATAGAAATCCGCTCCTTTACCCTGTTCGGGTGTAAATTCCATATCGCCCAACTGCAAGCCTTTCCCCTCCAGGCCTGCGAGTTTAATCATGTCCTTATTGACCTGCACATATTCCACGCCCTTAATCTTTGCCAACTCATCGAAGTTCGCATTTTGGGCATGGGCATTGGCACACACGAATACTAACACGGCACAAACGGCCCACTTTCTCATAGTCCGCAAAGGACTAAACGCTTCAGATATATTCTTCATCTTCTTTGTTATTATTTGTTGATTTCTTTACTTTCAAAGTGTCATCGATGAACGCTTCTATCTGTAAATACGTGTTTTCCTGCGGATTTGTTACAAAGAAATCACTTTTTTATTTGAAATTCATTTTCAAAACAAGAAATAGAATCAGGTACAGGTTTTGAATGAAAGCCATATATGTAGCCATTTCCCCATCAAGGCAGAAATTAGGAGCAAGAAAGATAGCGATCTTGCTTAAACCACCTCAAACCTATCACTAATAAAGGAATGAAAACCACAAAAAAGAGTACACATACCTTCTTGCTTGGCTCATAGTCGGGGATAGTCATCTCGAAGGCTACGGCCGTCGAATTGTTCACGATGTGGATAATCATACCCGGTATGAGGCTTCGTGTGCGCCAATAGAGCCAGCCAGTGATGATGCCGAACACCGTGGTGCCTAAGAACTGTAAGTACGTACCGTGGAATAATGCAAATACAATTGCAGACAGCACGATGGCCACCCAAGGCTTGCAGCACATCCTGAGCAATCCGCCCATCAACACACCCCTGAATCCTATTTCCTCGGCTATCGGTGCCAGTATGCCTACCGAGATGGCTCCCAGTGTGCCCCCCATCATTTTCTCAAACTCTTCTAATTCCTCCAAATCTTCGGCAAAGAGTTTATCTGCATCAGCAAGTTGCAGGATGGACACCTCGGTGAACATCCAACCCAGGCTGATAAATACTGCCATGCATGCCATCGTCGCTAACGTGCTGCGCTCGATGCGTCCCATTGAAATCCTGACATAGCACTTGCCAAAAAATACCGCAATCGCAAGCACGTATCCCAGTGCTTGCGACCAACCGACAATGCCTGATTCGACAGCAAACTTTAATAATGCTTCCTCGTTTCTTTCTACCCCCGTCGAAATGGCCAGAATAAAGACGGCAATGATGCCAAGGACCATGATTCCCTGACTCAGGAGCAGAAAGAGCAGAAACTGCTTCACTGTAATCCTGAATTGCTTATTCATGGTTCCTGATGAAGAAATGATTATAATTTGACGGAAGCTAAGACTTTGTCGGTGGCACCGGCTTGGTCTTTCACGAAATGGCCAGCATTGCTGCCACTTTCCTGAAGGAAAGCCTCATCAGAGGCGAAACGATCCATCAAACGGCAGAAGTCTTCGTAGTTCTTGATTTCGAAACCACCGCCGCAGGCTTTCAGATCCTGCGCCTCCTGGAACTTCTTGTTGTTGGGACCGAAGATGACGGGCATATCCCAAACTGCCGCTTCGAGCGTGTTGTGGATACCCACGCCGAAACCGCCACCAATATAAGCCACATCACCATAGTTGTAGATGCTGCTCAAAAGACCGAAGCAGTCGATGATGAGTGTGTCAGCCTGGGCAGCCTCCTCACGGGTGGTCTGGGTGAAGCGTACGATTTTCCGACCGTTAGCCGTTTGCAGTTTAGAGATGATTTGCAGCAAGTGATCCTCACCGATGACATGCGGTGCAATGATGAGTTTCCAGTCACGATGCTCGTTGAAGTAGCGGATGAAGATGTCCTCATCGGGAGGCCAACTGCTACCTGCCACGAACACATGAGATGCATCTTTTACAAAAGCCTCAACGAGAGGCAGTTGCTTGGCCAATGACTTGATCGTCATCACACGGTCGAATCGGGTGTCACCCACAATCTCGGTTTCCGTGATGCCGATCTTAGCCAATAGCTGTCGGCTCTCCTCGTTCTGTACGAAGAACTTGGTGAAACATTTCAGCACGCGAGAATAGGCACGTCCATACCAACGGAAAAAGATCTGGTCGGGACGGAAGATGCTACTCACGCTATACGTAGGAACACCACGGTGTTTCAGGATATGCAGATAGTTATACCAGAACTCATACTTAATGAAGAATGCCATCACGGGGCGCACCGTGCGCAGGAACCGACGTGCATTAGTCACCGTGTCGATGGGCAGGTAGGTGATGATATCAGCCCCCTCGTAGTTCTTGCGCACCTGATAACCCGACGGCGAGAAGAAGGTGAGCAGGATTTTATATTCGGGATGCTCCAGACGGATACGCTCGATGATGGGGCGTCCCTGCTCGAACTCACCCAGTGAGGCAGCGTGCACCCATACATATTTGGCATGAGGATCCACCTTCTGTTTCAATGTCTTGAAAGCAGCTCGTTCACCACGCCACATCAACCTTACCTTATGATCGAAGATAGCGGCAATGGCAACGCCCAACTGGGCGAAATACATGATGACATTATACATAATGGTTTTGTTTTATGCAACGATACCTCGTTCAAGCAATCACTTCAATAGCCCGGCGCAGGCGGCGCAAAGTCTCCTCCTTGCCTAAGAAGGCAGAGATGTCGAACATGCCGGGGCCCTTACCGATACCGACGAGAGCCAAGCGGAACGCGTTCATCACATCGCCTAACTTATACCCTTTCTTCTCCACCCAGGCCAAGACCACCGGCTCCTGTCCTTCGATAGAGAAATCGTCGATGCCTTCGAGCACCTCAGCCAGTTCACCCATCACCTTGGGAGAATCCTCTTTCCAACGCTTCTTGACCGTCTTCTCGTCATACTCCGTTGGCGGGATGAAGAAGAACGAACAGAGAGGCCACAGCTCCTTGACGAAGTTCACACGATCCTTCATCATGTGCACCACCTGGCGAACCCGGTCCATCGACTCCTCTACGCCGTTGCCTCCCACGATGGGAGCGAAGAGCTGGGCAATCTCCTCGTCACTCTTCTTCAGGATATACTCATGGTTGAACCAGATTCCTTTCTGATAGTCGAACCGTGCACCGGCTTTCGAGCATTTGGAGATATCAAACTGTTCCACCAGTTCGTCTAAAGTGAACATCTCCTGCTCTGTGCCAGGATTCCATCCTAACAGTGCCAAGAAATTAATAACCGCCTCAGGGAAATATCCCTGCTCACGGAAGCCGTTGGACACCTCGCCCGTCTTCGGGTCGTGCCACTCCAAGGGGAACACGGGGAATCCCAAGCGGTCACCGTCACGCTTAGAGAGCTTTCCTTTGCCGTCGGGTTTCAGCAACAGCGGCAGATGGGCAAACTGCGGCATGGTATCCTCCCAGCCGAAAGCCCGATAGAGCAGCACATGCAACGGAGCACTGGGCAGCCACTCCTCACCACGGATCACATGACTGATCTCCATCAGGTGGTCGTCAACGATATTCGCCAAGTGATAGGTAGGCAGTTCGTCGGCACTCTTGTAAAGCACCTTGTCGTCGAGGATATCACTCTTGATCACCACGTCGCCGCGAATCAAGTCGTGAACGTGCACCTCCTCACCTGGCTCCACCTTGAAGCGCACCACATACTGCTTGCCATCGGCCATCAGCTGCTCTGTCTCCTCTGTCGGGAGTGTCAGTGAGTTGCGCATCATTCCACGGGTATGTGCATCGTATTGGAAGTTCTTGATCTCAGCACGTTTGGCCTCCAGCTCCTCCGGGGTATCGAAAGCAATATAGGCCTTGCCGTCGTCGAGCAGCTGATCCACATATTTCTTATAGATGGCACGACGTTCACTCTGACGATAGGGACCGTACTTGCCTCCGAAACTGACACCCTCATCAAACTTGATGCCCAGCCAGCGGAACGACTCGATGATATACTCTTCGGCACCAGGCACGAAACGGCTGCTGTCGGTATCCTCGATACGGAACACCAAGTCACCGTGATGCTGACGTGCGAACAGATAATTATACAAGGCGGTACGTACTCCGCCGATATGCAAGGCGCCTGTTGGACTGGGCGCAAAACGCACTCTTACTCTTCTTTCTGACATTTTATATTGAATTTTGGGTGCAAAGTTAGTTATTTTTATTACTTTTGCAAAGGAAAGATAAGAAAAAGAACAAAATGAATAAATTCACAAGCCCAGAAAACCGCTATTGGCGCAATCTGCTCACCCGCTCCACGTTGGTTGTCGTCTCCGTTGTCATCATCGTGTGGTTCCTCCCGAGGAACAGTGGCCCCCAGTTCCGCTACGATGTGGGGAAGCCGTGGATGTATGGTTCACTCATTGCCAACTTCGACTTTCCCATCTACAAGACCGACGAGAGCATCAAGGCCGAGCAAGACAGTCTGCTCAGTCTCTTCGAGCCGTACTATAACTATAAGGTGGAGGTGGAGAAGAACCAGCTGGCACGGTTCTATGAGAAATACAAAGCAGGTATTCCCGGACTTTCGAACGATTATATCACGACCATCATCGACCGCCTTCACCGCCTGTACCAGGCAGGTATCATGAACCAGTCAGACTACTCCACGAACTTCAAAGACTCCACCAGCTATATCAGGGTGGTCAACGGAAAGTCAGCCACCAGTACACAGATCAACTGTATCTACTCCACCATGGCGGCCTACGAGCAGCTGTTCCAAGACGAGAAGTTAGGGTCACAACGGCAGATCCTGCAGAAATGCAACCTGAACGAATATCTCGTGCCGAACCTCGTCTATGACAAGGAACGCAGTGAGACGGAGAAGGCAGACATGCTGAGCAGTGTTGCCATTGCCAGTGGGATGGTGCTCACCGGGCAGAAGATTATTGACCGTGGTGAGATCGTTGACAACCACACCTTCCGTGTGCTGAGCAGCTTAGAGCGTGAGATGGTACGACGCAGTGCCAGTAACAGCGAGATCTCTTCCACCATCGCCGGACAGGCCCTCTTCGTGAGCATCCTGATGATCCTCTTTACGATGTACATCTCCCTGTTCCGCAAAGACTATTTCGAGAAACCACGCAGTCTGATGATGCTCTATGCACTCATCACCCTCTTCCCCATCCTCGTCTCCCTGATGATGGAGCACAACGTACTGAGCGTGTATGTGTTGCCTTTTGCCATTGCCCCCATCTTCATCCGCGTGTTCATGGACTCACGCACGGCCTTCATCTCACATGTCGTGATGATCCTTATCTGTGCCGCCGCCGTGAAATACCAGTATGAGTTCATCATCATCCAGTTAGTGGCAGGCTTGGTGGCCATCTACTCCCTGCGCGAGCTCTCACAGCGGGCACAGCTGTTCAAGACGGCCATTCTCGTCACGGCAGGCAGCAGCGCTATCTATTTCGCCCTGCAGCTCATGCAAGACAACAGTATCCTCACCATGGATCACAGCATGTACAAACACTTCATCGCCAACGGTGTGATGCTTCTCTTTGCCTATCCGCTGATGTTAGTGGTGGAGAAGGCATTCGGGTTCATCTCGAACGTCACCCTCATCGAGCTGTCGAACACCAGCAAGGACCTGCTGCGCAAGATGAGCGAGGTGGCCCCCGGCACCTTCCAGCATTCCATCATGGTGGGTAACTTAGCAGCTGCCATCTCCGACAAGATCGGGGCAAAGACCCAGTTAGTGAGAACGGGTGCCCTCTACCATGATATCGGAAAGATCCAGAACCCAGCATTCTTCACAGAAAATCAGGCAGGCAAGAACCCATTGAACAAGATGGACCGTAAGTCGGCAGCACAGGTGATCATCAATCATGTGACCGAAGGACTGAAGCTGGCCGACAAATACAACCTGCCCGCTGTCATCAAAGAGTTCATCAACACCCATCACGGTAGGGGAAAAACCAAATACTTCTACATTTCCTACAAGAACGAGCATCCCAACGAGGAGGTCGATGAGAGCCTCTTCTCCTACAGCGGACCGAACCCCTTCACCCGTGAACAAGCCATCCTGATGATGGCAGATACCGTGGAGGCCGCCTCACGCTCGCTGCCCGAATATACGGAGGAAAGCATCAGCAACTTAGTGAACAAGCTGATCGACGATCAGGTTAGCGACGGGTACTTCACCGACTGCCCTATCACCTTCCACGACATCACCGTAGCCAAGCAGGTGCTCATCGACAGACTGAAGACCATCTACCATACCCGCATCAGCTACCCTGAACTGAAAGGAAAGGAGAAGGAACCGAATAAACAAAAGTAAAGGCGTTTCTTGTCCGTCAAGGGAAGAAGATGTTTTAACAAAAAGACACACGGATATCCAACTGGTCAAAAGAAATGTGCAGGAATATTCTTGCACATTTCTTTTGTTTTGTGCATTGTTTGGTGATCAGTTGTTTAATTAACGTTAATAATTGTGTGCGATTACAGGAAATTCAGAACAATATAGATAACTTTGCAGCCAAGAAATTTAAAAGTATTTAAGATGAACAAATTAAAATTTGTCAGCATTGTTTTCATGATGACATCTGCTTGCCACCTTTGGGCAGGCGGAATCCTTACTAACACCAATCAGAACGTAGCATTCAACCGTACCATGGCACGCGATGCAGCCATTGGAATCGACGGTGTCTATAGCAACCCCGCAGGTGTTGCTTTCCTCGATAACGGCTGGCATCTGTCGTTGAACTGGCAGATGGCGTTCCAGACCCGTACCATTCTGACCACGAATCCCGACTTTGCCTTGGGCATGAACAACAACGGTGCCACCACGAAGAAGTTCAAGGGTGATGCCTTCGCTCCTGTGATCCCCTCCATCCAGGCTGCCTATAACTTCGGGAAATGGAGTCTGCAAGGTAACTTCGGTGTCACCGGCGGCGGTGGAAAATGTGAGTTTGCCGATGGTATCGGTTCGTTCGAGAGTGCCGTGGGTGCCATTGCCAAGCAGTTGCAGCCGTTAGGAGCCACCGGCTACGATGTGAATGGATACATGCGTGGCCGTCAGTTCTATTTCGGCTTCACGTTAGGTGCCGCCTACAAGATCACCGACAACCTCTCTGTCTATGGAGGTGCCCGTCTGCTCTATGGCACGGCATCCTACAAAGCCCGTCTCAGTGATATCAAGGTGAATACGGCAGCAGGAGCCGTTCCCTTCGGTGATTTCCTCGACAAGGCCAATGTGACCATTGCCGGAGGTATTGCCCAATATACTGCCGGAATCAGTCAGTTAGAAGCCGGCATCGCCCAGTATCAGGCAGCAGGAGCCCCCGTTCCGGGTGAGCTCACAGAGAAACTCTCTGCCGCTACGGCTGCCAAGGCTCAGCTGGAAGGAACGCAGCAGCGCCTGCAGACCTTGGATATCTATCGCGAAGGGGTGAGCCTGATGTCAGACCAGAGCGGTCTGGGCATCGCCCCGATTATCGGTATCGACTATAAGACTGGTAACTTCAACTTCGCAGCCAAATATGAGTTCAAGACCCGTATCCGCATGGAGAACAGCTCCACTGTGAAGGAGGCTCACCAGATCGAAGCCGTCAACAAGTTCCGCGATGGCAGTGAGGTCCCTGAGGATCAGCCAGCCCTGCTCACCGCCGGTGTACAGTGGACGGCAGTGCCCAATGTGCGCATCAATGCCGGCTATCACCTCTTCTTCGACAAGTCGGCTCACTGGTACAACCATGAGGAGAAAAAGCTCGATGGTAACACCTGGGAGGTCAACGGAGGCGCCGAATGGGATGTCACCGACAAGCTCACGGTGAGCGGAGGTGTGCAGAAGACCAACTATGGATTGTCTGATGAATATATGAACGATATGTCGTTCGTGGTGAGCAGCTACTCCTTCGGTGTAGGACTGGCTTACAAGATCAGCAAGAAGATGAAGCTGAACGTAGCCTATTTCCAGACTAGCTACGACCACTATAAGCAGGATGTGAAACCCGTTGCCACCAACAGTACCACACACAACGACTTCACCCGTACCAACAAAGTGCTCGGTGTAGGATTGGATATTGACTTATAAGTGAAGAGTGAAGAGTGAAGAATGAAGAGTGAAGAATTTACTACTGCACAAGTGATTGGCACATGGTGATTTGAACCAATGCCACAGCGGCAGCAAATTCTTCACTCTTCACTCTTCATTCTTCACTTTTAACTCTTACAGAGGATCCACATCGTAATAGATTTGCAGAGAATTGTAGCGTGAGTCTTGCGTCATTTGCTCCTGGGCAAAACGCAGGCACTCACGCACTTTTTTCTTGTCTATCCCGTTCTCCAATTTCAGCACGAGTTTGCGGATATGCATGGATTTCACCTTGGCGATGGCAGGCTTGTCAGGTCCTAACACACGATCGCCTAACCACTGACGCAGACGGCTCCCCATCTCGATGCCTGCCGTGTTCGCCACCTGTTCATAGCGGTGCTTCAGGAACACGTACACCAGATGATAATAAGGGGGATAGCGGAAGGCAAGACGTTCTTCGAGCAGATCATTGAAGAACGCCATATAATCATTACGTACCACCTGTTGGATGACCGGCAGCTGCGGACTCTTCGTCTGCAGGATCACCAGTCCGCGCTTTCCTTTCCGGCCTGCCCTGCCTGCCACCTGTGCCATCATCATGTAGGCCTGTTCGTAGGCACGGAAATCAGGATAGTTCAGCATCGAGTCGGCATTGAGGATCCCCACCACCGACACCCGGTCGAAGTCGAGCCCTTTGCTGATCATCTGCGTACCGATGAGGATATGGGTACGTCCCGCAGCGAAGTCATTGATCAGTCGTTCGTAGGCATTCCGCGTCCGTGTCGTATCCAGATCCATCCTCGCCACCCGCGCCTCCGGGAAGATCTCCATGATCTGGTCTTCTATCTTCTCCGTACCGAATCCCCGTCCCGTCAGGTTTGTATTTCCACAGTTCGGACAGGCTGTTGGCACCTGATAGGTATAGCCGCAGTAGTGACAGGTGAGTTGTCCTAAATTCTTATGGTATGTGAGAGAGACATCACAATGCTGACAATGGGGAACCCATCCGCAGACCTTGCACTCGATCATCGGAGCGAAGCCGCGACGGTTCTGGAACAGGATTACCTGCTCGCCAGCCTCCAGAGCCTTGCGGATGCTCGCTAACAGGTGGGGAGAAAACGGTCCGTTCATCATCTTCCGCCGTTGCAGGTCGCGGATATCCACCACCTGGATTTCCGGCAGTTGGATATCCTGATAGCGTTTGTCTAACGTCACCAGTCCATATTTTCCCTTCGTCGCATTATAATAGCTCTCCATCGAGGGGGTGGCGGTGCCTAACAGCACCTTGGGTGACAGCGGTGACGACGAGGCGGCGAGATGAGCCAGCATAATGGCTGTGTTACGGGCATGATAACGGGGCATCGGCTCCTGCTGCTTGAACGAATTCTCATGCTCCTCGTCCACAATCACCAGTCCTAACCGCTGGAAGGGCAGGAACACCGCCGAACGTGCTCCAAGGATCACGTCATAGGGGTTCGCCGACAGCTGTTTCTTCCAGATCTCCACCCGTTCGGCATCACTGTATTTAGAGTGGTAAATGCCCAGACGGTTGCCGAACACCCGTTGCAGGCGCTCCCGCATCTGTACCGTCAGTGCGATCTCCGGCAACAGGTAGAGCACCTGTTCCTTCCGTTCCAGTGCCTGTTTGATGAGATGGATATAGATCTCTGTCTTCCCACTGGAGGTAACCCCATGGAGCAGTACCACGTTCTTGTTCAGGAACTGGAACAGGATCTGGTTATACGCCTCCTGTTGGGCTTCATTCAGTTTCTTGATATTCTCGATGTGAGGCTCACCTCCGAAATTCAGTCGTCCCACCTCTTTCTCATAAACCATCAGAAAGCCTTTGTCTGTGAGCTGCTTCAAGATGGCCGCAGTACAATGGGAGTAGTTCATCAGTTCGTCGCGTGTCACCTCAGCCACCGATGCTTCCACGCCGTTCCCTTCTGTTTCATCCCAGTGTGACAGCTGTAAGAAGTCGATAAACACCTTCTGCTGCTTGGAGGCACGTGCCAACATGTCCAAAGCCACATGCAAGGCACGCTCGCTGCGGAATTTCTCACCCAGTCCCACATACAGCTCCATCTTCGGCTTATAGCCATCGAGCACCTTCATGCCTTGTGGCAGTGCCGCGTTATACACCTCACCAATGGGTGAGAGGTAATAGTCGGCGATCCACTGCCAGAGTCGAAGCTGCAAAGGGGTCATCACAGGCTGACGGTCGATCACCTGCAGGATCTCCCGCACGGCAAAGTCGGGCTTCTCACCATGACACCTCACGGCCATGGCTACATACTTCTTGCTCTTGCCCAAAGGAACCAGCATGCGCACCCCGAAACCCACCTGCTCCTTCATCCCCTCGGGGACGGCGTAGGTGAAGAATCCCTCCAAAGGCAGGGGTAAGATCACATCGACATATTTCATGGTGCAAAGATACGACTATTTTTTGAAAGCACCTTACATGTTTCTCAGAATCATCCGTGTCTTTGTCTTTCACCTTGGGGTTTCGCAGTGATTAGCGCCTGAATTGTCTGACCGTGTTCTGTAAAATATTCACGGAGAAATACAGGTCATAACAATTGACCAAACAGTACTGAAATATTCTGACAAACCACTCACTGAGAATCGCTTCTTTACGAAAAAGTGTACGGTTGGTCGCAAAGACGCGATTCTGACGAGGTTTGCTAAAGTGCTGAGAATAGGAGCGTTAGCTCCAAATGGCCGTTTTTAGACGCTGAGAACGGCCTTTTTAGGGTCTGAAAACATGGTTTTTGTGTGTCGAAAAGGGCGTTTTCACCCGTTCCAACGTCATCTACAACCTGTTCCAAAGTCATCTACAGCATGTTCCAAAGTCATGTACAACTTATTCCAAAGTCACCTACAAGGGTAAAATAACGGCGGAACGGGTTGTAAATGCCCATGGAATGTCACCTGACAGGGTCTGAAACCAGCCAAAGCAGACTCTACTTGAAGTGAAAACAGACTCTATTTGATGGCAAAACAGACTCTATTTGAAGGCAAAACAGACTCTACTTTGATCTCAAACAGACTCTATTTGCAAAAAAAGCGTCCTTTGTGAGGTCAGAAACCTCCCGACAGCCTCCTTATTTTTCTCAATTCAGTCTCTCTCAGGGTGGAAAAAATTCAGAATTATCCTGACAAAAGACAATCATCACCCTCATGAATTACCGACCCTTTCTGTACTGATTTTTCAGTGTAGCCTTCTCCCTGTTTTATACATTCTGTCATAGAGGGGTGACAGATGAACAGACAACAATGAAAAGCAAAGATGTAAAAATCCGAGCTTTTTGTTCGCCAATTCAGCGAAAATGTGTAATTTTGCAACTGGTAACAATACAAACCATTTAAAACGTAAGCAAAATGAAGAAAATCAGAGCAGCCGTAGTAGGCTACGGCAACATTGGAAAGTTCACTATCGAGGCGTTAGAGGCATCGGAAGATTTCGAGATTGCCGGTGTGGTGCGCCGCCATGGTGCGGAGAACAAACCCGCAGAACTTGCCTGCTATGATGTCGTGAAAGATATCAAGGAGTTGAAAGACGTTGACGTGGCCATCCTGGCCACTCCCACCCGTTCGTGTGAGGAATATGCCAAGCAGATCCTGCCCTTAGGTATCAATACCGTTGACAGCTTTGACATCCATACCCAGATCCGCGGCTACCGAGAGCGACTGATGGAGATGAACAAACAGACTGGAACGGTCAGTGTGATCGCCGCCGGATGGGATCCGGGATCAGACAGTATCGTGCGTACGCTGATGCAGAGTTTGGCTCCCAAAGGATTGTCATACACCAATTTCGGACCTGGAATGTCTATGGGACACTCTGTTTGCGTGCGTTCTAAGGAAGGTGTAAAGAATGCTCTGTCCATGACGATCCCTCTGGGTGAGGGTATTCATCGCCGTATGGTATATGTGGAGCTGGAAGAGGGAGCCAAGCTGGAAGAGGTGACCGCAGCCATCAAGGCCGATCCCTATTTCGCCAACGATGAGACACACGTGTTCGCTGTGGAATCCGTGGATGCCGTGAAGGATATGGGACATGGCGTGAACCTGGTACGTAAGGGCGTTTCCGGCAAGACCCAGAACCAGCGCTTAGAATTCAATATGAGCATCAACAATCCAGCCCTCACCGCCCAGGTTCTTGTCAACGTGGCCCGTGCCTCCATGCGCCAGCAGCCCGGTTGCTACACGATGGTAGAGATCCCCGTCATCGACATGCTGCCAGGCGAACGTGCCGATCTCATCGAACATCTGGTGTAAGGATTCCCTCCACCAAGCAAAATAACAATAATTCCGCCTTTCCCAGGAAAAGCGGAATTATTTATTGTTGTAAAAGTCACATAGAAAGGCAGTTAAACATTATATAAAGATTATTATAATCTTATTATAAAGCAAGCAAGTCGCATTTCTTTTAACTTTCTTTATGCCATAAGCGGTTCTTCTCGTCGTTCTCTGTGAGTCTAATAAAAAGTAGACTTTGCTTTTTACAGCGATTTGAGCCATTGGGCAATATCCTGCAGTACTTCGGGCGAGATGGTTTCCTCAATCTGCCCGTATTCTGCGGGAAGTCCTGTAGTACTATGCTGGAAAAGATGGTTGAGTCCGGGATATTCCTTCACAAGATTCTTTTTTGACTTGGGCAACAGCTGCCGGATGGCAGTAAGGTTCTGCGAGGCAATAACCTGACAGTCGCGGTCACCGTTCAAGGCAAACACCGGACAGCGGGTGCTGCGGATATTACTTGTCGGGTCGTAGTCGATGAACCATTTTAGCCACGGAATCTCCTGAACATCTTGCTGCTGGCGACATTTCTCCACAGTCATCGTAGCAGGTAATCCCGACAGCGACAGAATGCGGTTGTTCTGTGCGGTCAGCAGCGTATCACCCTTCACACCAGGTCCGGCCAGGGAAACAATGAAATCGGTCTGTTTCTTAGCACCAAGCATAAAGGCAATCAGTCCGCCCTCACTATGACCGAGCATTCCTACCTTGCTGAACTTTTTCTGTTGGCGCAGGAACTCAAGACCAGCTAAGGCATCACGCATAAAGTCCTCCGACGTGCTTTTCTTCACATCGCCCCCAGTAGAGTTGCCTGTAGCACGGTCGTCATAGCGTAGTGTGGCAATGCCCTGACGAGCCAGATAGTCGGCAATCACAAGAAACGGTTTGTGATTGAAAACCTCTTCATCGCGGTTCTGCTGTCCACTACCCGATACGAACAAGACAACCACAGGTTTCTTCTTCGACTGCTTGCCATAGCCAACAGGGTAAGTCAGCGTACCTGCCAAGGTAGCACCATCTTTCTCGTTGCGGAACGTCACCTCCTCTGTTTCGTAGGGAAACGGCGGCTGTGGATTCTGCGGGCGCTTCACTTCAGCCACATCCCCTCTCGTCAGCACCAAGGGGATTTTCAGACCGTTCTGTGAGAACGTACCATCGAGCTTTCCGTCTTTCAGCTTGGCACGATAGGTCATTCCTATTTGTTCCACCTTGATGGCCAGCGAGTCGTCAGAAAGGAATTCCTTAAAAGTACCAATACCCTTAGCGCCCTGGTCAGGACTGTCGAGTGTTATCACTACATAACCGTCTGCCTGGTCGAGATGAAGCACAATAGTCAATGACATGGTACCCACATTCAGTTTACCCGACCATGAGCCCAGCAGGGCGGTGGTGGGTTGCACCTGTGCCTTTCCCGTCAGGGCTACGAGGGCGAGTAAGGCCATGATAATGTTTTTCTTCATTGTTGTTCTGTTATTTATTGCAAAGGTACATTTTTATTTCTTTGGGAGGGTCAAATAATTCCCTAAAAATTCTTATTCTGGGCTTGTTCGCCTTACAGACGGCCTTTCTCTTCATTACCTGCACCTGTTCCCTTGTACTTTGAACTGGCGGCATTGAAGTTATAACTCAGTGTAAGTCCCACACATTGCGTATAGGTGTAGACATCCTGCACCGTCTTTCCTATGGCATAATAGGTAGTCATTTTGCTTCTGGACGTGCGGAAGATATCGTTGGCATAGAGCGTAGCTGAAAGGCTCCCCTTTAAGAAGGTCTTCTGCAAACGGGCGTTCACCGCGAAGTTGCTGCCGCGATACATGAATCCCCAATGGTTGCTGCCGGTATAGCTGACTTGCACCAGGGCCTTCGCCGTGGGGTCGATGACGAACCAACTGTTCAGATTGAAACTGAATTCGGGCTTGTTCAGCTTCTTAGGTGTACCATACGCTTCAGCATCGAACATCTGCTGATAGTAGTGGAGCGTGGCTGTGGGTTGCCAGAATCCAAGCTTCGGCGAGACTACAAGGGTGGCATAGACGCGATCTTGATGGTCGAAATTGACGGGTTGGAAGATGGCAATCTCCTTCTCTTCGTCATACACTCTGCCAATATGGGTGAAGAGGTCGTTCTCACGGGTGAAGCCCGTGACAAAGGTCAGCCACGAATAGGTCAGGTTGAAATCGATACTCTGACGTACCGACGGGCGCAACAGCGGATTGCCGCCCTCATATAACATACGGCTGTCGTACACGATTACAGAACTCAACATATTGTAGGGCGGACGGGTGATACGCTTGCTGTAGCTGAGCTGTGCGCGACACTTGCCCTTTTGCCATGCAACAGAAAGGTTGGGGAACCAGTCGTTATAGGTGCGGCTGGGTTCTTCCTGCCATTCGCCAAACGAATAGTAATCTGTTTTTACATGCTCAAAGCGAAGACCGGCATTCAGGTGCCAAAAGCCCAACTGCATCTCGTATTCAGCAAATCCGGCAACGTTTCTTTCTCTCATCTCGTTGTTAGCCTCTGGTATAATGTCTTCTTGATTGACATTGCTGCCAAAACTCTTCGTGCTTGTAACCTCTGATCCGCCACTCAGTACGCCTTTCCATATGGGATAAGTCAGCACCAGCTTGCCTGCCATCATACGGCGGTTTTCCATATTAAGGGTAGTGATGGTGCGGTCGCCAAGTTCTTTACTATACTCCTGCTGGTTAAGATGGTTTTCCGTTATTCTCTGCAATATCGTGGCGTTTAGGTCGATGCCTAATTTTCCTGCCTTTCCCACATAATAAGAGTTCAGTTCCCATACAGGTTTATCGAGTTCGTCGATATCGGTCTTCAAAAGGACGTCACCGTAGAAGGCTCCATTCTTCTGATAGGTTTGCTCCATATCAGTCTTGAACTTATTGTAGAATAATTTCTGCGACGAGAAACTCAGTCCTAAGGAATGGTCGGTATTGAAGTCATAACTCACACCTGTCTTGTACTGGAACTGCGTCCAACTACTCCTTATCGGCAGTTCAACTTGTGCGCTGAACTCGTCTTTTTTGATATGCAGTTCCTGCTGAAGGTCCTGTTCTGCGCTATAGTGTCCGTTGTCGAGAGCTACGGTGGCAAACGCCTCCAGTCCGCCTGTGCGGTATTTCAAGGTGAGGTCGTCGTAGTTGTTCCAGTTGTTGTTCTTCCACGTCTGGCTGGTAGCCATCAGACTGAATCCGTCGCCTTGGGGCTTTAGTGTCTTGATGCGAATCACTGCATTCACCTCAGCATTATACTTGGCACCTGGAGCCGTGATAATCTCCACATTCTTGATGTCCATCGATTTCAACTGTTTCAGTTCAACCCCATCGCGTACCTTTTTATTATTAATATAGATTTCCGGCTCGCCCTTGGCTAAAACCTCGAACTTGCCGTCACGCCCTTGAATCATGGGTAGCATTGAGAGTAAATCGTCGGCAGAGCCAACATCATGCAGGATGGAGTGCTGAATGTCAACTGCCATTCCACCCTGAACCATCTTATATTGTGGAATCTCGCCTTTTACCACAACATTCTGCAACACAATGGCATCCTTTTTCAGTCGGATATTTCCCACTTCGCCCACAGTACAAGGCTGATAATGAGTCTTGTAGCCCACAAAGGTGACGCGGATGAGCATCCGCCCCGGACGGCAGGGAATGACGAAATCGCCATTCTGATTCGTTACGCCACCGTTGATGAATGTCGAGTCGGCGATGCTTAGCAGGGCTACATTGGCAAATTCTACGGGCTGGCCTTGTTCGTCGATGACGCGCCCGATCACCTTTTGTGCCTCTTTCTGGATGCATTCCACGGTAATAAGACTGTCGTTCAAGGTAATTTTCATCGGATAGAAGCCCACCACCTCGCGAACGGCATTGTCAACAGTACTGTTGCGGAAGCTGGCAGTCACGGTAAAATCCTCCAACTCGTTGTAGATGAAACTGATGCGCTTGTCGTGCTGTGACTTGTTCAAATCAATGAGCACGTCGGAAAGTGACGTCTCGGAGTAGCTCTTGGTGAGACGCTGCGCCTGTGCCTGTGTCATGAAGAAACACAAGAAAAGAATGTACAATGTGTTTCTCATGGCTCACTCGATGATGATTACGTTTTCATTGACGGTCAGTTGCACTTTCTCGAAGCTGTTCAGCTCTTCCATTACCTGACGGAGCGACATCTGTGGGTTCCACGGATAATAGAGTCGCAAGGCGGCAGCTTCGCCGTTTCTCACCTTAACCGTCAGATGATGGTAAGCGGCGATTTCTTCCACGATGTCCTTCAACGGAACATTCTCAAAGGTCTTGGGTTGAGTCACAACCGTGCTGTCCGGCGACATCCTCGTTTCCTTGGCCTCCTGATTGACGGACTGTTCCGTCACTGTATATTCAGTCTGCTGCTTAACCTCCCAATTCCTTATGTAATGAATGGCGGCATAGGCTATGCCTGAGAGCATCAAGATGCCAACGAGGGCAGCTGCCACCTTCCGGATTGTCGGAATCAAGCTTCGCTCTTTAGCTGTCTCCACGCCATCTTCTGAGGAGAACAAGGCATCATCGGCAAAGACGGAATCGGCAGCTCTGACCATCTGGTCGTAGAATTGCTGGCACTCGTCGTCTTCCATCAACTGCCGGATTTCTTCTTCCGCGAACTGCTCCGGATTATTCTGCATCTTCAGGAGCAACTCCAGTTTTTCTTCTTTCTTCATGGGTTGAATCGGTATTTCAGTTTTAAGATTGCCTGTGAGAGATATTTATAGACGGTAGCCTCGCTGACGCCCACCATCTGAGCTATCTCGCGATATTTCAGCCGTTGAACATAGTGCAGCTGGAATACGCGGCGTATCTGTGGTGTAAGCTCCGAACGGACAAACTCCTGATACAGCCGGTACTGCTCCTCTTCTTCCCCGCGGTCGTCTGCCTGTTCACTGACGTCAAGAGGCAATGCGCGCCGCATACGTTCGTGCAGTTTCATCCGTTTAATCCGGTTCAGGCACTCAAATCGCACACTGCTCCTGGCATAGGCAACAAGCCGGTCTTCATCGGGCAGCAGTTCGGCAGCCATCAGACGCGCCATCACGTCGCCTACAGCGTCACGTGCGTCTTCGTCGTCATGGAGCAGGATGCGCGCACAGCGCAGTAGCTCGTTGTAGTGCTGGCGGAACAGCGCCGCCATCGCGTCTTCTCTGTTGGGCATTCTATTTCTAATCTTTCTACCTATAAGACAATCGAAGTGTCTTTTTCCCAACCCTCAAAACCAATTATTTTTACTTTTCCACGAAAAAAGTTTATTTCCAAACAAAAAAATCCTCAATATGGCCATTCCATAAATAATAATAGGTGTCGAAATGCCAAAGTGTACACACATAAAATAGAGCGTAGCCTCTGCTGTCCTACTCTTAGTAAAAGACAGGCAGTTCAAAGGCTGCGCTTTAGTATTGTTCAAATGTATTGCAGATGGAATTAGTATTCCATCACGGCAGGCAACTCACCTGCCTGGGCAATCATCTTCTCTACTTCTTTCAAGGCGGGAACGCGGCCCACCAGATGTTTCTCTGCATTGATCTCCTCAAGCTTCGGCTGGAGGTTCTCGGGTTTGCGATGCTTCAGTTCCTTGACGGTATCCACACCAGCTGCCTCCAACAGTTCGGAGAACTGAGGACCTACGCCGTTGATGCGCATCAGGTCGGCATGGTTTGCCCACGTCAGGATGAGCTTACCGCTGATACCTGTCTCCTCCTCCAAAGCCTTGCGGCCTGCGGGTTTTGCACATTTCTCCAGCAAGATATCTGTATCTGTGATACCTGCAGCGACCAGTTTCTCTGCATACACGGGGCCGATGCCCTCTACGTCGATAATTTTGTACTTCATAATAGATTTTGGATTATGTTTATATGAAAATAAGTAAAGTGTTACAAATTTAGTACATTCTTTTCTAAACTGCAACACTTTACGATGTTTTTTAACAAAGTTTGGATACCGTCTGCCTTGTTGACCTTATTCATCAACTTGGAAGAGAGGATCCTCGGGCATCACCATGACAGGTTTCTGTTCCGTCAGTTTGAGCATGTCGGTAGGCACATATTTCTTATCCACCACCAAACGGAACATATACTCACGGAACCAACGGTCGGTCATGATCATACATCCTTTCTGTCCCCATGCGGCTCCCCATGAGTTCTCCACCTTCCACTTCTTAGCCTTGCCTTGCGGATCGAGATCCACGGCGGTGAGGGTCATGGCATGGGTAGAGCCACTGTCGAAAGTAGAGATACGCTGTGCCTTGTCCATTCCGAATGTCGTGCCAAAGAGGGAAGCATAATCGAAGTTCTCAAGGTCGGCATAGCCACGGCTGCGATCGAGCTGCTTACCCACATCATAGCTGCTGTAAAGTTTCCTACCATCTTTCAGTGAGGCAATGGCCAACGCCTCAATGTCATCCATCGGCAGGTTCAGGTACACCCAATTGTGACCATCGTAGGTATGACGGTCGTATTCAACTTCATAAGTCTTGTAATAATCACGACGCGGATCGTTCATCACCATGACAAACGAGCCGTTCAAAGGTTCTCCCACCACAGCCTTGAAGAAGGACTGCGGCGTATAGGTCTTTGCCTCGCCGAGAGCTTTACCGTTCTTGTCGCGGAATGCATAGGTGAACTCCTTCACAGGCTGTCCTAAGTTCATGGTGATCATCTTATAGATGACGGTCAGCGCCTGGGTCTTAGCCTTGCGTAACTCCTTGGCGCTCTTCCCTTTCTGAACCATTTCGCGCAGTTGCAATCCCTGTTCACGGAGCTTACTCTTGATGAGCTGGGCCATCTTCGAGGTATTGTCGGCAGAATAGGTCTCGGGCATCACCTCCTTGGGCACGAGACCATATTTCTCTGTGAGGTCGGCCACACCGCAGAAAGTACCTCCATCGCCAATGGGACTATGGAAGAAGAACTGCACACGCTGGTCGTCGATGGCTTTCTTTCCATGATCGATCACCCCTTGCAGGAACAGGTTGGCCTTCTCTATCTGGTCAAAGATAAAAAGATAATCCTGTGAGAACTCTAACTGCACATCACTCTTGGCAGGCACAAAGCCCAGCAGCGAGTCTGTCCTGCTGGTGAAGTTGGAACGCAGCACATTCAAGCCACTGAACATCCAGCAACGACCGGAACTCTTCTGGTCGGTAATACTCTGTGAGGGGGTCTCTACGTTGAAATGAGTATCGAGCATTCCTTGATGCTCGAAGTTCTTAGCCAGGTCGTCGATCCTGTTCGAAGCTAAGGCATTGAAGAGTGCCTTGTCAGCAGTCTGAGGCTTCTGTGCCTGCTGGATCTCCTGGAGCATCTGCAGGGAAATGCCTCCATCTTTCTGCTGGGCAGAAGCAGTCAGTGTCATAGACATCATCAGGCAACTCATCATCAAATTCTTGTTCATAAATGTAATGTTTAAAAGTTTGCACAAAGATACGCATTATTTAAGGAGCGACCAAGTTTTTGCAAGAAAATATTCGTCATGTCAAAAATTTGATGTATATTTGCAAAAAATATAGAAATAGACAGTGTGGAAGAAATCAATTTCGACATTCTGAATAGCATCAATAGTCCTGCAGACCTGCGCAAACTGAAAGTAGAGCAGCTACCAGAAGTTTGCCGGCAACTGAGGGAAGACATTGTCAGGGAGACGTCCGTAAACCCCGGACATCTGGCCTCCGGACTGGGGGTGGTAGAGTTGACTGTAGCGTTGCACTATGTATTTGACACTCCTCAAGACCGCATCGTCTGGGACGTGGGGCATCAGGCATACGGTCATAAGATACTGACAGGCCGACGGGAGCGGTTCTGCACCAACAGGAAACTGCACGGCATCATGCCTTTCCCCTCTCCCAAAGAAAGCGAATACGACACCTTTACCTGCGGGCATGCCTCCAACAGCATCTCCGCAGCATTGGGAATGGCCGTGGCTGCACAACAAGAACATGGAGAACGGCATGTGGTGGCAGTGATCGGCGATGGTGCCATGTCGGGCGGACTGGCCTTCGAAGGACTGAACAACGTATCCTCTTCACCCAACGACCTGCTGATTATCCTGAACGACAACAATATGTCAATCGACCGGTCGGTAGGGGGGATGAAGGAATACCTGATTCACCTGAACACCAACGAGACCTATAACCGTCTGCGCTTCAAGGCCTCAAGATGGCTTCATGGCAAGGGCATGTTGGAAGATAACAGGCGGAAAGGACTTATCCGACTGAGCAATGCCGTGAAAAGTGCCATCAGTCACCAACAGAACATCTTCGAGGGCATGAACATCCGATACTTCGGTCCTTTCGACGGGCACAACGTGATTGAGACGGTACGTATCCTCAGACAGTTGAAAGACATGAAAGGACCGAAGCTGCTGCACCTTCACACACAGAAAGGTCATGGCTACGCACCGGCAGAGAAAGATGTCACCGTATGGCATGCCCCAGGAAAATTCGATGCCGATACCGGGGAACGTATCGTAAGCAGTGACAAGAACAAACCGCCGAAGTACCAAGATGTATTTGGTGAGACACTGTTGGAGTTGGCAGAAAAGAACCCGAAGATCGTGGGGGTCACCCCAGCCATGCCCACAGGATGCTCCATGAGTATCATGATGAAGGAAATGCCGGAACGCACGTTCGATGTGGGTATCGCCGAAGGACATGCCGTGACATTCTCGGCTGGTATGGCAAAAGACGGACTTCTGCCATTCTGCAACATTTACAGTGCTTTCGCACAACGCGCTTACGATAACATCATCCACGATGCTGCCATCCTGAACCTGCCCGTAGTGCTCTGTTTCGACCGTGCCGGACTGGTAGGTGAAGACGGTGCCACCCATCACGGTGCCTTCGATATGGCTGCCCTCCGGCCCATTCCTAATATTACGATCTCGTCACCCTTGAACGAGCACGAACTGAGAAGACTGATGTTTACGGCACAACTGCCAGGAAAAGGAACCTTTGTGATCCGTTATCCACGTGGCTGCGGCGTACTCATCGACTGGAAATGCCCTTTGGAGGAAGTGAAGGTCGGCACAGGACAAATGCTTCGGAACGGCAACGATGTGGCTGTCATGAGCATCGGTCCTATCGGTAACGAGGTTACAAAGGCTATCGAACAACTGGCATCCCAAGGCAACACGATCTCTGTAGCCCATTACGACATGCGCTTCCTGAAGCCCCTCGACGAGATGATTCTGCAAGAGGTGGGTGAGCGTTTCAAACGGATTATTACCGTTGAAGACGGAGTGAGAAACGGTGGGTTAGGCAGTGCGGTGCTCGAATGGATGAACGACCATGGATTTTCCCCGCAGGTAACACGACTCGGACTACCAGACCAGTTTGTGGAACACGGAACAGTGGCAGAACTGCAACACCTTGTAGGCATCGATGCCGAGGCGATCGCCAAGGCGATCACTGGGGATCACTGAAGTAATAAGAATACTCATAACCTTTTAATACAGGTAATATGAAAGTAATCATCGCCGGCGCATACGCCATAGGAACCCATCTGGCTAAGTTGTTGTCACGTAACAATGAAGATACTGTGTTGATTGACAGTGACGAGGAACGACTGGCCAGTCTTAGCAGCGACTACGACCTGATGACTGTCCAATCATCAAATTCCAAAATTCGCACATTGAAAGATGCGGGGGTATCGAATGCCGACCTGTTCATTGCCGTGACTCCTGATGAGAACCTGAACATGAATGCGTGTATGCTGGCCAAGGCCTTAGGGGCGAAACGCACTGTGGCCAAAGTTGACAATTATGAATATATCGACCCTAAGCTAACAGACTTCTTCGATCATGTGGGCATCTCGAACCTGATCTACCCGGAGAACTTAGCAGCTCGCGATATCGCCAACGGTCTGAAAATGTCGTGGGTAAGACAACGGTGGGATGTTCACGACGGGGCTCTAATCATGCTGGGCATCAAACTGCGTGAGACCTGTGAGATTCTGAACGAGCCTCTCAAAGATCTCTGTAAGCCCGAATCACCCTATCATATCGTTGCCATCAAACGCGCAGGGGAAACCATCATTCCCCGAGGCGATGATGTCCTGAAGATGTACGACCTGGCCTATTTCATGACCACCCGCACCTATATCCCCTATATCCGGAAAATTGTAGGTAAGGAACACTATGTGGATGTAAAGAACGTGATGATCATGGGTGGTGGAGCTACGGCGGTAAGAGCCACGGCCCTGATGCCGGAATACATGAGCACCAAGATCATCGAGATGGACGAGGCACGATGTGAGAAACTGAATGAACTGGTTGACACCGACCGAGTGATGGTGATCCATGGTGACGGGCGCGACCTTTCCCTGCTCACTGAGGAAGGTATCAAGAACACGCAAGCCTTCGTGGCCCTGACAGGGAATGCCGAAACAAACATCTTAGCCTGTATGACAGCCAAGCGGTTAGGGGTACGCAAGACCGTAGCCATGGTAGAGAACCTCGACTATGTGAATATGGCCGAAAGTCTCGATATCGGCACCATCGTCAACAAGAAAGCACTGGCCGCCAGCTATATCTATCAGATGATGCTCGATGCCGATGTGAACAACATACGATTCCTGATGTCGGCCAACGCCGATGTGGCGGAGTTCACCGCACAGCAGGGATCAAAAGTCACAAGAAAGAAAGTATTCGAGCTGGGATTACCGAAGGGAGCTACCATTGGCGGACTGGTCCGACACGGAGAAGGCCACCTGGTATCGGGTGGTACTCAGATAGAGGCAGGAGACAGCGTCGTGGTATTCTGCTATAACATCAACATGGCGAAAATTGAGAAATTCTTTAAGTGATGCTGAACTTCAAGATTATCTATAAGATCATCGGAACGCTGCTTTTTATAGAAGCCGCGATGATGACATGGTGCATGGGAATGTCGATTTACCTGCATGAAGACGACTCCATGGCTTTCATCATCTCTGTGATCCTAACCATCTTGGGAGGCATCATCCTCAAATACTGGGGAAGAGATTCCGAGAACTCCTTAGGCAGACGTGAAGCCTATCTTCTGGTAACGCTCACCTGGATCATTTTCAGTCTGTTCGGCTGTCTTCCTTTCATGATCAGCGGATATATCACCGATTTCACCGATGCCTACTTCGAAACGATATCGGGATTCACGACAACAGGATGCAGCATCCTCGACGATGTGGAGTGCCTGCCGCATGCCCTGCTGTTCTGGAGAACGATGACCCAATGGATCGGGGGCTTGGGAATCGTGTTCTTCACCATCGCCATCATCCCTTCATTAGTAGGGGGAAACGTGAAAGTGTTCTCCGCTGAGGCCACCGGACCTATTCGCACCAAGATGCACCCTCGACTCAGTACGACGGCCAAATGGATCTGGAGCATTTACTTCCTACTGACCATCGGATGTGGCACCTGCTATTATTTCGCCGGCATGGGACTGTTCGACAGTCTGAACTATGCCATGACGACCACAGCAACCGGCGGTTTTGCCACTCACAATGCCAATACAGGCTATTTCCACAACCCGCTCATCGACTATACAGCCATTGTCTTCATGTTCCTCTCAGGTACAAGTTTTACCCTGCTCTACAGCACTTTCTTAAAAGGGAAATTCAAGTTGTTCTTCAGGAACTCCGAATTCCGCTTGTATGTGTGCTCGGTGCTCATCGCCACATTCGCCATCATGCTTATTCTCATGTATGACAACGATTACCAGTGGTTCGATGCCCTCCGCGTGGGGTTGTTCCAAGTGATCTCCTTTATCACGACAACAGGAATCCTCAACGATGACCCGGGACAATGGCACCACATCACTTGGGTCATCTTGAGCATCTGTATGATCCTCGGAGCCTGCTCGGGTTCTACCAGCGGCGGATTCAAATGTATCCGTACCGTGATGGTGTTCACCATCCTGAAGAATGAGATCCGACGAATCCTTCATCCAAGGGCTGTACTCCCTGTGAAAGTGAACGAGACAAGTATCCCCTACTCCTCACAGGTAACCCTGCTGGCATTCCTTACGGCATATATGTTACTATGCCTCTTCACCTATGTCGCCATGGTGGTGATGGGGGTTGACAGCACCAACTCCATTACGATCGCCATCAGCTGCGCCAGTAATGTGGGCCCCACCCTCGGCATTGACATCGGACCGGCTATGTCGTGGGGCATCTTACCGGATTCCGTAAAATGGCTTTTGTCTGCCCTGATGCTGATGGGGCGTTTAGAGATATTCACCGTCATCGTTCTGTTCACACGGGCATTCTGGAAAGACAACTGACAGATACAACAACCATAACAACATGCAACCTATTAAATTTAACCCTTTACTAAAGTCAACCCTATGGGGTGGCGAAAAAATTATCCCCTTCAAACACCTTACCAACAATCAACAACAGGTAGGTGAGAGTTGGGAGATCTCCGGTGTGAAAGACAACGAGACTGTTGTCAGCGAAGGACCGCTACAAGGCAAAAGCCTGAATGAAATCGTACATGAATATGGTGCGGAGCTCGTGGGTAAGGAGAACTATCAGCATTATGGCGATGTGTTTCCCCTGCTGATCAAATTCATCGATGCCCATCAAGATCTGAGCATCCAAGTTCATCCCACCGACGAGATTGCTCAGCGGCAGGGAAAGAGCCGAGGAAAGACGGAGATGTGGTATATCATGAATTCCGCCCCCGGAGCAAGGCTATATAGCGGACTGAAGAAGGAGATCACACCCGAGCAATATAAGGAGATGGTAGAAAACGATACCATTTGCGATGCCTTGGCACAATATGAGGTGAAGGAGGGCGATGTGTTCTTCCTCCCTGCCGGTCGTGTCCATGCCATCGGCACCGGTTGTTTCTTGGCTGAGATACAGCAAACCAGTGATGTAACCTATCGTATCTACGACTACAAACGAAAGGACAAGAACGGGAACTACCGCGAACTGCACATCAAGGAAGCAGCAGAGAGCATCAACTACACAGTGGAAAAAGACTACCGTACACCATATACTCCCAAGAAAAACGAAGGGGTCACTCTGGTAGAATGCCCGTACTTTAGCACGGCTGTATATGATCTTAACGAGCCCATGACTCTCGACTACAGTGACCTTGACAGCTTCGTTATTCTCATTGGGATCAAAGGTGCAGGAAGTATCACCGACTCAGAAGGGAATACCACCACGTTGAACGAAGGGGAAACCATCTTGATTCCCGCCACGACACTGGAAGTAAAAGTTACGGGTACGATTAAGTTCCTGGAGACTCATGCCTGAGGTGAGATGCCTTCTTGAAAAGCAGAGTTGTCAGCTACAACAGTTCCTTCTCTGCTTCCATTCAGGAAAGCCTCTACATCCGCCAAGATCCTACGGAAAGGTTGAGACATCACATACCCTAAGTTCTTCTTTAGCATCTGCTCAATGTCCTGCGTGCTATGACTATAACACGACAGTTCATTGCGCATCTGCGTATTATGTATAGACTGGCGGCGTATTTCTATCTCCCGGTCGCGAATGAGACGTGAACAAACCTTTCCCATGACAGGTAACACAAGTTTCTCGAAAAGATGATGTCCCTGAATATATAAGTAGGTGGTCTGAGGTGTGACCCCCAGCTTCTCTATCAGTTCCTTTTTCAACGCCAGATAGCTCTCCTTGGCATCAGGGTGTTTCCTTTGCAACTCACCCACCCTCACATAGGCTTTATGCTGAATGCGCCTGATACTTTTCATCGGGTCATCCAAAGAGAAGCCCCCAAGTTCTATCACCTTGTTGAAATCAGATATCGTAAACTCGGTATAGATCGGACGGCGGTAATGCCACACACTCCATACAAACAAGGGGAAGATTGCCTCGGAGAACTTCGTCATGAACTCATTGAAATCGAATATCTCACGGTCATTTAGCGTAACAGCCACTACTACCGTACGCAAAGAGGGAGCAAAACATTGCAAATTTTCAATGGCATAAGCATAGGTATGGAAGACATACGGACTGTTCAGCATCTTCCTGCTCGCCTCTGTAGCACCTTGTATCAGATAATCGTAATCTGCATCTACACAACAGATCAGATCGCGCCCGGTATTTCTTGCCAACAGTCGCATCAACACAGACTTCTTACCTCGTTCCAGTCGATGATGTGAAGGCAACATTACCTCAAAAAAGCGTTTCTCATTCTCAAACTGTTGGAATACGGTGCGCCAGAAGAAGACGTCATCATAACTCTCCACATAAGCAATGATCTTACGTCGGGACTTCTTGGAGTTCAGCCGATTAGCCGCCTCCATATAGCCTGAGGAAATATTATCCTTGAGTTTTGTCGCCATCCGTCGTTAACATGTAATATCACTCACTTCCGTGACATGATCAATCCATCCATTCATGATCACAGCAGGAGAATGGGTTGTAAGGATAATCTGCACGTTAGGGTTCAACTCAAGGATCAGGTCAATGAGACGTTGTTGCCAATCCACATGAAGGCTCACTTCGGGCTCGTCCATGAACAACACATAAGGCAGGGAATCCTCTACCAATACGGTGAGCAGGATAGCCAGCATCTGCTTCTCACCACTCGACAACTGATAGGGCACCAATGTCTCACCGATCTGTGAGAAACGGATTTCGTTCTCAGAACGCACGATTTTCTTCCCTGTATCCTTGAAGAGATCGTCAATGGTGTCCTGGAACTTCTTTTTCGGAGCACTGATCTCATGAGCTTTTTGCGCGGAATCCGATTCACCACTCTGGAGGACAGAGATAATCTTGTTCCCCATGTTTACCTGATAATCAAGATATTTACGCTGTAACTTGAACAGCTGCCAGTCGAGCTCCGTTGCCAGATTTACGTCCATCTTGCTCACGGATTCTGCATTTAGGATAGGACGATCAAACGAACGGATCACATCAAAACGAATGTGTGTAGCCTCGGCCGGGTTGGTCTTCACATGGACACCTTTTAACAGATGGTTGACGATGTCGCCATTGGCACTCACACTCTTCACCACCTTATTTAATATAGTACTCTTACCAACGCCGTTGATACCACTCAGGATATTTACCCGACGGTCGAGATTCCAGATGATGTGCTTCTTACCACTCCACAGGGAATCGATCTCTATTTGCTCAATATAGTCCGCGTATTTCATATCTCATGCAATTTCCATCGCAAATATAGTAAAAAAACATCAATCACGAATAAAGAATGACGAATAATGTGTACCTTTGCCCTCGAAATAAACAAAAATTAGGAAATAATGGATAACAGAAGGCCACTGATAGCTCATATCAGCATGTTCCTCGCCTGCGCTTTTTGGGGATTAATGGCTCCTATTGGCAAGGACGCAATGACTCATGGTGTTGACGGCATTCACATGGTATCATTCAGAGTGATGGGAGGAGCGATCCTTTTCTGGATGACCTCACTTCTCATTCACATTCGACAACGGAGGCGACATGAGGCATCGGAACATGTGCCCCTACGCGACAAGCTGCTGTTCATCGGGGCAGGACTCTTCGGACTTGTTACCAACCAATGTTGCTACACCATTGGCCTCAGCATCACCTCACCCATCAATGCCAGTATTGTCACTACCTCCATGCCGATCTTCGCGATGATTCTTGCTGCATTGATCCTGAAAGAACCCATCACAGGAAAGAAAGCCCTGGGTGTATTGATGGGCTGCAGCGGAGCACTGATCCTCATCCTCACCAGTGCAACAGCTATCAATGCGAAAGTCGGTGATATCCGCGGTGACCTTCTCTGTCTGTTAGCCCAGTTCTCCTTTGCCCTCTACCTTTCACTCTTCAACCCTCTGATACGGCGCTATTCTGTGTTCACTGTCAACAAATGGATGTTCCTATGGGCCTCTCTCATGCTGATTCCATTTACTTTTCGTCATGTGATGGATATCCATTGGCAGGAAGTACCTGCTAAAACCTGGTGGGAAGTGGGCTATGTGGTGGTGTTCTGCACCTTCATTGGTTATATTCTCACCATGATAGGACAGAAGACTCTGAGACCAACAGTGGTAAGTATCTACAACTATGTTCAGCCTTTGGTCAGCGTGATTGCCAGTTTGCTCATGGGCATCGGAATACTGCGATGGAGTCAAGGACTTGCGGTGGTATTAGTTTTCAGTGGTGTTTGGCTGGTTACCAAGTCAAAATCTCGCAGAGACATGGAAAAAGAAAAGAATAAACAGTCCAAGTTTCGTTGTTCCACTTAATAAGCCTTTGTGGGATGTAGAGCAAGGAACGCTTTTGAAAGCAGATAATCGCAGAAACGGATTAACTCCCTTTAACGCTCATACACTTGGATGTTAGGAATAAAATACCTACTTTTGCAAACAAATAAACAAAAGTTTTCGTGATTGAACATCCATATTATGAAAAAACAGAACAATGAGTTGAAGTTAGCATGGGACTTTGTGGGAAATACAGGAACCAGTATCTTTCTCACAGGAAAGGCAGGGACAGGAAAAACGACATTCCTGAAAACACTCAAAGAGAAATCCTTTAAACGACTCGTGGTGGTTGCCCCTACTGGTGTGGCAGCCATCAACGCTGGCGGTGTTACCATCCACTCTTTCTTTCAGCTCCCACTTTCTCCTTATGTCCCCGAGGCAACCTATCAGTCGAAGTTTGACTTCAGCAAAGAGAAACGAAATATTATACGCACCATGGATCTGCTGGTTATCGATGAGATCAGCATGGTGCGCAGTGACCTGTTAGATGCCATAGACAATGTACTGCGCCGATACCGCAATCATCGGAAGCCATTCGGCGGTGTGCAGCTGCTGATGATCGGCGACTTGCAGCAATTGGCACCCGTAGTAACAGAACAGGAAGCACAACTCATCAACAAATACTACGACACTCCCTTTTTCTTCGGAAGTCATGCCCTTCAACAGATGAATTATGTCACCATCGAACTGAAGGAAGTGTACAGACAGAGTGACGAGAAATTCCTGGCCCTGCTGAACAATATTCGTGAAGGACGGGCCACACCTCACGACTACGCACTGCTGAACCAACGGTGCCAACCCTCTTTTCTTCCCAAAGACGAAGATGGCTATATACGATTGACCACCCATAACAACATGGCTCAACACTATAACGAGGAACAACTGCGACGGCTCACCACTACCGCCCACGTCTTTCAAGCGAAGGTTGAAGGTACATTCCCAGAATACGCCTATCCTACCGACACAGAACTGACACTGAAGATAGGTGCACAGGTGATGTTCGTCAAAAATGATCCGACCCCTGACCATCTGTTTTATAATGGAAAAATCGGACATGTCACGAGCATCAATGGATCAGAGATCACTGTTCATTGTCACAATGACAACTACGACATTAAGGTACAGCCCATGGAATGGGAGAATACCAAATATGTGCTCAACGAGCAGACCAAAGAGATTGAAGAAAAGGTGCAAGGAAAATTCATCCAATACCCCCTCCGACTGGCCTGGGCCATCACGATTCATAAGAGTCAGGGACTCACTTTCGAACGGGCCATCATTGATGCCAGCCTTTCCTTTGCTTCCGGACAAGTATATGTAGCCCTGAGCCGATGCAAGTCGTTGGAGGGCCTGGTGCTGGCCAGCCCTATCTCCGAACGTGCTGTCATCAATGACCCACGTGTCAGTAGCTACATTTCGCAACAAGAGGCAGAGGCCACCCGCAGCATCGACCTTCTACCCCAACTGAAAGAGAATTACTATAAAGAACAATTACACGAACTGTTCGACTTCTCTGAACTGCGTGAGAAAGAGGAATGGCTGAGCCGGGTGCTCGATGAATATTTCTTCCAGCAATTTCCCACCCTATGCCGCCAGCATCGTATCGCCCTGCAAGGGATAGCCAATGATATCTCCACAGTGGCATCGAAATGGATTCATGTCATCAACAGCATGAGTGAGAAAGAACTGCATGGAGACACTTTCTTAGAGCGGGTGACACGCAGTTCTATGTACTTCCATCAAACACTTGCAGACATCATGCAACAGTTATTGGAAGACACAAATGTGTCCAGTGATAACAAGGCCATCATGAAAAGATTCGAAGAGGCCCTGACTGACGTCACGCTGTCGTACGAGATGAAACGGCGCGTCTTGCAGATGATTCATGCCGAAGGATTCACCACTGCTAACTACCTTCGGTTTAAGGCTAAAGCAGCCCTGGAGGCCATCGAGGAGACAAATCCGAAAAAGAAACGCAAACAGGCTGTATCAATGGATGACATCAAACATCCAGATCTTTACAAACGACTGCTCATGTGGCGTGAGAAAAAAGCATCATTCCATGACACAAATCCCAACAACATCATTCAGCAGAGGGCTCTGGTTAACATTGCTAACTATCTGCCTGCCGACAAGCTGTCTCTGACGGCTGTGCAATATGTGGGACGCATAAGTGTTACCAAATATGGAGAGGACATCCTGGGAATCGTCAACACCTATCTGACCCAGAATAATCTTCAGGGTACTTCCTTGTCGATTATTTCGAAAGAAGCCACAAAGGGGAAAGGGGTATCTGAAACATACCAAATCACATTCGATCTGTACCGTCAAGGAAAATCACCTGAACAGATTGCCACCGAACGTGGATACTCACTTTCTACCATCATGGGACATCTTGGCTATTTCGTCAAAAAAGGGGAATTGCCTATGTCTGACTTTGTGACACCCTCACAGCAACATGCCATTCAACAAGCCGTCGCAAAGGTGGGAACATCTCATGGGCTCAAGGCCATTAAAAGCAACTGTTCTGAAGAGGTGACATACGACCAAATTAAGATCGTGCTCTCGATATGACAATCTGTCACTTCTTTGTCATACTTTGCTCTTATCCCAACTCATGGCATGTGATTTGCTCACTGATAATCGAATTGCAACAACATTCATGTGTTCATTCATTCGAGTATAAACAATAAAAATCATACAAAATGGGAAAAGTAATTGGTATTGACTTAGGAACTACAAACAGCTGCGTTGCCGTTTTCGAAGGTAACGAGCCGGTAGTAATCGCAAACAGTGAAGGAAAGCGCACCACTCCATCGGTGGTAGGCTTCGTACAGGGCGGTGAGCGCAAGATTGGTGACCCGGCAAAGCGTCAGGCTATCACCAACCCGAAGAACACCGTGTACTCTATCAAGCGTTTCATGGGTGAGAACTGGCAGCAGACCGAGAAGGAAATCTCACGCGTACCTTATAATGTTGTCAACGAGAACGGCTATCCGCGCGTTGACATCGAGGGTCGTAAGTACACACCGCAGGAAATCTCGGCCATGATTCTTCAGAAGATGAAGAAAACCGCTGAGGACTATCTCGGACAGGAAGTGACGGATGCCGTTATCACCGTGCCTGCATACTTCTCTGACTCTCAGCGTCAGGCAACGAAGGAAGCCGGTCAGATTGCTGGTCTGAACGTGCGCCGTATCGTCAACGAGCCGACGGCTGCTGCACTGGCTTACGGTGTGGACAAGGCCAATAAGGACATGAAGATTGCTGTGTTCGACCTCGGTGGCGGTACGTTCGATATCTCTATCCTGGAGTTCGGCGGCGGTGTGTTCGAGGTGCTCTCGACAAACGGTGACACTCACCTCGGTGGTGATGACTTCGACCAGGTAATCATCGACTGGCTGGTGCAGGAGTTCAAGAACGACGAGGGTGCTGACCTGAAGGCAGACCCGATGGCTATGCAGCGTCTGAAGGAGGCTGCCGAGAAGGCAAAGATTGAGCTGTCATCGTCTACAAGCACTGAAATCAACCTGCCGTACATCATGCCGGTAGGCGGCGTGCCGAAGCACTTGGTGAAGACACTGACTCGAGCTAAGTTCGAACAGCTGGCTCACGACCTCATTCAGGCTTGTCTGGCTCCGTGTCAGAAGGCTATGGCAGATGCCAAGCTCTCGACATCAGAGATCGACGAAGTAATCCTCGTGGGTGGTTCGAGCCGTATTCCTGCCGTGCAGACACTGGTGAAGAACTACTTCGGCAAGGAACCGTCGAAGGGTGTGAACCCCGACGAAGTGGTAGCCGTAGGTGCATCTATTCAGGGTGCCATCCTGAACAAGGAAGGTGGCGTGGGCGACATCGTGCTGCTCGACGTGACACCGCTGACACTGGGTATCGAGACCCTCGGTGGCGTGATGACCAAGCTGATTGAAGCCAACACGACCATCCCGTGCAAGAAGAGCGAGACGTTCTCAACGGCTGCCGACAACCAGACCGAGGTGACCATCCACGTGCTGCAAGGCGAGCGTCCGATGGCCGCACAGAACAAGTCGATTGGTCAGTTCAACCTCACCGGCATCGCTCCCGCACGCCGCGGTATTCCTCAGATTGAGGTAACCTTCGATATCGACGCCAACGGTATCCTGAAGGTCAGCGCCAAGGATAAGGCCACAGGCAAGGAGCAGGCCATCCGTATCGAGGCCAGCAGCGGTCTGTCGCAGGATGAGATCAACCGCATGAAGGCAGAGGCAGAGCAGAACGCTGAGAACGATAAGCGCGAGCGCGAGCGCATCGACAAGATGAACCAGGCCGACTCGATGATCTTCCAGACCGAGACCTTCCTCCAGGAGAACGGCGACAAGCTCGGTGCCGACAAGGCCAACGTGGAGCAGGCCGTCCAGCAGCTGAAAGACGCCCACAAGAGCGGCGACGTTGCTGCCATCGACAATGCCATCAACAACCTCAACCAGGTGATGCAGGCTGCCTCTCAGAAGATGTACAGTCAGGCTGGTGGTCAGCAGGCAGGTCCAGGCGCCGGTTTCAACGGCGGACAGGCAGGCGGTCAGCAGGCCCAGACCAACGACCCGAATGAAAACATTCAGGATGCCGACTTCGAGGAGGTGAAGTAAGAAAAGATAAGCAACGATAAGAATATCATAAGAAAGTGGTGTAATCCAAGTGGTTACACCACTTTTTGTTATTGTTAAACTTTGTTTCATTTCTTGCTATTTTCGGATTTTTACCGTAATTTTGCGTCATA
>Ga0256404_1003293_pt1 | contig 33315 bp, 37 predicted proteins | sample RumenRJG_01DNA_FD_185990 | JGI IMG/M metagenome (GOLD analysis project Ga0256404, IMG submission 185990) | Bovine rumen microbial communities from Lethbridge, Alberta, Canada - RJG_01 | ecosystem: Host-associated > Mammals > Digestive system > Stomach > Rumen | place: Canada: Alberta | collected...
AGACAATATACGTGTTACCCAAGCCAACTTTTCTTCTACGGAATACTTTGCTTTTCCCATAAAAATAGCTCCCTTCATAGAATTTAGTGTTTATTATTTCACTGTTTCCTATAAAGGGAGCATATCACAAAAAGCAGAGGACTTTTTTGTTTTAAACCTCTTAACTTAATGACATTGCCACCCGAAAGGCGAAGCGGAAGGGAAATAAGTGGAACATGGGAGCTTGCCAAACCGCCCATCTTGCGCTATAATTACCGTTACGGGGTAACCTGCCTGCCAAACACCTGGGACCGTTAAGTAGGATTGGCAGTATTGAGGGCTTGGTCCTGCGCCCGGTAAGCGGTCTAGCAGAGATGTGAAATAAACGTAGGACACCGCGTATTTAATTATACGCACGGACGATGAGGTTAGGCTCATCGTGTTGGTTGCGACAGCCTAATATCAGTCCTCATCAGGGTCGGGGCGCGTCAGAACCGAACCGCAAGCCAACTAGGCATACCGCCGAAGAGAAAGCGCCCAATGCCCTGCCGTCAGGTGGGGCATTTTCTTGGAATGTGGTGGCATGAAAACGGGTTTGCGTTTGTTGCAGGCGGGCAGTGAGTGCCCGTTCTGATTGTATGTGGTTGCGCCCCTTGTGGGGCGGATGTATTGAATGCAGTTACGCCCTTTTCAGGGCGATTTGATTGAAACGGAGACTACGGGAACGGTAACAAATAATTACAGCAAAATTACAGCAAACCCGTTTTTTATTTATTTTCTATACCATATAGTGCTATCAACATTGTAAACATTGTAGTGTGTTTTCACCAAAAACGGGGTTGAAAATTGACAAAACTGTAAAGAAGATACGGTATGGAAAGCGGTAAATATAGCTACGAACCAAAAGGTCGGGGGTTCGAATCCCTCCGGGGCCACCATGTTAAGCCAGTCCGCAAGGTTCGCCTTGCGGATTTTTTATTACCACTTTTTCCTTTTGAAGCAGGTTCTGTTACTCAATTTTAAAAATTGGTTCAGTGATTTCCTTGTTCATAAACCGAAAGAAAAGCTTATAACGTTCAATCTGCTTTTCCTCTAATCTCTTTAATTCTTCGGTGCTGATTTTCTTCATAAGAAAGATAATACAAGACAAATGACTAATGCGAGATCTTTGTAAGTGAATTGGCTTTTAATATGTCAAAGACATATGTCACAAATATTTCTTCGCTTTTTCTTTGAAAGTATGACATGATTAGGCTGGAAAGGGAATGAAGTGAGCATGAATGAAAATAGCAATGTTTATGTTATTGCTTGTCTCATTTATTCGTTTGGATAGTTTATGGATAGTTTATCGTATAATTGTTCAAAATATCATTAAGATAAGTTCGATTCTGAAAAAATCAGAGTTGGGCTTTTCTTTTTGGAAAAAATCCTTAAACTAAATAACATTAAAAAAGTGTCGCCATAATTGGCATTTCTTAAATTGACCCTAGTATTCTTGACACCCTACATTATAGGGTTTATAATTATTACACAACAAAGTTAGGATAATAAAATGACACGTACATTTATTGAAGTACCCTTGTTCACAAAACGCTGGAACGAAATTGGTCTTGGAGAAACAGAACTCACGCAACTACAAATCATGTTGCTAAAAGACCCTGAATCAGGTCCTGTCATCGAAGGAACCGGCGGAATCAGAAAAGTACGTTTCCCCATTGAAAACAGGGGAAAACGCGGAAGCGTCCGTGTCTGCTATACGGATTTTGAAGATTATGAAGTCATTTACCTGATTACCGCATTTACAAAAAACGAACAGTCAAACTTGACCGATGAAGAAAAAAACGTTCTTCGTAAGCTTGTCAAATCGCTACGTGAAGCCGAAAGGGCAAGAAGGAGGTAACCATGAGCGCGCTTTTTGAAGATTTAAAAGAAGGCTTGGAACAGGCCATTGATTTTGCAAACGGAAACGGAACGGCACGTACTATCACATATACCATTCTTCCCGTTACCGAATATGATAGAAAACAAATCCGTGAAATCAGGGTGAATGCTAATATGACCCAACGGGTCTTTGCCAGCTTTTTAGGCGTATCGGTAAAAACAGTGGAAGCATGGGAAACAGGACGGACACATCCTACCGGGCCCGCTTATCGGTTAATGTACCTGCTTTCCCGTAATCAAAGAGAACATCTACCTTTTTTAATGTCCAAATGAATTTGTCGTTGTTCCCTGTTAATCATTCGTTTGGTACAAAAAATCGGAACAAGTTTTTCTCAATATCATTAAGGTAGAGTTCTTTTAGGAAAGGAGATTGGATGTGCGGATTTATTTAGATATGGCTGATATTATGGACAAAGGAATTAGCCGTCTTTAATTTTCAATCAATCAGAAAGGGCGTTTTATCATGGTCTTATATATTGATTCCTGTGTTCGGAAAAACTCACGTACAAGACGCCTTGCGGACTGTCTTTTGAACACGCTGAACGCTCCGCATACGCGGCTGCGTCTGGAGGAATGTGTTTTCCCGACGGTGGATGAGGCGTTTCTTGAAAAAAGGGACCGCCTTTTGCGGGAAGGGGATTTTGACAATCCTGTTTTTGCCTATGCAAGGCAGTTCGCGCAAGCCGATGAGATCATTATAGCTGCTCCTTTTTGGGATCTGTCCTTTCCCGCAGTTCTGAAGTCGTATCTGGAGCAGATCAACGTGGTCGGCATAACCTTTCAGTACACGCCGGAGGGGATTCCGGAAGGCTTGTGCCGGGCGGAACGGCTGTACTATGTCACGACGGCCGGCGGGGACTTCTTCCCGGAACAATATGGATTTGGGTACATACAGGCGTTGGCGCAAAACTTTTATCATATTAAGGACGTTAAACTGATCAAAGCGACCGGACTTGATATCGAAGGTGCGACGGTGGAAAAAATACTGCAGGATTGTGAGGAAAAGATTAGAAGATGATTCGCATGGATGCTCTGACTTTACTCAAGACCCGACACAGCACACGCAAATTTTTGCAGAAACCGGTAGAGAAAGAAAAGTTTGACCAGACAGTTGCAAAGGATTCGGTAACCACGCAGGTATAAGGCTTGCGTGGTTATTTTTGTTTTCCTTCAGGCTGGAAAATTTTCTTAAAAAGTGTTATAATAAACAAGTAATTTGATTATTTAGAATAGTTCTTATAATACATTTCTTATATATTTTTTATATTCATGCAGTAAAATAATACGATTTTATACATGGTGATATACGGACACGGAGGCGGATATTTATGCGATGCAAAAGGATGCTCGGGGTTTTGCTGAGTGTAATCACTTTGCTGACCATGGCAGTATCTTTCACAGCATATGCGCGTGAACGGGCGCAAAAGCTTGTGCGGGTTGGCTGGTACGATTCGGCGTTTCACCGCCGGGATCAGTTCGGGCGGCGTTCCGGCTACGGCTACGAATACCAGCAGCGCATTGCAACCTACACCGGCTGGAAGTACGAATATGTAGAAGGCAGCTGGTCAACGCTGCTGGAAAAACTGATTGCGGGAGAAATCGACATCCTCAGCGATGTGTCTTATACTCCGAAGCGGGCGGAAAAGATACTCTATTCCGCAGAAGCGATGGGCGCGGAGGGATATCATGTCTTTATTACGCCCAATAACAATGAAATCCGGCCGGATGATTTTTCCACCTTTAACGGAAAACGTGTAGGCGTTAACAAGAACAGTATCCAGGAGCAGCTTTTTAAGCAGTGGGCCGAAAAACATAATGTGCACCCTAATATCATAGAATTGACGGCAAAAACTCCAAAACTCCTGGAGATGCTCAAAAACGGTGAAATCGATATGCTGGTGACCCTGGACACCTATGGCAACTCTGCCGATGTGGTGCCGGTAGTCAAGGTCGGCTTTGCGGAATCGTTCTTTGGCATTAACAAGAACCGTCCCGATTTGAAAAGCGATCTGGACACTGCCATGAACCGCATTTTTGAAGAGAACCGGGATTTTAACCAGCAGATGACCCAGAAGTTTAACCGGTCCAGTGCCGTAAACAAGTTCCTTACGATGGAAGAACGGGAATGGCTGTCGCAACACGGTACGATCCGTGTAGGGTATCGGGATCATTTTCTCCCCTTCTGTAAGCAGGACGAGAACAGTAAAAAACTTGTGGGCGCCCTGGCGGATTATATCACGTTTGCGGAGAAAGCAGAAAAGAATGCGAAACCCACCTTTGAACCCAGGGCGTATGCTACAACGGAAGCCGCCTTGCAGGCGTTGGCCAAAGGCGAAATCGACTGTGTGTTCCCCATAGCTCTCAGCGCCTATGACGGCGAGCAGCGGGGCATCATCATTACCGATCCTCTTATCAGTACGGAAATGTTCGCCGTAGTCCGTACGGATGATCACAGGGGCATTGTAGTGGATAAGGAAATGAAGGTTGCTGTCGTGGAAGGTAACCCCGGGTACGATACCTTTCTGAAAGATCATTTCCCCAAATGGAAGGCAAAATATTATAAAGATATTCAGTCTGCTTATCAGGCGGTGGCCAACGGCGAGGCAGATTATAGTTTGGTGAGCAACTACCGTATCGGTTTGGAAAGCAATTTGTTTGAAAAATACAAATTGTCTGTCCTCACAACTAACAAAAACCGGGATTTATCTTTTGCAGTCCGCAAAAAAGACGACTGCCTGTATTCGATCCTCAATAAAATCAATCATGTCGTTCCGGAAACGTCTCTCAATTCTTCGCTGAACAATTACGCTTTCCGGGATACGAAGGTTACGTTGTCCGATTTTGTGAGAGACAATCTGGGCTACGTAGTGGGGCTGGTTGCCAGCATTGTCGCCATAGTTTTCTGGATGCAGATACGGAACATGAAGTCGGAAAAAAAAGCGGAAGAAGGCCGTCAGATTATTTCCGAAACGGAGCACGACCATCTGACCGGGCTGTATAGCTGGAACTTTTTCCTCGTATACGCCAACCGGCTTTGTCGCGAACATCCCGAGCAGCCAAGGGACGCGGTCGTCATGAATATTGAACGGTTCCATTCCATCAACGCGCTACATGGACGGGACTTTGGGGATAAGGTATTACGTGAACTGGGCGATGAGATCAGTCGGTTCGCTGAGGAAACGGGCAGTATAGCCAGCCGGTATGAGGCGGATCGTTTTGATATCTACAGCCCTCACCGGGAAGACTGGCAGGCGCAGCTGGAACGGTTCCAGGCACGCATGGACAAACTCTTCCATAATGCCAACATCTCGCTGCGCATGGGGGTGAAGCCCTGGCAAAAGGATATGGAACCGGTTACCCAGTTTGACCTGGCCCGTACCGCCTGCAACAAGATGCGCGGAACGTTCAAAACCCAGGCGGCGATTTTTGACGCTGAGATGGAAAAACGGGAAAACCGGGATCAGCGTCTTCTGAATGACCTGAACCGTGCCTTGGAGAAGGGCGAGCTGGAAGTTTACTACCAGCCCAAATATGATATTCAGGCGGAACATCCGCGCCTGTCCAGCGCTGAGGCGCTTGTCCGCTGGCGGCATCCGGAACTGGGCCTGCTTTCACCGGCCGATTTTGTCCCTCTGTTTGAGCAAAGCGGGCAGATCACCGAACTGGATAACTATGTATGGAAAGAAGCTGCACGGCAGATTGCCACCTGGCGCAGCCGGCACGGCGTGGTCATGCCGGTATCCGTCAACCTCTCCCGGGTGGATGTGTTCGACCCGAACCTGATGGAGACTCTTGACGGGATCATTGCAAGGCATGAGCTGCAGGCCGGGGATCTCAAGCTGGAGGTCACCGAATCCGCTTATACCGAAAACGCAGAGCAGCTGATTCAGGTTATTGAAGAATTGCGGGCCAAAGGCTATAAAATCGAAATGGATGATTTCGGTTCCGGCTATTCCTCGCTGAACATGCTTTCTTCCATGCCGATTGACGTTTTGAAGATGGACATTGCGTTCATCCGGAACATCGAACGGAATGAAAAGGATTTCCGTCTTGTGGAATTGATCGTAGACATTGCCCGTTCCCTGAAGGTTCCTGTTATTGCCGAAGGCGTGGAGACGGCAGGGCAGCTGAACCTGTTGCGGAACGCGGGCTGCAATCTGGTGCAGGGGTATTATTTCTCCGCACCGCTGCCTGCGGCTGAATTCGAACGGAAGATACTCAGTGAAGTCGAAAAGGCTTGAAAAGCGGGAAGCATACATAAATTAGCTGATGAATAAGGGCGCTGATTTGTACGGTCAGCGTCCTTTTTTATGCTCTGTGCGATTTTTATCAGGCAAAAAATAATGTAAAATTTCTTGTTAAGTGTTATAATTAAAATACTGAAGGAGGTGTGTTTCATGAAACACGTAGTTAAAAAATCTATGATGGTTGCAGGCGTTCTGGCCTGCCTGTTTGCTTCTACCGCGTTTGCGCAAACGGTAACCACGACCCCGGAACAGGATAAGGCGACCCAGACGGCAGCGCTGCAGGAAAACAAAGATTATGACGCAGCCCGCGGTTATAAGAATGAAGCTGCCAAAGAACTGAAAAAGGAAGCGGCAGAGAAGAAAGAAGAGCAGGTTAAAGCAGAAAAGAATGCCGCCTGGGAACGTGACAAAGCAACCCAGACAGAAGCGGTAAAGGAAAACAAAGATTATGACGCTTCCCACGGTTATAAGAATGAATCTGTCAAACAGCTGAAAGAAGAAGCGGCAGAAAAGAAAATAGAAGCGGCAGCGAAAAATGAAGAGCAGATTAAGGCGGAAAAGAATGCCGCATGGGAACGGGACAAGGCCACCCAGGCAGCCGCGTTAAAAGAAAACAAAGACTATGACGCAGCTCATGGATATCCAACCAAATAAAAAGCCATAGGTTGAAGTATCCTTGCGTTTCAATTAACGCATGCCGGTATTACTATTTTAAAACATCATATTGAAACTAAAAAATCCCCCAATTACTGCGTGTAATTGGGGGAAGGTTTTTATTGAGATACAGAACAGACGCTTCGGTTTCGCGTCAACGGTTTGTCAGCATGTGTCGGATAAAAATTGAAAAATGACTTAGGATGACACAACTTACACTAACTGCCGTTTTGCGCGTTCCGCTTCAGCGCTTTCATCTTCTTCCGGATACCACATAACGTGGGTGAAGTCCACATAACATTCTTCGCCTTTGCCGAAGGTGATGCGGTGGGGCGTCTGGATCTTCAGCAGCTGATCTCCGATGGGCACCAGGTATTCGGTGGTATCGGTCAGGAACACGCGGCTGTAAATGTGGGTCTTGAAACCGTGGTCCCGGTTCAGGTCGATGGCGTTGGGCCGGGTGGCTACCACCATTTCCCTGTCGGCATGTTCCGGAATGGTCAGCGGCAGCGGGTTCTGCATGTCGCCCCGGGCGTAGACCTGGCCGTGATCCAGCACTACGTGCAGGAAGGTGGACTGGCCCAGGAAGTTGTGCACGAAACGGTTTACAGGTTTATTGTACAGATTGGACGGGGTGTCGATCTGCATGATGTTGCCCATGTCGCAGACCATCATCCGGTCGGAGATGGCCATGGCTTCACTCTGGTCGTGGGTTACGAAGATAACGGTGAAACCGAATTTGCGCTGCAGGGCCTTGATTTCGAAACGCATGCTTTCCCGCAGTTTGGGGTCAAGGTTGGACAGCGGTTCGTCCAGCAGCATGACCTTGGGGTTGGTGACGATAGCCCGGGCTAAGGCGATACGCTGCTGCTGCCCACCGGACAGGTCGGAAGGATACACGTCTTCCATGTTGTCCAGACTGGTGTGATGCAGCGCTTCCTTTACCCGTTTGCGGATTTCGTCGTGAGGAACCTTTTTGATCTGCAGGGGGAAGGCCACGTTATCAAAAATATTCATGTGGGGCCAGACTGCGAAAGCCTGGAACACCATGCCCAGTCCCCGCTTTTCGGGAGGAACGTAGAGGTTTTTTTCTTTGATGGAAACCGGCTGGCCGCAGAGGTGGATCTCACCTTCCGACAGATCTTCGAAGCCCGCGATCATACGCAGGGTCGTGGTCTTGCCGCAGCCGGAGGGGCCTAAGAACGAAAAGCATTCGCCCTCGTGGATGTTGAGATTGAAATCGTTTACCGCCGTTACCGTGCCCAGGGTCTTGGTGGTAAAACGTTTGGTTACATGTTTTAAGATAATCTGATCTTCCGCCATGTTTTACACACCCTTTCTGTCTTTGGTAATCTGGGTTACGATAAAGTTGCAGACGATAATGATGAGGATCGCGATGGCAGCCAGCGCGGATGCCTGGGGAATCTGACCGGAGTCACGCAGTGCGAAGATCTGTACGCCCAGGGTACGGGTGTAAGGACCGTACAACAGGATGGACGTGGTCAGCTCGCGCATGGAGGGCAGGAAAATCAGGAAGAAGCCTGCCACCATAGCGGGACGGATCAACGGCAGCGTTACGTCTTTCAGGGATTCCGTATGGGACGCGCCGCAGGCCCTGGCCGCTTCTTCCAGAGAAGGATGCACCTGTTGCAGCGAGGCGGAGGCGCTCTTCATGGAGAAGGACAGGTAACGGGCCATGTAGGCTACCAGGATGATCCAGATGGTGTTGTAGAGGCTGATGCCCCACAGCGCGCCGGACCAGGCCAGGATTACGCCGATAGCAAGTACGGTACCGGGAATGGAATAGGGAAGAACGGAGAGCATTTCCAGAATTTCTTTCCCTCTGGGTTTGATCTTAATAACAACATACGCCACCATAACGCCAAGGAACATACAGATAACACCGGCGGAGATGGACAGGAACAGGGAATTGCGGATGGAATCCATGGTCGCCTTGCTGGTAGCCAGATTCTGGAAGTTCTCCAGCGTAAAGTTTTCCGGGATAAGCGGCAGGCCATAGGCTTTGACCAGGCCTTCCAGGAAAATCATGATCAGGGGAACCAGTACGATGACGATCAGGGTGATGACCGATAAGAACAGCAGCGGATATTTTGCGCCGCGCAGTTTGATCAGGGTAGGACGCATGCTCTTGCCCTTGATAATGTCGTAGGACCCTGAGCTGAGGACGATCTTCTGTAAAATCAGCGCCATGGCTACGACAAATACCAGCAGGATGGAGAGGGCCGCGCCCTGACGGATGCCTTCGAAACTGCCGCCCGCCCGGTCGATGCAGGCGTAAATTACGGTGGGCAGTGTGTAGATCTGTTTGGAGAAGCCCAGGATTGCCGGAACACCGAAGTGTGCCAGGGAGGAGATCAGGATCAGCAGGGCGCCGGCGGAAATGGCCGGGGTCACCAGCGGGATCGTGATCTTACGGATAACCGTACCCTGTGAGGCGCCGGCGATACGGGCGGATTCTTCCAGGGTGGGGTCCATGCGTTCCAGCGCGGAAACTACCTGCATGAACACGAAGGGGAAGTAGTAGGAAACTTCCACGAAGATGATGCCCCACAGGGAGTTGATGTTCAGTGGGGCGGTTTCAAAACCGAAGGTGTTCATCAGCCAGGTGTTCACATAGCCGCCGCGTCCGGATAGCAGCATGTCCCAGGCCATGGCCCCGAAGAAAGGCGGGAACATGTAAGGGATCATGAACAGGGCCCGCATGAGGCCTTTGCAGGGGATGTCGCTGCGGCCCAGCAGCCAGGCGTAGAACAGGCCCACGATGGTGCCGAAGACGGTCACTGCAACGCCGATGATGACGGTGTTGGTCATGGCTTCCACATTGTCTTTGCTGAATACCACCGTCTGGAACATTTCAATATCGAATTTCCCCTCAAAGAAGAACGCATTGTACACAATCATGAAGATGGGGATAAATACGATGACGAACAGCAGGACAAAGCTGACCAGGGTCATGGCCTTATCCAGTCCGAATGTTGCGCCGTCCAGAGCAGCTAAGTCTGACGTTTTGCGTGATTTACCGATATTCATGCGTTGCCTCCTTTCTGCTCTTTAGCCGGATAATAACGGGGCTGCAGAAAACGCAGGCCGACTTCCTGTCCTTCCTTCACTTCGCCGTGCTGGATTACATCCAGTGCGTTTTGCTGTACCCGCAGGTCCCGGTTGCCTAACTGGATAAAGTAGTTGTACTCGCTGCCCAGAAAGACGGAACTGCGGACTTTGGCACGGATAGGGGACGTGTTGTCGAAAGCGATATCATTGGAACGTACGCCCATTTCCATTTTCTGCCCGCCGGCGAAAATGTCCATGGGACAGTCATCCAGCGGATACTTTTCGCCTACGTCGATATAGGCGCGGCCGTTCTGCTGCACCAGGGAAAGGAAATTGGATACGCCGATAAACTCAAAGACAAAACGGTTGGCGGGACGCAGGATGATATCCTCGTCGGCGCCCAGCTGGCACAGATTGCCTTCGTAATCCATGATTGCCATTTTGTCGCAGAGCTGCAGCGCCGCTTCCTGGTCGTGGGTGATGTACAGGATGGTGGTGCCGATATCGTGCTGGATCACCCGGATCTCCTGCAGCATTTCTTCCCGGAGTTTGGCGTCCAGGTTGGTGATGGGTTCGTCCATGACGATGACTTCGTCGCTGCTTACCAGTGCACGGGCGATAGCCACGCGCTGCTGCTGCCCGCCGGAAAGCTGGCTGGGCAGATGATTTTCATATCCTACCATGCGGACCTGTTCCAAGGCATGTTTGGACCGGCGGGCCATTTCGTCCCGGTTCATCCGCATCTTCTTCATAGGATACAGGATATTTTCCAAAACGGTCAGATGGGGCCAGACTGCGTAATCCTGGAACACCACGCCGATGTGGCGGCGTTCGGGGGGCACGTCGATCCGGTCTTTGGCGCTGAATACACAGCGGTCACCTACATAGATGGCGCCTGTCTCGGGTTTGATAAACCCTAACAGGCAGCGCACCAGGGTGGTCTTGCCGCAGCCGGAAGGACCTACCAGGCACATGATCTGGCTTTCTTCCACGGTGAGGGAAAAATTTTTCAGAATGCATTTATCCCCGTAGTGGAACGTGATGTTTTCAAAACGGACATCAGCCATAGGTCTTCCTCCATTTAATGGTGAAATAGAAAAATGGTGAAGGCAGGGCATCCCCTGTCTTCACCATGAGGTTTCAGGAGACACTTGTTACATCAGTGCTTCCTTAGAATCGGATAGGCGGCAATTAACTTGCTGCCCTTTGCAATTAACGTTACGGATTATTTTTTCTTGAAGATGCCGTCAAACTGTTTCAGCATATCTTTGGAACCGGTTGCCAGTGCCTGCAGGTCAACCTTCATAGCGCGTTTGGCAATGGTTTCGGCGCTTTCGCCCTTCTGTTTTACGTCTTTGCGGACGGACAGCAGGTTGTTGGCAACCAGAACTTCCTGGCCTTCCTTGGAGAGGATGAAGTCAATCAGCAGTTTGCCGTTCTTTTCATTCTTGGCGCCTTTAACCAAAGCTACAGGGCTGAAAATGGAAACGATGTCTTTGTCCAGATATACAAAGTCGATGGTGGAGCCTTTGGCTTTCAGGTTGTTGGTAACATAGTCCAGGCACATGCCGACTTTGTAAGCGCCGGCCGCGATCTGGTTGTGGGAAGCGGTGGTGCCGGACTGGAGTTCCGTACCGTTGGCTTTCAGTTTTTCAAAGAAAGCAGGACCGTAATCCTTGCTGGCCATCAATGCGCCAACCGCGTATTTGGTGGTGCCGGCTGTGCCAGGGTCGGTCATAACGATCTGGCCTTTCCATTTCGGATCCAGCAAATCGTTCCAGGTCTTGGGAGCTTCTTCCTTCTTTACTTTGGTGGTGTTGTAGGCGATGCCCATGTTCATCATACGGGCGCCGGTGTAGAAACCTTCCGGATCAATAAAGGCCTTATCGATGTTCTTGGCTTCCGGGGATTCATATTTTTGGAGGATCTTCCCGTCGGCCTTGAATCCGATGTAGTCGGCAGGGTCGCCAACCCAGATTACGTCAGCTGCAACCTGGCCGCCTTTTGCTTCGGTGAAGATTTTGGTTTTAACTTTGCCGGTGCCTGCGAAATAATAATCCATCTTAATGTTAGGATATTTCTTTTCAAAGGCTTTCTTAACCGCGTTCAGCTGGTCTTCCTGCATGGACGAATACAGCATTACGGTATCGGTGGCCGCCGCTGCTTTCGGAGCGTCTTTCTTCGGGGCGTCAGGCTTTTTGTCCCCGCCGCCGCAACCGGCCATCATGAGAGCCATAACCAGCATCAGGGAACCAGCAACATACGTTTTTTTCATAAAACTTCTCCTCCTTGATTTTTAAAATTTTAATACGATTTTAAAATTATCATAGGTAACGTAAACTTACGGGAAGCTTACCCTATTATTATAACGCATGCCCATAAATGATTCAATAATTTGTGTGAGGTTTGGAAAACTTTTTTATGAAGGAGACGAATGAATCAGCGTTTCCTGTAATAAAAAAACCGCCCGTTTGGCGACGGGCGGCTATGAGTGCGGTTATCGTCTGAAACCGTGATGATTATGATGTTTTGGCGGCATACGATGCACTTTGCCGTATGATTTAAAACCGGGGCTGTGGCGTTTCATTTGGTGGAGCGGGGCATGCCGTACGGGTTTCCAGGTGTGAGAGACAGGACCTCTGGTATGCATGGCCGGTCTGTGCTTAGCATACCGGTGTTGCATGTGTTTGGCATGAAGCTTATGACCCGGTTTCGCAGCGGGTTTGTAATGACGGTGCAGCGGTCGTTTCACCTCCTGCTTTGCCTGTGCAAGGCTCATGCGTCCATTGGCGGCTTCGCTGATCCCCGGTAAAAATGAAGTGGCAAGAAAAGCGGCCATACATGCGGCGGTTACTATTTTTTTGAAGTTGAAGTTCATCTCGTTTCGCCTCCTTTTAATCGTTTGCGTTGTTTGATAAGATTTGTCGGATTGATTCAATCCTAGTTCGTTGTGTTTATAATAAAAGAAAAAAAGGGCGAAAGCTTGACGAAAATATGTATTTTTCGTGGCAAAATTAAAGGAAATCGCAAAAAATCAGGAATTCTGCTATTTTCATACACCAAAAAAATAGGGCTTTGCCACCCATTTGCCACCCAAATTTAAAAACACTGCTTTGAATTGAAAAACAGGGCAAAAACTCTGAATTATGTTCAGCTTTTGCCCTGTTTTACTGTTTTTTAGCTTATTTTGCTGGCAGCCTGTTCAAAAAGTTCAACGGATTTGGCAGCCATTTTTTCGGTATTATGTACATAAGTCTGTAAGGTAGTTTGTATATTGGAGTGCCCTAACCGTGTTTGTACGTCCTTAATATCTGCCCCGGCTTCAATCAAAAGTGTTGCATGTGTGTGGCGTAAAGAATGGAAATTAATATTGATCTGCATTTCGTCACGGATTAAAAGGGTTAAATTCCTGAAGCTTTCTTGTGGCAGATATTTACCGTTGTTTTCTATACAGATTAAGTTTACGCGGGGAAATGCTGCCTGCAAAGATTTTTGAACAGATTCTATACGCTGGATCTTGTTTCCCTTTTCGTCAATTTCATCTTTAAGGATATTGATAATATAAGAATCACTGCATTTCAATTCATTCTTTAATTGTGCTGCTTTTCCGGCTTTCAAAGCCTTATACAGTGTTTCACCAAATTTCACGATTCTTTCAGATGTTTTTGTTTTCAGGCTTGAAAAGCACCATGAAGAATAAATAGTATTTCCTTTTTTGCGCCTTATAACCTGCTTTGTAACGTGAATTTCCCTTTTTTCAAAATCTATATCATTCCATGTAAGCGCGAATGCTTCACTGATCCGCAGCCCGGTATAAAAGCCAATCAGCAGGGGAATGTGATAAGGTGATCCAGCAGGATATTTATTAATAATCCGCTGCCAGTCTGCCAAAGATAAAATAAACCGTTGCCGGGGCTTCTTTTCTACTTTTGGATGCTTCACATAGATCATAGGGTTAATGCTTAAGTAATGAAGCGGTTCAACAGCATAGTTTAAGGAATTTTCAAGCACTGACATGATACTGTAAATGTAATTTCTTGAATAGCCTTTTAGTTTTAAGGAATTTGCATATTCCTGTAACATTGAAGCAGTAAGGGCTTTCAGCTTATAGCTGCCAATTTTTGGTTTTAAGTGTTGCCGGATGATCATTGAATAATTTGTCAAGGTTCCATATTTCAGGTTGACTTTGCAATACAGTTTATACCATTGATCAAGGTAATCAGCAAAAGTAATTTCAGAAGGTTCAAAGACTTTACCAGAGCTGTTATATTCTGCCATTGCCTTGACAAGCGCGGCTTCTGCTTCCTTTTGGGTTTTGAAGCCGCCTTTTTCCTTCTTTTGGCGTTTGCCGTTCACTTTTCCTAAATCAAAATAGTAATACCATGTTTTCCCGCGTTTCCGTGTTCCACCTGTCATTTTTTACCACTCCTTTTTTAATTGATTTTTGAATCATGGAATGGTAAAATAAAAATGACCATTTCATGATTCTTTGCAGGTTTCTTGAAATTGGTTGCTTTCAGAATCCCTGCCTATTGCAGTAGGTGGGGGTTCTTTTATGTATAAGCTTTTGAAAATCGCATATAAACGGAAATATGAAGCCTTTGCCTGTTGCAGCGGGTAAGGGCTTTATTTTTTTTCTTGTGCTTTCAGCCAAATTTGATAATCAACAGATCTTTTTGTTTGGAACTGGAAATTTTCAAATTCTGCTTTAGTGAAATTTGTTGTGATACCGTCTTTAGTTAAATAAAATTCATCTTTTTCAAATGAAACAGCATAGCCCAAAGATTTGAGAAACATTATAAAGGGATTGTTTTCAATCACTTTAACTTCTTTGGCTAAAGCTTCAACATCAATTGAATTATCAAATTCTTGCCAAACAGAATTGTCAACAAGATCTTTCAAATGAACGCCTAAAGCTTTAGCGATTTTAATTAGCGTTTCCATTTTTGGATTTTGTTTGCCATTTTCATATTTACGAATATTCGGTTCTGCAATATTTGTTAATTCACCTAATTTTTTTTGTGTGATGCCTTTTTCTTTTCTTATACGCTTGATATTATCTGCAATTGCCATAATAAACCACCTTTGTTTTTTATAAATAGTATAACACAAGGCGCTTTATAATAACAGATTGTTTTTAAGCTTTTTTTGATATTGACAGCGTGATAACAAGCTGCTATAATCATAATAACAGATTGTTTTCAATCTGTAAAGCAAAAATATAGAAAAGGGGTGAACACATGAGAGTAAATGAAAACAAGCTAATGATTGCATTAGCCAATGCCTGTATGAATTCATATGATTTATGTAAAAAAGCAGGTATTCAGTATCAAACATTCCGGCGCATTATAAGCGGCGGGAAATGTAAGCCAGCTACACTTGGAAAGATTGCTAAAGCACTTCAAGTGCCAGTAACTGACATTATCGAAAACGCTGCTGCAACAGCTGATAATGCAAAGAAATAGGGATTCTGAAAGCTGAATTTATTGAAAGGGGTTCAACATGAAAAACAAAATTTTAGTAGAAAGTATTGAAGATTTACCGAATGCCAAAGAAATAACAAACCTTGAAGCGGGTTTGTATGTTGCTGCTGATGGCCCGGCTGTTGTTGTCACTGCAAAGAAGAAACAATATGTATTCCCGCTTACAACAGGCTTTGCGGTTCACCTTTGCAATGAAATGTTAAAATCCCTGAATTTGGGAATAGAAATTGGATTTTTGAATTTTGTTCAATATTTTGATTTGGTTGAAACGATCAATGAACTGCTGGGGAACAGGCTGGTAACGGTAAAAGGATGAAGTGATCTAAAAATCTTAAGGAAAGGGGGTAAAGGGGTTAATGAATCCACAATATATTTTGTTTGCCGGAAAACATCCAGCTAACCAAAAGGAAAACCGTCAATACTTTTCAAAACCGCGTAAAAGCTGGAATAGTTACGGCGCTGCCTATAGTTCAGAATTCTTTAAACTTGATATTGATGATTATGATCATAAAACCGGGGAAATCATTGAAGCTGTAAAAGGCAGGCCACGCAGTGAAGCTGTGATTGCAATATTAGATTCTTTGGGGATCAAATATAACGCGCAGCATACGCCAAACGGAAAGCATATTTTTTTCCGGGTTCCGGCTGAACTGGAACAAAAAAATAAAAGCCCGCGCTGGCTTTGTCCTTTGGGCTTTCATTGCGAATGGAAGTTTCCGGCTTCGGATGATCATATTGTCATAATGCAAAATGGCATTGAACGCAAATTTTTTCAAAGGATCCATTGAAAACACGGATATTGATGAATTGCCACCGTTTTTATATCCGCTGCAAATGGATAACGCAAAATTCAAATTAGAGTTTCCGGAAGGAAGCAGAACGCAAGAGTTAGGCGCGTACCTGTTCTATTTAGCTAAAAAAGGCTATACAGCAGATCAGGCTTTTCAGATTGTGCAATTAATGAATCAGTATATTTTTGAAAAGCCTATTCCAGAAAAGCAGCTGAAAGCAGAAGTTTTGAATGATAAAACCTATAAAAAGCTGCTGGATCAGCAGAAGGAAAAGGCCGTTGATAAATTAACGCATTCAGATATTGCCAATGAAATTATAGATCGGTTCAACATTATCACGGTAAACAAAAGCTTTTACAGTTATGAAAACGGCGTTTACAAGCCTTTTGCGGATGAAAGAATCACAGAGTATTTAACAATTAACTACCCACAATTAAAAGCCAATTATGAAAAAGAAGTGATCAGGTTTATTTCCGGTTTAAGCAGGAAAGAACAGCCAGAAGATGACGGAACCGTCAACGTAAAAAATGGGATCTTGAAATTTTCAGATGATGGCAATGTTACGCTGCTGCCACATTCCAAAGAATATATCAGTTTCCGACAATTCAATGCAGCATTTCAGCCGGGAATTACAAGCCCGCTGCTGGATCAGGCCTTTTCAGTTTGGTTTGAAAATAATTCAAAGCAGATTGAATTATTTAATCAAATGCTGGGCTATCTCTTAATGAATCATGTGAACTATCAGAAGATCTTCTTTTTTGTTGGCGCGCCGTCTACCGGAAAAACAACAATTCTGAAATTGATAACCTGCTTTTGTGGAAAAGAAAACGTTTCCGCTATTCAATTAGAAGATATGGGTAAAACATTCGGCCTTGCCCCAATAGTGAATAAAACAGCAAATATATTTTCTGATATTCGCAAAAGCAAGGTAATTGCAGCTGAAACATTTAAACAGTTGGCAGATGGAAGCCCGTTGAACATTAACCAAAAATATAAAAAACCGTTTACATATTCGTTTACCGGGAAAATCATTTTTGGCATGAATCAAAGCCCGGATTTTTCGCAGGATTTTAACGGAATTGAAAGGCGGCTTGTGATCTTTAAATTCAATCATGTTTTCAAAAAGGATGATCCGGCGTTTGATCCGGCAATACTTGATGTTATTTCTTCTGATGAATGCATGGCAGCGTTACTGAATAAAGCTATAAGCGGTTATAAAAGTTTGTTGAAAAATAAGGGTTTTATTACCACAAAAGAAAGTGAAGCTGCCTTGTCTGATTTTGTCAGTGACAATGACAACGTTGTGAAATGGCTGCATGAAGCAAACATTGAAAAGGAATATTTATTACGCGAACCGATCAGGGGCGAATTGGCAAAAGGCCTTTATCTTGAATATCAGGCTTTCTGCATCAGTGCCGGGGAAACACCTAAAGCGCAAAAGGATTTTTCAAGAACGATCTGCAATAAATACGGATTTGAAACATTTCAAAAGCGCTTCAAAAATAACAAACGTTTTCAGATGTTCCGGGAAAAATAAAACTGTCTATCTGTCTAACTGAAAAGCCATTTTTCTATTTTTCGCATAAGAAAAAAGTAAGCTGTAACTTGCTTACTTTCATATGTAAAAAAGATAAAAAATACTAAAACAGATAGACAGATAGACAAAAGAAAAAGAAGGTGAATCAATGGAAAACAAACAGGAAATCTGCAATTTGTTATTAAAGGCGATACAGGCCACACGCGGCGGGGAAGATATAACCGCGCTGGATTATACCAATGATAAAGAAGTTGGCATTGAAACAGTAACCATACATTATAAAAATGGCTACAGTAAAACGCAGGATGTAACTTCTGATACTGGAATTACCCTAATCCGGGAAATTGTAAGCGGAATATCTGATTGACCTGAACGCAACACAGGCAGCAATAAGGGCGGGCTATTCAGTTAGTACAGCAAAAGAAATAGGGGCGCAAAACTTATCAAAACTTATTATTCAAAGCGCAATTGCAAAAGAGATGTTATTAAATGTTATGGTTCAAAAAGCTATTGTAAAAGAAATGGCAGAACTTGACAAAACTTAACATTAAAAAGCTATAGGGGGATGTAAAAATGCAGGGCATGATTGTTTACAAAAAAGGTAAAGACATCATGGTTACGGATGTTGCTAAAAACGCAGTTGAAGGCAAGCCGGTAAACCGGGAAATGCGGCGTTTGATGGCAAAATACAAAAAGAAAAACAAAACAAATTTAACCTTTAATTCAAAAATTAAAAAAAGAAAGGGCTGATAATATGGAAAATACGGAAAACAAAAAGATTTGCCCCTTGACAAGAAAGCCTTGTTTAATAACAGATTGCGCTTGGTGGTCTTATCAAGGGGAATGCACGATTGAAACACTTTCAAATGTTGCTGAAAAACTGGAAGATATTGCAACGGCTATTGATTGCCTGAAAGACGCGGTTAACAATAAGGAATTCTATTGAAAGGGCTGAAATTATGAAAAATATAGAATTTGCGGCGGTTTGCCTGTACTGGTATTTATCAATAGTTGTTTCTTTGGCTGCTGATTTGCTGGCTGTTTTGGCCTTGCTGTTCATGATCCATAAGCTGGTAAGCTGGACATTGTGGGTAATAAGTTTATGAAAATCGGGGTGATTAATTGAAACATTTACAAGGCTACTATGTGGGCGGTTTGCATGGTATGATTTTTGGTATGGATATAAACGCCAGAACGCAAGCGTATAGGGAATTTTGTAAAAATATTAAGCCCAAAGAGGTAAACGGCTTGTATGGAATAAAAGTAAATGTGTTGACTTGTGAAGCATGTTATGTTGCGGCGTTAATGGGAATAGCGGGCTGGCATGTTTCAGAAAAGCAGCTTTTCAATAAAATTAAAATTGATGACGGTGAAGAAATTTATATTCAGTATTCAGACGGAATACACATATAAAGCGCAATTCCTACAAGAAAGAAAAATTCCCCTGCCAGTGATCGCGGTTTTGACAGGGGCGAACAGTTAAAAATTGATTATAAATAATTATATCATGTGTAATGCAAATAAACAAGGAAAGAGAGGAAATACAATGAACAGGAAAATGGTAGCTGAAATTTTTACAAGTATGACAAAAGAAAAAATTACAGAAGGGGCTGGGACTTTATCCAGTTTCTTAACAATTATGAAATTGGATCACAAAGGCTTTAACAAAATGAAACCAGCTGAACGCGGCGCATTAATGGCAGCGTGTTTAATTGAATATGGCAGAAAGAGTGCAAAAGAAAATGAAACGCAGTGACAATGAATTAAAGCTGCTGGATCTTCAAAAGATAATAGGCAATGAACTATTCAGCAAAGTTTGTAACCGCTATGAAGGGGAAAGTATCTATTTCCCTTCACGCGGTTTTCCGTCAAAAGCTGAAAGGGATACTGCAATATTACATGAATTTTATAAAGGGGCTGAAATACCAGATTTAGCAAAAAAATATAACCTTTCAGTATCACAAATCTATAAAATCACACAAAACCGGGGCTAAAATTCCCCGGTTTTTACTTTTCAGCTGCTTTCTTTGACATTGAATATAATTCAACATTTATTTAAAACTTTGAATTATTATTTTTGTTGTAAACAGATAAATTATAGCTTTTATCGTTTAAAACAGCAGGATAAAACGGTATAATTGATATGGAAGCGAAAAACCTAACAAAACCTGATAAAACCTGATATTCAAAAAGCTATTATAAAAGAGGTGATCAGTTGGTAATAGAAAAGTGGAAAAATGCAAATGTTAGTAAATGTTAGTATTTTTATTTTTTAAGAAAAAAGAGGTGTAATTATATGACTGAAAGAGAAATCCAGTTTGCAGATGAATTTGTATTTTTAACTTTTAACAGCCCTGAAACAGAACGGGGCAAACTTGCGGAAAAGGCAGCTTTGAAAGCTTGCTATGAATTGCCGGATGATGTTGTTGAACGTGATAACCAATTAAAAGCCCTTTTAGAAAAACCCGCAATTAGGGCTTACATCAAAGTAGAAACAAATGAAATTAAACAGAAGTTTTCAGGCCAGCAACGGCGCAATTTATGGGCTGCAATTCTTGATATGAATATTGGCGAACCTGCACATGATTTGCCGGATGCTTTACCGTTAAATGTTTAAGAAAGAGGTAAAAGGAAATGATTAAAGATAAGGCTTTAGAAGATATTTTGAAGGATGATCGGATCATTGAAATTAAGAAAAAATATATTGATCCGTGGCGGGCTGCTACCTTTGCCCATGAAAAGAAGGCCGGGGAAATTCTGGAAGTCGTTAATGGCGTTATGATTGATGAAAGATTCAGTGAAAAAGGGAAAGCTGATGCAATTGCAAAAATGAAAGCTGAATTGAATAAGCTGAATAATGAAAACCGGGATCACTTGAAAAATCTGATCACTGAATTTTGCAAGGAAATGAAACTGAAATTTCAGGATGACGGAAAAGATCATGCAGCAGAAGTTGCCAATGCCTTAAAAGTTATTGATATGATTGGCATTCCTGAAATTACGCCGGATATTGTTTCTTCTTTGGTAAAGCCGTTTCAAAACGCATATGATTCTTTGAAAATCATTTATGATCTTTTTAAAGTGAAGAGTGAAAAATCTTCCCTTGGCTGCGATCCTAAAATTTTGGATATGCTGGCGGCGCATATGGGAATTAAAGATGAATTCAAAGAATATATTGATCGCGTGGAAGATCTGGAAAGCAAACTGAATTATGCTGAATTCAGTTTTTACAGATTAACAAGCATGAATTACGGCGGCGGTGAACGTTTCAGCTTACTGATTGAAAACGGTTATGAAATTGAAGCTATTCCGGATGAAATGTTACAGATTGCTATTGATCACATTGAATTTACTGAAGAATATCCGTTAACCTTTAAATAACATTGCCACAATCTAAATTATGGCAAGAAAGTAGGTGAAAGTGAATGAATGTATTAAGCAGCAAAATTGAATTATATGATGCCTTTACAGGGCCGTTAATGCGGATGGTTCAAGCTGCATATTCCGGAATGGAAACTATTACTGCAATGCAGGGCGTATTAAGCCAAAACGTTGATACTTCTGCTTTAACTGCTGTACAAATGGAAATGCAGGAAACAGAATATGAAGCGCAACGATTGCAGCAAGTTTTAAGCGGTATGCCGGATGTTAATATTGCTGTTTCTACAAATGAAGCAGCAGCGCCGAAAATACCTGCTGTAAGCCCTATTCAGGTTCCAATGGAAACAGCGCTGGAAATGCAGAATGTTCAACAGGCTATGAATACGATTCAAACCCCGCCTGTTTCTATGCCAGCTATACCGGATATGCAGGTTAATACTGCTGGTTTGGATGCAGCGGCGGCAAAGATGCAGCAGGTAAGCGCGGCGGCTGAAAAACTAAATCAGGATTTACAGCCAATCAAAAATCCTGAAATCAATATGGCTGCTACTGGCTTTGATTCTGTACAATCTGAAATCAGTAATACTGAATCAATGGCGCAACAGCTGAATAGCACATTTGGCGCGGTAAGTTCCCCTTCAATCAGTATTGATACACAAGCGATTCAGAACGCGCAAAACGAAATCCAGCAGGTTAATGTATCTGCTGAACAGTTAGCGCAAGGATTCAGTGAAATTGAATTTCCTGAAATCGAAGCAAACATTTCCGGTATTGAATTACAGGAAACCAAAATTCAAGCGTTAACTGCTTCCATGAATCAAATTACCAACGTACAGCAGCAGATTAATGCAGCAAGCCAAAATATGGCCGTTGTGCAGCCGGAAGCAAAACAGCAGTTGATTGGTTTAAATGAATCAATTAGACAGTTGGAAGCGGGTTTGAATTATTTAAATTCTAATCCGTTTAATTTGGATACTGGCGCAGCACAAGCGCAAATTGAAGCTTTGGAAAAATCCATTCAGGGAATTTCCAATCAGCAGATCCAATTACAAATGCAGCTTCCGGATGTTCCTGCTGTTCAAACCCCGGATATTCCCCCGGTAGTGGTTCCGGTTCAATGGGAAACAGACAGTTTACCTGTTTTCACAAATACCGGGATTGAAAGGTTTGAACAGGAAATTCAGGCAGCACAAGCGCAAATTGAAAAGTTAACTTCAAAACAAGCACAAATTACAGCAGCGGCGCAACGGATGCAGATTTTGCCGGGCGCTGCCAAACAGGATTTACAGGCCGTGGCATTACAGATTGATGCTATCAGGCAGCGAATCACACAGATCCAAAACAATCAGCTGAACATTGGCACAGAAACAGCTAACAATGGCTTGGAACAGTTGCGGGCGCAGCTGGATAGTGCAATTCAATTGCAGGAACAGCTGAATAACGCAATTGAAACAAAGAATATTAACGCGGCCAATGCAGCCTATTTGCAGCTTTCCGGCACTATTGGCAGAACGGAACAGTATATAAGGGATAATGTTTCTGCACAAGGCCAGTTTAACGCTGCTATTGCACAAGGTCAAAGGGAAACAAATAGTTTGATGTCAATGATTAAGGGCGCAATTGGTGCTTATGTTTCCATTAGAACGATAGGCAGCGCAATTAATATTTCAGATCAGTTTGTGAATACAACGGCGCGGATCTCGCAGATGAATGACGGAATGCAAACCACGGATCAGCTTATACAGATGATCTATCAATCAGCCCAAAACGCAAGGGGTTCTTTTGGTGATATGGCGGCGATTGTTGCCCGGTTCGGTAATAATGCTAAAGATGCTTTTTCCAGTTCAAAAGAAGTTATTGCCTTTTCAAACCTGATTCAAAAAGAAATGACGATTGCAGGCGCTTCCACAATGGAAGCTTCAAATGCTATGCTGCAATTGTCGCAAGCTTTAGGTTCCGGCGTATTGCGTGGAGATGAATTAAATTCAATCTTTGAACAGGCGCCTAATCTGATTGGCAGGATTGCGGATCATATGCAAATACCGATAGGCCAGATCAGGCAAATGGCAACAGAAGGCAAGCTTTCCGCGGATGTTGTGAAACAGGCCGTTTTTGCAGCTGCAAATGATATCAATGATAAATTTGCAGCAATGCCGCGAACATGGGGGCAAATTTGGCAGGGATTCCAAAATACAGCACTATTTGCTTTTAGGCCTGTTTTGCAGGAAATAAACGCTATTGCAAACAGTCAGGGATTCCAGAATTTTGTTAATGGTGCTATTGGTGCATTGTCTGTATTATCAAGGTACACATTAAAAGCATTTAATACAATCGGATCCATGGGAAAAGCTATCTATGATAATTGGGATTTTATTGCCCCGGTTATTTATGCAGCAGCGGCGGCCTTGTTAGTTTGGGCTGGAAATCTCACATATGCAAAAGCAGTACAGGCAGTAAGTACAGCACTTGATTATGCTGGTGCAGTAGCAAAAGGAATACACGCCGCCGCTGTAACCATATTTACTAATGCAACATGGGCGCAAGCAAGCGCAACAGCAACAGCAACAGCAGCACAGTTAGGCTTGAATACTGCAATGTACGCTTGCCCGGTTGTGTGGATTGTAGGTGCTATTATCGCTTTGGTAGCTGTATTCTATCTGGCAATTGCAGCGGTAAACCGTTTTGCTGGTACTTCCATAAGCGCAACAGGCGTTATTTGTGGCGCGTTCATGGTAGCGCTGGCCTTTATCGGAAATCTGTTTGTGGCAGCTGCCAATCTAATCATTGATTGCATGGTTACTATTGCCAATGCAGTAAGAACGGTTGCAAACTTTGTAGCTACTGTTTTTGTGGATCCGGTGAATGCAGTAATCCAGCTGTTTGTTGGTATGGCCAATACAGTATTAAACATTTTAAGCACGATTGCCGGGGTGATTGATACTGTTTTTGGTTCCAATTTATCAGCAGCGGTAAATAACTGGAAAGGCGCGGTTGCGGAATATGCAGCTGGTTTGCAGGTTGAAGCAGGTGCAACGGTAATTCCGGAAATTGATGCTTCACAATACAAGTTACAGCGGTTTGATTATGGTGAAGCCTATGATACAGGCTATAACTTTGGTAAAAACCTGAATCTGGGTAAAATGATTGGTGCGGATCTTCCTGCTTTTAGCGGTATGCCTGATATGGTTGGCAAGATTGCGGAAAACTCTGATTCTATACCGGAAGTTGCCGGAAACACTGGCGGCTTGAAAGATGGCCTTGAAATCAAAGATGAAGATTTGAAATATTTAAGGGATTTAGCGGAACAGGAAGCGATTAACCGCTATACTACTGCTGAAATCCATATTGATATGACAAATAACAATCACATTGAAAAGGGTATGGATACAAGCGGCTTTGTGGCATGGATGACAGATGCAGTAAATGAAGCAATTGATGTTGTTACTGAAGGTGTGCATACATAATGCTTTACGAAAAGCTGAAACAGAAGTAAAAGGCTGTTTCAGCTTTAATTTTGTTTTAAGGGGTAACGCTGGATGACAGGAAAAGAATGTTTGCAGGAAGTAAATTTTGTTTTGATAATGATTGAACAAGCGGAAGCTGAACTTGCATTTTATAGAAAAGGTATTAGTAAAGGCCTTAAGTTTCATGCAAAGGTTGTTGAACTCAAAAATGATATTAAATGCTTAACTGCTTTTAAAAATGCGGTGATTAAAGAAATACAAAAAATTAAAAATCCGTTGTACCGTGATATTTTATATAAACATTATTGTGAAGATAAAAATTTTAAAACGATCAGCATAGAAATAAAAAAACCTTATGAAATTACCCTTTGTAATTTGTATCCAGCAGCGATAAGAGCATTTGAAAAGATTCACAATAAAGCCCTTGTTTTTGATAAGGATATATAATCATACAGGCCAGCCCTTAAAAATAGCATGGCGGCGATTATATGAGGTTACAAAATAACAGGTTCACCAATTTTTCCGGGTGTTCCTGTTTGAATTCATCAATCAGCTGCTGGCTGTATTTTATTTTTTTGGTTGTATCCAAAACGATCATTGCAGTTTTGTTTTCATGGTTCAAGTATTCTATAACAAGATTCGTAAATTCTTTTTTAATAATTTTAGATTCCGGCATTGCGCCAATGATCGCGCCAGCAGCCCCAAACAAGGCAGCCCCGGCAACAGCCTTTAAAAAGCTGCTTTCTGTTTTTGCCTTTTCGCTGCTGTATGAATACAGATACATGTTAGTAATCTTTTCTTTTGGCAATTCAATTTGTTTTTCCTTGCTGTACCGAAAAACAATCTTATCAGGATATGACAGGGCAAAAAGCGCCTGGCCAATAGGAAACATGTTATAAGGCAGCCCGCTTAAATGGATAAAACCGACTATCAGCTTTGCGGCCTGAATCTCTGGATCAAGTTTGAAAAAATTCATGTTCATTGCCTCTGGAATTAAATTCAGTTTAATTAATATTACCATTGATAAGGTAAATTTGAAAGTTAACTTTCAAAAAATGGCGGGAAAAATCATTAAAAAATGAACGCGCTGCCATTACTGTTTTTTCAATAAAGAGTTATAAAAAAATTCAAATGCACTAACCAAAATCTTGATGATAAAACATGTTATAAAAGCAGTAAATATCAGTGTTTCAAAGCCTTTGTAAAACTGAAAAATTATTGTGCTAATCGGTAACTATGAATCTTGGAAATTTTAGCAAAGCCAGCTGAAATAAGATGCTGGCTTTTTTCATGGGTAATGGGTATTGATTTATTGGTATCCAATAGTTATAATAATTAAAAATAATTCAAAGGGGTTTGAACATGGAAAAGAGAGATGCTAATATTATCATAGCCAAAGCCGGGGGAAACGCAAGCAGTAATTCTTTTGGCTGCAAGGTTTCGCTGCCTAAAAAATGGATGGATGCAATGAAGATAAGCCCGGAAAACAGAAATGTTGATTTGTATTTTGACGGTGAAAAGATCCTGATAGAAAAACAATCGTTCAGGCCTTGCGAAAAGAAAGCGCTTGCCAGTCCAAAGAAAATACACCGCTTTGCCCTGATCTGGATGCAGCTGTATAAAAACTACAAAACTGTACCGGGCATTTACTTTGAAAGCTGCTTTTTTCTTGGGGAATGGCTTGATGAATTAGGCTTTACAATGGATTGCGGCAATTCACTTGAAAAGAAGTTTCCCGGTGCGGATGGTTTCCGCGATAATGAAGCATTCAAAAGGATTTTGCAAAAGATTGATATTGAAACATTAGGCAATGCCATTTTTTCACAATGGCGCTATTGGAATCATTGGGCAATGGATACTATGCATGAAAAAGATTATGATTGGTTTATCATTGCTTTTACAAGGCTTGCTGAATTAACAGATTGCAACGAAATTTAAAAATATAATCAAAAATTGTTAATGGCGTTCTTATCCAGCATTTGGACACGTGTATTATATATAAAGGACACTGTAAAAATGCTGGTTTTTCTTTGGTAAAATTTGCCACCCATTTGCCACCCAAACAAAAGAGTTTTGCAAAACTCTGCACGGTTTTAAAAGTTGAACTTTTTGAAAATGCCTATTTTATGCGGCTTGCAGAAGCCAGCACGGTTTTAAAAATTGAATTTCTTGAATAATATAGAATTATGTATTTTTTGTGTTTAATTATGTTTTACACAGTAAAGATTGTTATGATATAATCTAAAAAATTCATCAGCGTCAATTTTGATGACCCTGCCTTGTATATATAATAGAAATATGCTTAGTAAAAGGAGATGTGAATCATGAGATTAAGCACCTATGAAATCATCCTGCCGCTGGTGGGTACGGATGAAAAACCGATTGAGGGGTACATGCTGCTGACGAACGGCTTGTACGGCGCCGTGGACGTAGTGCCGAAGGAAGACGCGGACAAGCTGCAGGCAGGAGATTTTGCCGGATTGCCAGCCGCGCTGCGGGAACGGCTTATGCTGCGCGGACATATCACCCGCAAAGACGAAGCGGGCGAACTGGCGGACCTGAAACTCCTTTCACGCATCTTCAAGACCATTCAGGGCCGCAGCGGTGTGGGACTGGTCATCATGCCTACCTATGACTGCAATTTCCGCTGCCCGTACTGCTTTGAACAGCACCGGCTGAAGAAAGGGCAGGACTGGCTCGATAACACCATGAGCGATGAGATGATAGAAACCGTTTTCGGCGCGCTGAAGGACTACAGAGCGCGGGGTTATATGGTGAACGGCTGCTCGTTCTATGGCGGGGAACCGTTCCTGGCAAAGAACCTCGGCGTGGTAAAAAAGATTGCCGACAAATGCAGGGAAATGGACCTGTCTATGGGCGCCATTACCAACGGGTACGATCTGGAAACGTATCTGGACTTCATAGAAGAATACAAGCTGAGAAACTTACAGGTGACGGTGGACGGCACGGCGGAGCTGAATGACCGCCGGCGTCTCCACAAGGACGGTCTGCCCACCTACGACCGCATCCTGCGTAATGTGGAGCTGGCGCTGCAGCGGGGCGTGAGGGTGAACCTGCGGGTGAACGTGGGCAAAGAGAACCTGCATGGGATCAAGGACCTGATCGATGACCTGAAGGCCCGGGGCTTTATCGCGAAAGAAGAAGAACGGGCCAAAGAGGAAGAGGAACTCAGGAAAACCGACCCCCAGGCGAAGACAAAGCGGGGCCAGTTCTCGTATTACTTTAAGGCGACCACCGATGACGCGCATCCGGAAAAGAATATCAGCGAGCAGGATACCATTGACGAAATGATGAAGATCGGCTTCACAGCGGAGGAAGCAGTTGCCCGCCAGAGCCAGTACAACATGATCTGGAACCGGATGAAGAATCTCTTTAAGAAGGAAGGGTATCCGGATTTCTCCCCGGCGTATTGCGGCGCCGAGATGGGAATGCTGGTGGTGGACCCCTTCGGGAAAGTCTTTTCCTGCTGGGACGTCGTAGGGAAAGACGACCAGGCGACTGGGTATATCCAGCCTGGTATGAGCCGGTTCTTATGGAATTTCAACAAGGCAAAGTGGCGTACCCGTACCGTGGACCTGATACCGGCCTGCCAGAGCTGCCCGTATGCCTTTATCTGCCGGGGCGGCTGCGCTTCCCGTTCCAGCAACGCGTATGGCGACTATTTCCGGGAGTTCTGCGGTGAGATCCGGGAGATTTTTGCCTTTACGGCATCCCGTTTGGCCGGTCAGGAGTGGGAAAAACGCCGTGCCGCCGCTGCCGCGGGTGAAGCAAGCATGGATGCCTGCGCGGGCGAACTGACGCTGTCCCTGGCCGGGCCCGCCTCGCGGTTTACAGAGGCGGAACGGGCGAAGATTATGGAAACAAACAGCCAGAAGGAAATGTTTGATATTGTAAAAGGGGCCGCATTTTTCCCGGAACCTGAGAAAGCGGGAAAATAAAAATAATGAATTGTATTTAGGAGGGGACCAGTTATGACGATCAACAATTTACAAGGGTAAATCATATGATTAAAATTCTGTTTGTCTGTCATGGCAACATCTGCCGTTCACCTATGGCAGAGTTTGTAATGAAAGATATGGTGCGTAAGGCCGGCCTGGAAACCAGGTTTGTGATTGAATCCAAAGCGGCCCGGCGCGACGAATTGGGGAACGATACCCATTACGGCACAAAGGCAAAGTTGCGGCAGATGAGCGTGCCTTTTGCAAAACGGAGGGCGACGCTGCTGGACAGATCGGATTATGACGCCTATGATTATCTGATCGGCATGGACGAAGAAAACATGCGCGATATGCTTCGCCTGTTCGGCGGCGATCCAAACGGAAAAATTTATAAGCTGCTGCGATTTGCCGACGAGGATCGTGATGTGGCGGACCCGTGGTACACGGGAAATTTTGATGAAACGTACGAGGATGTGCTGAAAGGGTGTACGGCGCTGTTGCGGATGATTGGGAAAAAGTGAAGTTTGTAGAAACAGCGGCAACTCGGGCACTGAGAGTTTCCGAGACATCTCCTGTCAGAAAAGGGGGGACTTATGTCTTTTGAAACTGTTGAAGGTACATTGAATATCATCTGTACGATGGTCATGACGACGGCGCTGGCCGCCCTCCTGCTTCTGATCGGCTTCTGGATCCGGAAGAAGGTGAGCTTCCTCACGAAGTACTGCATTCCGGCTCCTGTGGTGGGCGGCTTCCTGTTCATGTTCATCACCTTTGCCGGACATCAGAGCGGCGCGTTCGCGTTCAAGTTCGACACGACCTTCCAGAGTCCGTTCATGGTGGCGTTCTTCACCACCGTCGGCCTGGGAGCGTCCCTTTCCCTTCTGAAGAAGGGCGGCTTCCTGTTGATCGTCTACTGGCTGATTGCCGGCATCGTCTCCATCATCCAGAACTGTATCAGCATTGGCCTCGCCAATGTGACAGGCCTTGAGTATCCCTACGCGCTCCTGGCAGGCGCCATCTCCATGATCGGCGGACACGGAGCGGCAGGCTCCTACGGTTCCACCTTTAGCGAGATGGGCTATCCGGCAGGTATCACCGTCGGCGCGGCAGCTGCGACCTTCGGCCTGATCTTTGGCGTCCTGGTGGGCGGCCCGGTGGCCCGCATGCTGATCGAGAAGAACCACCTGACCCCGGACAACTCCGAGACACTGGACACTTCCGTCGAAGAGATCAACGCAGGACACGGCGAGAAGCTCACCAACCTGGACGTCCTGAAGAACGTGACCGCGATCCTGTTCTGCATGGCGCTCGGAACCGAGATCTCCGGCTGGATCGGCAAGCTGATCGGAATGAGCTTCCCGTCCTATGTCGGCGCAATGTTCGTCGCTATGCTTGTCCGCAACCTGAACGAGCAGTTCCACTGGTATCATTTCAGATTCCCACTGGTGGACGGCATTGGCGATGTCATGCTGAACCTGTATCTTTCCATGGCGCTGATGAGCCTGAACCTGTATCAGCTGCTTGACCTGATCGGACCGGTCCTTCTCATCGTCGTCGCGCAGGTGGCGGTACTGGTGCTCCTTTCCATCTTCGTTATTTTCCCGATCCTCGGAAAGAACTACGACGCAGCAGTCATGTGCGCGGGCCTTCTGGGCCACGGCCTCGGCGCTACGCCCTCCGCGATCGTGAACATGACGGCGGTCAAGGACAAGTACGGCATGTCCAGAAAGGCCTTCATGATCGTCCCCATCGTCGGTGCGTTCCTGGTGGATATCATCTATCAGCCGCAGACCATCGCTTTCATCAAGTTCTTCGTGCAGGGCTTCGCAGGCTGACGGAAGAACAGAATAAAACTGTTAAGAGGAGTACAGAATTATGGCAAAACTTGTTGAGTGCATCCCGAATTTCAGCCTGAGCAAAGAGAAGAATGAAGCTGGCTACAACGCGCTGATCGAAGTGGCAAAGAGCGTGCCGGGCTGCATCCTTTTTGACGCGCAGACCGACGGAAACCACAACCGCAGCGTCTTCACGCTGCTTGGCTCTCCCGAAGCAGTGGAAGAGGTGGCGTTTCGTCTCGCGAAGAAGGCAATGGAACTGATTGACATGAACCGCCATGTGGGCGAGCACTCCCGCATGGGCGCCACCGACGTCATCCCCTTCGTACCTACCATGGACGTGACCGTGGAGGAGTGCGTTGAGATATCAAAGCGCCTCGGAAAGAGAATGTGGGAGGAACTGAAGATCCCGTCCTTCCTGTACGAGGATTCCGCAACGGTGCCGGAGCGCAGGAACCTGGCGACCTGCAGAAAGGGACAGTTCGAAGGCATGCCCGAGAAGCTGCTGCAGCCTGAGTGGGCGCCGGATTTCGGCGAGCGGAAGATCCACCCCACCGCCGGTATCACCGCCATCGGCGCGCGTCCACCGCTGGTCGCCTTCAACGTGAACCTGGCGACCTCCGACGTGCAGATCGCGAAGAAGATCGCGAAGGTGATCCGCGCGTCCTCCGGCGGCTTCAAGGCCTGCAAGGCCATGGGCTTCAAGCTCGAGGACAGAGGCATCGCCCAGGTATCCATGAATATGGTAAACTATGAAGTCACTTCCCTTCCGGTGGTCTACGAGATGATCCGAGCCCTGGCGGAGCGCTACGGAACACATATCGTCGGAAGCGAACTGGTGGGGCTTGCGCCGGCAAAGGCACTCCTGGACTGCGCGGAATTCTACCTGAAGCTCGAGAACTTCGATTACAAGAACCAGGTGATGGAGTATCATCTGATTGATATGCTTGGAGAGTAAACGATGAAATTATCAGAACTGAGCGTTCTGGCCTTCACGGAGCGGGTCGCCTCCTGCGATCCTGCTCCCGGCGGCGGTTCCTGCGCGGCGCTTTACGGCTGCCTCGGAGCTGCGCTGACAGCGATGGTCGGCGGAATGACACAAAACAGAAAGAAATACGCTGAATACGAGAATCATGCGAAGGAAGTCGAGGCGAAGTGCGGGATGCTCCGCGAAAAGCTGGCGGACGTGATGGACCGGGACACGGACGCGTTCCTCCTGGTAAGCGACGCCTACGCCCTCCCGAAGGCGACGGACGAAGAAAAGGCGGCCAGAAGCCTGGCAATCCAGGAAGGCCTGAAGGCCTGCACCAGGACGCCGCTGGAGATGATGGAGCTGATGGGGGAGGCTGTTGAACTGATTGCCTCCATGATGGACGGCTTCAACACGAACTGCGCCAGCGACCTCGGCGTGGCGGCGCTGTCCCTGAAAGCCGGCATCCTCGGCGCCTGGCTGAACGTAAAGATCAATACCGGTTCCCTGAAGGACAAGGCCTTCGCGGCGGAGGCCGAGGCAAGAGGACAGGCGGTCCTGGACTGTGCAGTCCCCGCGGCGGATGACTGCTTCGCGAGACTCCTGAAGATGGTGGAAAGGAAGATTGATAATTCTAGTTTAGCTCGTTAAAGGCACTCTATTACAGGGTGCCTATTCTTTTGTGGAAAACTGATGCGGTGAGATGTTATAATAAATCAGCGGATGGAAGTACGAAGAAGTGTCTCGGAAACGTATGATGGTTTCCCGTCTGAAGCTGCGCAGATATGGCGGTAGTAAGGCAGCCCAATTTTTACTACCATTTGACTACTGTTGAGGGCTGTGATTTGCCGAATTTTACCACTTTGATTATACTAATTCAAATTACTTTAAAATAATACCATATTTTAGAATTAAGCAATGGTGCATATTTGGAGGAATTAGCATGGAACACACGTATATACTTTTTGTGTGCCACGGCAACATCTGCCGTTCACCCATGGCGGAGTTTGTAATGAAAGATATGGTGCGTAAGGCTGGCCTGGAAACCAGGTTTGTGATTGAATCCAAAGCGGCCCGGCGTGATGAGCTGGGGAATGACACGCATTATGGAACCAGAGCCAAGCTTCGGCAGATGGAAATTCCTTTTGCGAAACGCAGGGCCACGCTGCTCAGCAAAGCGGATTACGCCGCGTATGATTACCTGGTTGCCATGGATGCGGAAAATGTTCACGATATGCTGCGGCTGTTTGGCGGCGACCCGGAGAAAAAGATAACCATGCTGTTGCAGTTTGCCGGGGAAAACCGGGAGGTGGCCGACCCCTGGTACACGGGAAATTTTGATGAAACCTATGAAGATGTAGTAAAGGGGTGTAAAGGCTTACTGGAGGCAGTGAAGTAAAGATAGTTTTTTGAAACAGTAAGGCCTGGTTCTTTTGGATAAATAGTAATCGTCAGATTTTATTATTTGCCAAGAGAAAGTAGGTTATTTAGCAAAATGAGCGAACGTTGAGAATTCATCAATGAAAGCATGAAATTGATGGATTTTAAATATGAGAAAAAAGTTAATCCCTGTCAACACGCGTCACTGGTGGGTTGGCAGGGATTTTGTTACTATTCACAGCCAATAAATAACAAAACGTTCGGTTCTATATAAGGCCGAACGTTTTTGCATAAAAGTTACCGACGTCAGTAAACCATTAAACGCCGGTAGTCAGCAACTCTTCAATTGTAAAAGGAATACCTTGGGTGAGTCTGGTCAAGGCATCGAATTCATTAATGCCGTTCCTGCGACAGGTCTCCAGATAGGTACGGATATCTGCAAAATGACGTGCAGTTTCTACAGAATGAAACTGCCCGGATACTTTTTCACGGCATTTGACCATACGCAAAGAACGCTCGCTCAAGTTGTTAGATGTTGGGATTCTGAAATCCTTCACCCAGTTAAAATAATTATCACGATATTTTTTGATCCTTGTTAGTAATCGCCGTTCTTCTCCTTCGG
>Ga0256404_1003294_pt1 | contig 33309 bp, 49 predicted proteins | sample RumenRJG_01DNA_FD_185990 | JGI IMG/M metagenome (GOLD analysis project Ga0256404, IMG submission 185990) | Bovine rumen microbial communities from Lethbridge, Alberta, Canada - RJG_01 | ecosystem: Host-associated > Mammals > Digestive system > Stomach > Rumen | place: Canada: Alberta | collected...
AAAAAGTTGAAACTAGCCAAAATAGCGGTCATAGACCGTTATCAGGAGAAGACAGCACCTTACATTAGATAGTAACTCTGGTTCTGAAATTAAATTTTCTTAACTAGATTACATATATATTCAAAATTAGTTATTCTAAAATTTGATTAAGTCCAATGCGAATCTAATATTGTTGGCCAACATATTAGAAGTAAGAGGATGTGTCTATTTGATAAGTTCCAAAAAATTCATTGCTTGGATGAATAGTGCCCTACGGCTAGCGAAGGTATGGATAAAAAGGAAAGTTAGGGCCATACTAAAAACTCTTTAAGGACTTTAATTAAATAAAGACCGTTAATTCGGTCAAAACATGCAAGGTTAAGTTATCCTAAAAATCAGTTTGGCCTGATTAACCGCCTGCAGAATACATAGCACACGACTCGAGAAAACGGTGCTTGAAACTTCTGGGAAACAGGATGGAGTTGAGATAATTCGGTTCGAATCCTAATATCTTGCACCCTGTTCTGGTCAAGATGGGCCAGAAGCTCCAAGGCAGAGATAATGCCTGGCTCCAGGCGATGGGCATCACGTGTAAAAACTAGTCGCCATCTTGTAGGTATAACCGGTGTATCAACGCCCGACAAGCTCTGCGGTGAGCACTTTGGAAACAAAGAGGAGGTGGTTCGAATCCATCGTTGGGAAGAGATACACCGTAGTATACATATTACTTCGTCGTCTAACGGTAGTTAAGCCGAAGCATCCAATATGCTCGATAGTTTAAGAGAAAACGTCTATTCAAAAGAAGTAACACGTCTAAACGAGAGGTCAACAGCGATGTTGTGGGTAGTGTAGGTGTTTCGTGAAAGTGACAAAGTAGGGCTCCGGAGGCCGAAATAGAGGATAGCGACTTAAGGATAGAAGATGACAGGTGCAACGCCTGTGTACGAGCACCATATAAGGACCCTTAGCTTAGTTGGTCAAAGCCACCGGCTCATAACCGGTATACCGAAGGTTCGAGTCCTTCAGGGTCCAGCTCATATATTATAGACAACCTCCACGTGGTTATGAGCGGGTAATGCCAATGGTCTATAACAATGCAAAAGCAAAGGCAGAAGCAAAAAAATATCGCAGTAGCTCAAAAGTAGAGCCCTTGTCGTACCTCCTTCATGGAGGATGGGCGAGGAGATATTGGTGCAAATCCAATCTGTGGTGCCAGAGGTTGATGGGAAACATCAATCGACCTGTCACTTGCTATAGGTGTACTGACACGCCCTCGCTAGTTTATGGGGTTAAAACGCCAACACCGTCCCTCGAGGGGCGGGAGTTGGAGAAGGGGGTTCGAATCCTCCAAGGGGGCAAAACACATTTAGAGAGTCAGAATTAATAAGTTTGTGGCGGAACTTAGTGGGTCACTGGTTAAAATGATGTATTGTCATCACTTGTGATAACAATGTATCGAAAGAAATCTTTCTAAAATAGTTCCGGGCTATTTGGGGAGATTTTTTTATTTTGTCCTGGAAAATTGTTCTAAAACTCTTGACAATTTTTGTCAATTATGATACCATAATAATATAAAAGAGGAATAAACATGAGTAATTTACTAAACGAAGATAAAGACTTAAATATTAACAAAAAACTTACTGCTGATGAAATATTTGAAAAATATGAATTCAAAAAAGTTCTTGACAACGGTGGAAAATACGACCCTATTGAATACAGATATGAAGATGGTAGCTTTGTACAAACAATTAAGTTCAACCAAATCATAAAAAGCGTTGTAGTGGAACAAGTACATGACTACACAATTGACGAAATTACAAACAAAGATGGTAAAATTGTCAGAAGTACAAGTTTGTATAAAGAAGTTTTAGAAGCAATAAATAAAAAAATGAAGGAGCTTGGATGGTAATATGGGTAATAAATCAATACTAATTATAGACACACCTGAAAATTGTGATAAATGTAGAATTTGTGCACGAGCTGAAATTGATGACTATTGTGCATATCTAGGTGCTAGAAATGGCGAGTTTATTTATCCAAATGGATATGCTGAATTGTCAATTGGTATGTCAAACTGTCCTCTTAGACCTTTACCAGAAGAAAAGCATAGAGATACAAGATTTGACGATATTGCTGGAGCTATAGACTATGGGTGGAATAGTTGTTTGGCTGCTTTAGAAGGTAAAGACATGATTGATAAATTAATTGAACATGCAGATAAAATTTTAGAGGGGTATCAAGAAGCAAACAAAGAAGATTTAATCGAAGTCGATACTAATTATATTTATAGAACACATTTTAAATTAAATAATCCTGTTTTAGATGTCTTAGATGCACAATATTATTTAGGTTCATCTAATATGACTAGATATTTAAGAACTGACTATGAGTACGAAGATTTAAAAGATGACATTATAAGCATTGAGTGGTATTTAGAAGATAAAGATAGTGGCTATATTGAATTAAGAACTATTAGAAAATTTACAGAGGGTGAACTCGAAAGAATATCAAATTGGGTTTCAGGTCAAAATAGTGATGGTCTGGGAGAAGGATTTGAACAACAAGATTTTGCTAGTTATATTATGAGGGATGGAAAGCTCTTAGATTTCAATAAAGATGAATGGTATGATGAAGATTTGAAGACAGCTGAATTTGATTGGGAAACAAATAAATATAAATTTGAATTAGTTGACTAGAGGAGATAACAAATGAACAAAGAATTAATTAAATTTGAAAAATTTATGAATGACAGGTTACCTAAAGGGTCCCTCTTGGTGCTCAATAAAGACTATATGGCAACCACTTGTGGGGGACACACGAAAATATGTTTGCCTAAAGGCACTACTTTAAAACTTGTAGATATTAAAGGTGGCTATTTGTTTGGTCACAAATGTACTCCAAAAGTGTTATTATATGTAGGACAATTAATATATATAAAAATTCCAGTAAAAGAGTTTATAGCATTCTTTAAAAATTATTGCAGTCCAATAGTTGCAAAAAGAAATGTTTCTATAGTATATGAAAGTGTTGGTGTATAAGGAGGTAATTATGGCTAAAGCAATATTAGTAATTGATGTTGATGAAAAACATTTAGGCAAAGAAGTAAGTCTTATAAAGTTCACAAATGGTAATGCTATATTTTGTAGTGAAACATTAAAACCTTTACCACAGAAAAAAGATTGTTTTGAAAAGATTGAGAATGTTATAAATCAAAAAATTAATAAAAAAGAAACAGATGAAAAAATAGATAAGATTAGAAGTTATAGTGAAGGTTATAATGATTGTCTGGATGATATATTAGGAGGCAACAATGAGTAAAGCAATATTAGATACTGATAAACACGATTTACTACATCGTTTTAATTCAATTTATCTAAGTTTAAATTGTGCAAGAGATGCTATTAATTTCGAAAAAGATACAGACAAAGCAATGTATTATATCGAAGAGGCTATAAATAAAATCGAAACATTTGCTGAAGAAATAATTAAAGGAGTAGATTATGAATAAAGGAATATTAATAATTGACAAAATACCAGAATATTGTGATGAACACTGTAAATTTTGCGATAGCTTCTTTAATTGCCAATATGTAGGTGATGTTGAAGAAGCATGGAGGAACAAGCAGAGGGACCCAAAATGTCCTATAAAACCTTTACCAAAACAAAGACTATGTTATCCAGCTCTAGAAGAACCGTATTGGGACGGTTGGAATGATTGTTTAGATGAGATATTAGGAGGAAAAGAATGAAATTAAGTAAAGCATTTTTAAGGGGTATGTGTTTTACGAAACCTGCAACTGCTCAGGGACACTTAGAAAATGTTATTGAAGAAGGTCTAGTCTTAAATACTGTTGCTGAAGCTTGGAAAAGAGTAGGACAAATATTAAATAAGTATTTTAATAATCAAATTTTAGAGAATGAGAGTGATGGAAAGATTAAAAAAGACATGATTATAGAGGATTTAAACAATGAAAATTGAGTTAGAGAAACCTGGGGCTGGTTGGTCAAGTTTAAAAATCGATGATGGAAAAACAAATTTCATCGGAGCATTATCGTATGTCGATGATGTAACGGGAATATTTTTATCTAAGTTTAATCAATATCTCGATGGTGAAGATGTAATTCTAACTTTTGATGAGGAAGGAACAGAATTCTCTATCATTATGAAACATTACGATAAGTTGATGATTATTTCCGAAAGAGAGAAATATAAACTTCACGTATTTAATATTTGGTCAGATGACATTATTAAACCTATCTGTGAAGAAATATTAAAAAATTATGAAGATTGGATAAAGTTTGATATCTTTTGTGACGATAAAAATAGTACTGAATTTAAAGAAGAATATTTAGCAAATAAAAAATTTATTGATGAAAACATAAGAAAGCTAGCTATGAACATGAAAGGAAAATTTTTAAAAGAGGAGAAGGCAATGGAAGAACATAAAGTATACGACACATTAAACCCCAAAGAACGAGAAATTGTAGAAAAGTTGAGAAAGTCACCTAATCAAAATATAGCATCTCTATTTGAATTACCATTCATCGTTGAGGATATGCTTGATACTGATTGGGATGAAAAATTTAAAAGCACAGAAAAAGAGATATCTGAGAACTTATTAGGAGCATTAAAAGATGAATAATACTTTCAATAATAAAAGAAAATATTTTAAACCAAGTCATATAGTATATTATATTTATGATGATGACTGTGATAGAGAGGGGCGAATACTTACTCGTTCTTATGTTTATACTACATCTTTTAAAACAGTACTTAAATATTTTCATAAATGGAATACTTATACATATCCACTTATAAAATATTGTTTAAGCAAGGATAAAAGAAAAATATATAGATTAGATAGCTATACAGACCTACGCAATATATCAAATGAAAACGAATTAGAATGGAGAATAAACGATGATATGATTACAAAATCAGAAAGGCTAAAAATAACGAGTGCATTAAATAAAGATTTAAAATCTTTGTAAAAATTAATGTTATCAACAAAGGAGAAATAATATATGGCAAAAGAAACGGTTGAGAAACTCGTTAAAAAGATACACGATGATGTTGGGTTAGAATGTTATCCATCTACATTTTACAGAACACGTGCTGGTAAACATCAGAAATCGGCCGGAGCATTTGTATGGATAATCGAAGCAAAAGGACATGGCTACATTGGCTCTATATATCCTGCATCTGAATGTATAAGAAAAGAATACAAACTTGCGTTAATTGATAATGGCGACAGAAACCCTGAAATAATAACAGAGAAGACTAATAGCAAAGGAGAAGAGTAGTGAACAATCAAGATAAATTAGCAAGAATATATTTCGATGTGTTTGGTAGAGATATCGATATAACGAGTACTGATGACAGAATGGCGATGCAGAAAGCAGCCTTTTTCATTCAAGAGTCAGGAAAAGAAGTTGGTGATTACTCATTTTCTTGGTATAAGAGAGGACCTTATTCACAAAATTTACAATATGACATTCTTGATATCAAAAGTTCAAAATCATTGGAGCCAATAAATTATAAGTCAGAATCTAGAAAGATTATTGAAAATTTGAAAATAATGATAGGCGAAAGAGATAAATATAACGTAGTTGGTTGGCTCATAGCTACTTCGTCTCTTCTATATCTGAAGAATTATATGACCGTTTATACTATCACGAAAGAAGAACTATTAAATAAATTTGCTGAAAAGTTTCCAAGCTTAAATGATGAAGTAGCAAATAAAAAAGCTTTAGAATCAGTTATTAAGTTTTCTGAAGCAAATGGCGATTTGATTAGATTTTATAATCTAGGAGAAAAATAATGAGTGGACAGTTAGGTAATGTTATTGTGGCAGTTTTAGCAATAGTGTTCTTGTGCCTTATATGTTATTTTTTAGGGTATATGCATGGTGCTGATAAATAGAAAAGATTAGGAGGAAGGAATTAATGGAAAAATTTATAGAAACCATTGATAATAGAGAGTATGGTGGATATCTATTTGACTCTACAACATATAAATTAGATTTTAAAAAACAAGAAGATAGAGATATCTTACCAGCCCTGCTTGATGAAATGATTAAACTTAAAGATAGCGAAGATTATGCTATTGATATTGAGATTAATAATGTTATTTCAGATAACTTCTACGAAGAATATATTAAACCAAGTGGAGTTGACGATGTTTATGAAGATAACAACGGCTGGGAATTTGATTGGTCCAACCATATGTTTTGGAAAGATGTAAGAATAGAGGTTAGTGGTTGCGCTTGGTATGGAACTATTCAGCTTTACTTAGATGATGAACAATTAAAATAAAATAGTTTATAAATATATTTTTATATTATATAAATATAAGGAGAAAAATAATGAAAAAGATACTAATAATTGAAGACCCTAAAAGTTGCGTATTCTGTCCAGTGTTTGATGGAGAAATTGGTAAATGTAAAGAGGGTGGTATTATCGAAGATAATGAAAATCCAACAAAATGTCCATTACATGATTTACCAGCAAGAAAACATAGAGATACGAGAGATGAAATTAAAATGGCAATTGATTATGGTTGGAACAGCTGTTTAGCGGCTTTAGAGGGTAAAGATATGATTGACAAATTAATTGAATCTTTAGATAAGGCTATAGATACTGCGGAAAGAATACTAGCGGGGAAAGATGTACAATAATGAAACATCAGAAAGGGTTATAGTGGAATATGGTTGATATTAAAATACTACTTATTGCCATTTATATTTTGTTAATTTTAATCTATTTTAAATTAAAAAGTATTGATGAAAAGCTGTAGCATTTTTGTTCTGAAATTCTTGACAAACGTAAAAATATGTGATATGATAAAGTTACATTAAGAGGTGAAATGAATGACAGTTAGAGAATTAATTGAAGAATTAAATAAAATCGAAGATAAAAGTAGACTTGTCGTTGTAAACGACAAAGTTTCAGATGAATATGTAATTGCGACTCAGGTTGTTGAACAGGATTCACTTGGGGTTAACAACTATGATGAAGAAATAATGGATGTTGATGAAGTAGAAATAGATTGCGTAGTAATTGAATAATTCATAAGAGTAGGATAAGAAACGGAAAGGTTAATTAAAAAATATGCCAAGAACAAAAATTAGAAAACATGAATCTGTAACTGCTGTTGCACAAAGAATTAATGAATGGATTGAAGAACATAAAGAAGAAATTTTAAAAAACATGCTTGACACAGTTGGGTATGAAAACACTGATAAACTTTGGGATGATGAATATCATGGAAAATTTGGTTTAGATTGTGGTTGGGTTTGGTTTTACACAAGAAATGACGAACAATACCACGAATGGTTTTTAGACAACAACAGATATACTGATTATGTGTCTAGAATTAATTATCCATATAATACACAATCAACAACACTAAAAGAAATCCAAGCTAAATATATTCTAAAGAATATGGGTTTGGAAAATGATTATGGAATATATGTAAGATTGGATTAGGAGGTCAAATGGCTGGTAAAGAATATAAGGAAACAAATCTAGAATACGTTGTGTGTTTTGAACCTGAGGTTAATGGTTTTACTGTAAGAGCCACTACAGATTCTCGTTATCCAAGATTTATAAAGGTTGCTTCATTTTCAACTTTTGAAGAGGCACACTGGTTTATTGATTTCATAAAAGACTGTGGTGGTTATGATGAATATATGAATGAAGTACGTACGTACAACAGGAAAGGAGAATAGGTTGAGTAATCAAGATAAAATTAAAATTAATGGTGTAGTTAGTGAAGTATTACCAAATACTCAATTCAGAGTTTTACTTGAAAATGGCGTTGAAATTGCGGCTTATCTTTCTGGTAAAATGAGAGTTAATCACATCAGAATTTTAGAAGGTGATAAAGTTGATGTTGAATTGTCACCATATGATTTAACCAAAGGTCGAATCACGTATAGATATAAAGAAATTCAAAACAACACTGTGGTATAACAGTTGTTTAGATGGTATATTATCAGGAGGAAATATATTAAACAAAATAAACAGAGGGAAGAGAAAATGAGAAAATTATTTGGTTATTTTTTAATTTCATTACCACTTTTGGTAATCGTTTTAGGTCTCGCTTATACGTTTTATATTACGGAAATAACTGCTAGTTTTATAATGGGTCTAGGTGTAGCGACTCTACTATTTCTTATTTCAGCTGGGTTTACTTATTTTATACGTCTGTGCCTTTGTTTCGGCGTAGACTTTATTTGCGGAAATGAATAATAAAAATAATTTGTAAAATATAAGAATAGAACAAAATTTATTAAAATGTTTCACATGTAAAAAAGCCTGTTTTTAGGCTTTTTTTATTCTATAATGCTTGACAAATTTTGTGAAGTATGGTATTATAATAATATAGAAGAGTGGGAGAAAAATTATGAAAGTAGTAATTGATATATCTGAAAACGACTATTGGTTAGCTTGCAATCATCCAGAAACACTCATTGGCGTTTATGCTCAAGCAATTAAAAATGGTACTCCACTTCCAAAAGGGCACGGAAGATTAGGTGATTTAGACAGATTATACAATGTGTTTGAGAGAAATGTTGTAGGTGCTAGTGCTTTCAAGGATTTATTTGATAATGCACCAACAATCATAGAAAGAGAGGATAAGGAATGAAAGAGAACATGGAAGAAATTAAAGCACTGATAGCAGGATATGTGGAAAAACACCCACTTGCAGAAGAATGTGGAAGTGATTATATTTGGCAACAAGATGAAGCACAAGTAGATGCAATACAATTGGTTTGTGACATCTTTGATAATATTATGGAAGGTAAGTAATAATTAATGGAAAAACATATAGAAACAATTGATAACACACAGTATGGCGGGGCATTATTTGAATTATTAACATATAAACTTGATTATACTAACGCAGAAGATAAAAAAATGATTCCAGACTTAATCAATGAGATGATTGAAAAAACAAATAATGAATTTGTGATAAACATTGAAATTAAAAATATCATATCAAATGATTTTAGTAGAGATTACCTTGAACCAGCTGGTAATTATGATTGTTATGAGGATAGTAATGGTTGGGAATTAGATTGGTGGAATCATTTTATATGGAATGGGGAAAGAGTAGAAGTGCATGGTTGTGCTTGGTATGGAACTGTTTTGCTTTTTTTAGATGATGAATAATTGAAATAAAGGAGAATGGGTATGAACTCAAAATACATAGAAAAATTAGAAAAGAAAATAGAGCTCGCTAAAGAATGTGCTGAATATCTAGATAAGATGCATAAAGAAAGTTATAAACTAGATTATGATGATTTTATTCCTGATAGTTATAAAGTGAAGAGAAAAATTAAAGATTTTGAGTATTTAAAAGAAGTTCTAACTATTTTAACAGAAAAAGGTATTGATGTCGAAGAAAAATACGAAATTACGGACAATGTTTATCTTCAAATCAATGTTGATTATGATATGTCAATCTATTATGCTATGGAAAATGATGGCTGGCTATACAATAATTATATTAATAGTGTTAGTGGTATTAATGAATGGTTGTTTGGAACTATTGCGGAAACTTATGACTTATATACTGGAAATAGCTCATATAGTTATGCTGTTGGTATAAGGACTTTGAGAGGATACATGAAATTTATAGAAAATAAACCAAAAGATGAATATTCTAATAGACCATATACAGCACAACAAGTAGCTGATGCGATAGAAAAATTAATTGAATTTTTTACAGACAAAGAAAATAAAACAAGAAATGCAATTGTAAAGGATTTAGAATTCAAATTTAATAATATGAAAGAATTAATTAAAGAAGTTGAGGAGGCCTAATATATGGGAGTATGTATATTTGCTACAAAGTCAAAATATGAATTTAATATAGGATACGGTAATTTCTTTATTTTACGTAAAAATATTGCTTTGGCTTTGGATGAAGAATTTGGTGAACTCTATGCACAAATAAAAGATTGTCGTACAAAATCACAACGTGAATATAATGACCGAGCTATTGAATTGATAATTAATAGAAAAAACCTAGAGGAAAAATATAAAGACATTTTGGATTTTCTATATATGTCTGATTGTGATGGGAAAATATCTCATAAAACGTGTAAACAAATTTATGATTTGATTAAAGATATAGATTTTGGGGAGCAAATATTTCAATACAACTCAATTGCAAAAAACGACCATGAAGAATTTAAAAAGTTTCTACTGGAATGTTATTCTAAACGTAGATTAATGCGCTGGTGTTAAATAAAGAAGCTACTCAAATTTAAATGTGGAACAAAATTAAGCAAAATGTTTCACATATAAAGAAGCCTGTTTTTAGGCTTTTTTGTTCTATAATGCTTGACAAAATTTGGGAAGTATGATATTATAATAGTATATAAAACAGGAGGTAAAGATAATGAAGAGAGAAGCTGTATTCAATCACGAAAAAATGTTTACATACATCAGAGGTTTTGCGAGTGGTGCTAAATTGGAAAACACAGAAGCTGCATTAATTTTTGCCAGAGAGAAACATATGGAACAAAAGAGAAAATCTGGAGAACCATATATTACCCATCCATTAACAATGGCTTGTTATGCAATGTCGTTGGGTGTTAGAAGTGATGAAATTTTATCAGCTTGCTTATTACACGATGTTGTAGAAGATTGCGATGTTACATTAGATTTGCTTCCTGTTTCTAATAATATTAGACGTTCAGTTGATTTACTAACCTTTGTAAAAGAGGGTGATGAAAAAACTGCGAAAACAATTTACTACAACAGAATCCTTAGCGATAGAACTGCAACCATTGTAAAATTAATTGATAGATATCACAATGTTTCAACAATGGGTGGAGTATTTACAAAAGAAAAAATATTTGAATATATTGAAGAAACAAAAGATTTTGTTCTTCCGATGTTAGAAAAAGCAACATTGAAATATCCGAACGACTCAAATTTATTCTTTATTCTAAAGTATAATATTATGAGTATGATAAATTCACTTGAAGCTGCAATTGATGCATATACAAAATAAGAGGTAAGAACGATGAATAAAAAAACTAAAATACTCGAAATAATTAATAAAAAAGTCAACAGTATATCAGAGAAAGACGCTGAAGAATTGGCCGTTGAAATTCTTACAGCTATTGAATCCATAGAAGCCGAAGAAATTAAAAAGAATATCGAAGAGTGTTTAGAAATATTGGAAAGACCTCTTGATTACTATAAGAATAAATAGGATAATTAAAATAAGGAGAAAATTATGGAAAAAACAATTTTTGAAAAAATTAAAGATAAATTAACAATAGAATACTTAGCTAATATGTTGGTTTTTGAGGCAAATATTGAAGATGGAGATTATGATTACGAAGAAAACTATGTGGAAAGATGGGACACTTGTTATAGAATAAACATCCCTGAAGAGTTCAGAGACAATGATGAGGGCGAACCTGGCTATTTTAACGCTGTTGGTTTAATTGGTGATGATGGTTACGGGTATTTTTCTACTCGTGAAGAAGCTGTGGCTGAAGCCATTAGATTCTTAAAATATGTTGAGGGGACCGAATCTGAAGAAATGTGGGACTAATATTATTTATAAATAAATAAAATTTAATCTGAAACTCTTGACAAAACATTGAAAATATGGTAATATAATAATGTAAACAAAAGGGGAGATATATGTGTAAAGCTGTTGTTGTAGTAGATTTACCCGAAGGATATAATGCTGAAGATTGCGTTGTGGAAGTAAAGGTAAAACACGATAATGTGGTAATGAGTAAATACGAAACAAATTTAAGACCTTTGCCAGAAAAGAAAGATTATCCGGAATTTGATGCACAAGGATATAGTGAGTATGAAGCTCAGTATTGTGATGGATACAACGATTGCGTTGACATGATTACAGGAGAAAGAGACTAGATAGAAGAATGAAATATGTAAAAGGATTAGGTGTCTATGTCGGAGAATTCAATCAAGATGACTTAGATAAAGGTATCGATAAACAAAAAGTTGAAGAAGCAAAACAAAAATATAACTTACCAGCAACAAATACCAAAGTTACTAAAAACAGTATTAAAATTTGGGTTTGTACATACGAAGACTTTAAAATATAAAGTGAGATAAAAATGAGAGAAAAAACTAAAGAAGAAATCGCTGTAGAACAAATAGATGGATTAATTAGAGCGTTGGTGGATATGGGTGAAACACTATATGCCAATGATGATGAAATAGATACAGAAGTTATTATTGATACACTAAATTACGCAAAACAAGTTATTAAAGAAAATAAGGAGGAAAATTAAATGGGCAGTTTTTCATTCATGAGAGCGGACAAAACAACTAAACAACTAAATTTTGTCGATGGTGATGCCGTAAAAATGTTAATTCCACAAGAATTTGGTGGCGGATGTTTTAAAGGTTATTACGATGATTTTGGAATTATAAAAAACAAAGATAGAACTGAATCTGTTGATGTATATGAAGTATTGGCTTTTTGGAATAGAGAAGAAATCATGAAGGATGGAAAGAAGATTAAGGAGAAACTATCTTGTGACAAAGACTCATTCTATAAAGGATATCCAAACGTGACTTTTTATACAAGTTTAAATAGAAGTTACGGAATTATTATCTATTTTGAAGATTTAAAAAGACGTGAAAAAGGCAGTGGTGTCTTATTGAAATATCCTTTAAAGCTTGTGAGTGCTAGCTATAAAGGAACTTATGAAGATTTAGATGGAATATCTGAAACGGACCCAAGTCAAGGATTTGAAAAACTAACTGAAAATAATCTCAAAAAGTGGCTATGGTAATTGAGGAGAAATAAAAATGATTAATATACCCGACAATGTTGTTGATACTTCTAATGAAAGTAGAAATACAGTAAGAAAATTATTGAGCAGAACTGAGCCAACAGACTTGGTTAAAATTGATGAACTTTTAGATGGAAAAATGATTGAGGAGGCATTTCCTAATTATATCGATTTAGATAAGAATTTCACTCATGACATTATTAATGGTAAACATAGTTTTTATGATTTAATGTTCACCATGAAAAACTCTAAAGATAGATTCTCAAATTTTAGATTGAAAATCTTTGATAATAAAGACGAGATTGAAAGAACAATAATGAAAGGTAGTGGATTTCAAAGTTTCTTTGGAATCTTGGTCGTTGATTGTTCTTTTACGGGTTTAAGTTTTGCGTCTCCATTAACCATTTATAAAGGTAAAATTCTTAGCAATGAAATTATAATTCTTAACGAAAGTGAGACTGTAAACAATAACATTAAAAACGATATAGATATAAATAATGGTGATTTAATAATGCCCACATTAAGAACTTTGAGTACTCTTGCATTACGTTGCTTTGCCATTATTAACGATAAACTTAAAAATCCTGACATAAAATATTCTGGTAATTCTGAATCGAAGGAAAAAGTTGTTATTGTTGGTTCGAAAAAGAATAAAAAAGGACACCGTAAAACTTGTTATTGCAGAGTCTTAAATTTATCTTCAAATGAAGTGAGAAATACTTCTGCTAGAAATATAACATGTGAATGTTGGGGCGTTGTTGGACATCGAAGAGTATTGCCGAATGGTAAAATAACTTGGGTAAGACCTTATACAAAAGGTAAGAAGAGACACGAAAAGAAAAATTTCGATGGGATTCGTGAAAGAGTTCTGTCTGTGGCGTAAAAACAGGAGGATAGACTTATGTTAGATGAAGAAAGAATTGATATATTACCAACAAATTCCAGAGGCGAAAGTTTTGAACCTGATGAATTGTTTATCTATGTAAATGGGAATAAATTTGAACTAGGCAAGGTGAAACGTGTTAATAATGATGAAACTGGTTATTTTTGCTATTATCATACAGGTGACACTTCAGCGAATACACCAGTTGAGTATATGCATAAACTTGTCAATTCATATGTGATTGAAAAAGAAAATTTCGGAGGTGAAAAATAATGGCAAATAAAGTTGAAACAACTTACAAAGTAGAACGTATTGGTGATTTTATTGAAATCGGTTGTGGTTTAAATAAATTTGCTGGAGAATTGGAAGAGGATGAGGCTGTCTTGGTGAAAATTAATTTAATCACAAGAGTTGATTTCGATGTCTGTAGTGGTGTTGCTACGCTTCGTGTTATCATGACAAATGATGATAGCGTTGAGTTTGAAACTGATGAAACAGCTGTTTTAAGAGAAGCTTATAGAGAAATAAAGAGGATTCTACGTGATGCAAGAAGTTAAGGAGGTGAAATAATTGATTAATTTAATTTTATGCATTATTGCTGGATATATTGCTGCTTATGTTTTTATCAATAATACTGCTCCATGGATTGTAATATCTTTATATTGGGGTTTATTATTTGTTAAATATGCTTATGAATTTTCAAAGGGTGTAATTGAAAATAATGTTGAAGATGAAAATGTTGCTGATATAAAAGATGTTGTGGAACAAGAAGAATTGGATTGGGCAAAATCTAAGATGGAAGACTTAAAACAAAACAGCTTTAAAGAAGAAATAAACAAAGTAGAATACGACAGAAATAATTATCGAGAAAAAGCCAGAGTTAAATATTTGAGAATATTAAACGGTTTAGAAGATTAAGTGTATTTTTTGATTAATTTTATTCTAGAGAGCTTGACAAAAAGCTCTTTTTGTGGTATTATTATAATGTAAAAAGAAAGTTAGAGAGGTAGACAACATATGAAAAAATTAACAGGAAAATACGAGAAAGAAGAAAGAGAACTATTTGAAGCAAAATATCCATGTATATACTTGCTTGGCACTCTTATTGAAGATGAAGAGTTTGAAGATGATGATGACTATCTAATGAGATGCTTTGCAAAAGAATATCCTGATTTAACATTTGCTCACTTTGAAGGTTATTTTGGTTGGGTTACAGGTGCTCTTGATGAACTTGAAGCAGAGTTTAATTGTTGTCTTGATATTGAGGGTTCAGGTGCAATGCTCGGTCTCCATGCCTGCGATGAAATTTCACTTCAAGATATGAATAGGCTGTTTGAAAAAATGGTAAAAATTCTTGAAGATGGAATTGTTAAAGATAATATAGAAGAAAAATGTTAAATACATAATAATGAGGTTCTAAATATTATGATTATTCAAGAAAACGGGAAAGAATTTAAAGTTAAATGTCCAATTTGTGGAAGAGAATTAAACGGTAAAGAATATTTTGGTGAAGTTTGGGGTGCTATGCTTGTTGTTGAATCTCATGTTAGTTGTCCGAAGTGTACATATCGAGAAGAAATGTGTTACTCTGAGCCTGTTAAATTTATATGTGAAACAGATTCGATTCAAAACAGGAGAAAAGCAGAACAACTTGGAATTGAAATTATACCCGAAGAAGAATACGATTTATTTTAAGGAGAAATAAGAAAATGTTTAAAAATGTGATATTTGATGATGTATTTGTGAGTGAAGAATTGAATGAAATAACTTATTATTTTATACTTGATAAAGAAGTGTTGAAAAACTTTAATATTGAAATCCCAGAAAAAACTGTTCATACAGAATTATCGATTTCGTTGCCACTTGATGACCAAGAAATATACAATGCTGTGGTGGCAATTTCTCCAACTGTAGAAGATGATGATTATAGCGAAGATGTTGATTGGAACGAAATAGTATTACCAATAGATGAAATAGAAGAATTAATTGAAATGGCAAGAAAGGAGTGGTAGAATGAAAATTAAACATTGGCAAGGTTACGGCATTGTTGAAGCAAAGAAACTACAAAAATCAACTACCCCAGATGGGAAAACATTTCTAGAAATTCTAGTTTCTGGGAATCATGAATATGGATTAGAAAGAAAAGACGCTTATGATTTAAAAAGATGGTTAGTTGATAAATTCGATAAAGATGCTAGAAATATATCCGCTTATGATATAAAATATAGAAGTGAGTGTGGATATAAGAAAAACGACAAAGGATTAGACGAAGAATTTTGTAAGTATACATTTGTATATTGGAATAATTAAGGAGAAATAAAAGATGAGAGAACCAATGTTAAAACTTAGAGATTGTGAATTATTAAACTTTGATACAGGATTATACTGCTACAGCGGCGGTTGTCCAACATGCGAGTATGGTTCTCAATACGTTAATAAAATTACAGTTGAGACAACAAACCATACAATAAATATTGAAATTAATAACATGTATGAACACATGTTAAGTCAATCTGATTGCATTAAGCTGTTAACATGCAATCTAGAAAAAATACAAAACATGACCGAAAAAGAATTTATTGAGTTTTTGAAAGAATTCTTTGAGGAAAAGAAAAAAGAAGCAGACTATGGAAATCAACCTTATTGCTTATTTGAAGTTGAAGAAAAACAGGAGGAATGATATGAATTATTTTACCAGTGATTTACACTTTGGACATCACAGAATAATAGAATTTGAACGTGACAGATTTAAAACAATAGCCGAACACGATGATTTTATTATGTCTAAAATCGAACAAAGAGTAAAAGCTGGGGATACATTATATAATCTAGGAGACTTTGGGTTCGGAAGTCTTTCTGATGATATCATAGAAAGATACAGAAAACTACCTTGTAAGAAAGTTTTAATATGTGGAAACCACGATACATACAACAAGGTTGTAAATCTTGGTATTTTTGATGAAGTTCACAAGAATCCTATATTTTTAACAAGAAGAATACTTCTTTCTCATGAACCTGAAATGTGTTCTCCTTATGTTTTGAATATTCATGGTCATCTACATGCTTCTTATCTAAACTCTGAAAATCACATAAATGCGAATATCTATATGCAAAACTACAATCTACTTTCCGAAAAGGCTGTTAACAAGAAATTAGGTAAACTACCTGAATTCAACAATGGTTTTGGTGCTGAGTGGTATTATAGTAAGTATGTTTTCACAAAAGAACACAATGATAAGGTTCTAAATGAAGATGGTTCCATAAATGTTGAAGAAACGCTAAAATACTGGGAAAATTTCTTTGAAGAAATGGAACTTGCTGATGGAACCAAGAAAGAACTAAAAAAGGTTGCTGGAAGAGAACTAAACACCCTATTTAAAGACAGGGATGAAAATTTCTATATTGGGGTTTGGGATTCTGAAAACAAAAAGAATGTAATTACTCCTGCTGATATTGAAATTATACCTGCTGATAATAAAGGTTATGTTGCAAATTGCGAAAGATGGGAAAAATACTATGTAAATGGTAAGAAATGGGGTAAAATGTTCCCTAGAGCAAAAAATGAAGAAAGATATTTGTACATAAAAAAAGAGGATTAATCAATCCTCTTTTTTAGTTATTTAATTTTTTTGTTATTTAATTTTATCCCAGTCTTCCTTTGTGGTTTCTGGTTTTTCTAGTGGTTTTCTGGTTTCTTCTTTTTTATTTTTCTTTAAAGCGAGAACGCCAGCAATTGCACCAACTAGAGCTAGAATTGCTCCACCGAACCACAATGCCATCTTAGAATTGTCACCAGTGTTGACAGTTGGTTGTTGTGGTGTTGGAGTTGGAGGAGTAGGTGTAGGCGTAGGAGTTGGGGTTGGTGTAGGTTTCTTAGGGTCTGGCATTACAACGACCTTAATTACACCATCAGCCTTTAATTCAAACTCTATATCTTTTGCCAATTCATAACCCTCTGGAGCTGCTTTCTCATGAAGGGTGTATTTACCTTCTGGAAGTGCTTCGATATAATGAGGTTTATCACTTGAAATCCAAGAAGCTACAACCTTACCTTCAGCGTTTAATAATTCAAGACTTGCGCCTGGTAATTCTTTTGCGGTTGTTGCATCCTGTTTAGAAATTTCTAGTTTTGTTACAGGAGGCTCAGGTGTTGGTTCAGGTTCAACTGGAGTCTTTTTATCAACCATATGAACCGTTTGAATTTCAGTTGTTAATAATAATGTGAATTTTACATCTTCTGCAATGTCATAATCCTTAGGAGCTTCTGTTTCTCTTAAAATATATTCCATTGGAGCTTCTAGACCTTCTAAATAATGAGGGTCTTCTTCAGAAATCCATTCGTCAACGATGACCTCTTCACCATCGACCATTTTTATTAACATTAATGAAGCACCTTTTAACTCTTCATTTGTTTCTTCATCTAATTTAGAAATTAATAATTTTGTAACAATATTAGGGTCCTTGATAGTAATTTTATCAGCAGCATCATTAATATAAATTAAATCAGCATCCACTTCACCTAAAACTACTTTTCCGTCCTCTTTTACTTCAAAATTAAAATCCTTTACAGAAAGATAACCCTCTGGAGCAGAAACTTCATGGAATTTGTAAGTTCCGGCTTTTAGAGTTAATGAGAATTCCTCTTCTGTAGTATTAATCTTTTTATAGAATTCTTTTGGTCCTGTAACTTCAATTACTGCACCAGCTAATCCAGCATTCTTTTCATCTGTTTTAAAAAGTTTAACTGGGAATTCCTTTGGTTTTTCTTCAGTAACTTCTGTTTTTACGATATCGATTTTATCATCAGTTCCTGCAAGAGTAAGTGCAACTTTTGCAACAAGATTGTCGCTTGTTTCGCTTTCGTAAATTACAGAAATATATAAATCAAAATCCTTTACTTCGTAAACTAAATTATCATCCGTACCTTTTAATGCTTTGACCAAGAATTGATAGCTGTCTGGTTCGGCTGGTAATTCAAATACTAAGTTATCCTTTCCTTCAATTTCCTTCGTTAAAAGTTTACTTTCACCGTCGTATACTTCGAAAGTTTGCTTTCCATTTTTAACTTCCACTGGAACTGTAACTGTAACCTTTTCGTCTTCAGCTGCAATTCCTGTTGGAATGACTAAAAATAGTGCTAGAAGGGCTAATGTTATAATCTTAAGCTTTCTCATATCTAAGCCTCCTTGTTAACAAGATTTACACTATATATTATAATACATATTATAAAAAAATACAAGTCTTTTAAGAAATTTCTTTATTTAATGGATTGAGACAAAATGTGGTGGATTTTATGGGTTTTAGATAGAATTTTTGATTCGAAAAGTGGTGTGTATCTCCAATGGGTTCTTCGTGTTTCGCCTTCTAACATTTTTATTTGATACTAACATATATAATGTTAGTTGTTGATATTTATGTTAGTTATTTTTTTGCTATTTTTCAATTGTGTTTGGGGCATTTTTTAGGAAGAAAAATGTCCCGAAAATTGCATAGTTTTTGTTACAAACTAGGTGGTTGTTTCAGCTGAAAGTATAGTATATAATATTATTATGAAGTATATTTACGATGAAAAGATTAAAGAAAAAACTTTGTGGAACTGGTGTATCATTAATAATAGAACTGACATTTTAGATTCGTTCTATTATTGCGAAAAGAATGACCAGAATATTCCTAAACAAAGGGGACCTCTTACTAAAGAAAAGGCTTTCTGGCATTGCAAAAATTGTAATGGTATATATGAAACAGAAATATACATAAAAGTTAAGGGGTATAATTGTCCTTATTGCTCAAATACAAAAGTACTACCAGGATTTAATGATTTAGAAACAAAAGTCCCTGAAATTTCTAAAGAATATTCTTTAAAAAACCCTAAGCTTCCAAGTGAAATATACTACAGAAGCAGTGAAAAAGTATTGTGGGAATGTGGAAAATGTGGGAATGAATGGGTTACAAACCCTAAATCAAGGGTTGGAAAAAGAAGTGGATGCCCTAGCTGTTGGAACTCTAGACAAACATCTTTTCCGGAGTTGGTAATTTTTTACTACTGTAAAAAAGTATATAAAAATGTTATACACAAAAGTAAAGAATTTGGTGTTGAACTAGACATATACATCCCGGAAATTAGAACTGCAATTGAGTATGATGGTGTGAGATGGCATAGAGGAAAAAGAAATGATGAAAATAAAGACAAGATATGCAAGAAATATGATATTAGGTTGATAAGAATACGAGGGGTGGGACTTGAAAAAACATCGTATGCTGAAATAATCAATGTTGAAGAAAATGATAAAGGTTTGGAAAATGGATTGAAGAAATTGGAACAATTACTTAAATGTGATTTTTGTATTAATATTGTCGAAGATACTAGTGAAATATATAGTTTTAGAAAACAAGAAGAATATGAAAATAGTATATTATCATTAGGTGATGATATTGAAAAGAAATGGGATTATGAAAAAAATTATCCTCTTCGACCTGAAAATTTTCCCTCTCAATCTAATAAAACAATGTGGTGGAAATGTGATAAAGGGCATAGATATAAACAGAAAATTATGCACAAATATGCCGGACGTGGTTGTCCAATATGTGCTGGTAAAAAAGTGGCTGTTGGTGATAATGATTTTTTATCAAATTATCCTGAACATGCAGCTATGTGGGATTATGAAAAGAATAATTGTAACCCCAATGAGATTACAAAAAAATCTTCGAAAAATGTTTGGTGGAAATGTGATAAGTGTGGGCTGTCGTTTGAGTTAAGTCCAAAACAAAAGGTTTCGAAAAAACACAAATGTATACATTGTTATTGGATAGAAAAATACATAGGAGTAGAAGAAATTAATACCGGCGAAAAATATATAAATTATAAAGAATGTAGAAAAAGAACGCATATAACTCGTGATACATACAAAAGAAAAATAAAAAAAGGAACGTATAGAATCCTATCGTTCGAAGAAAAACTTGAGTTATATAAAAAAGCGGTTATTTAACCGCTTTTTGTTTTCTATATGACAAACTGAATGGCTCATTTCAGTTTATCTTGGCTCAATTTTTAAAGATTAGAAATTATTCTTCGTCTTCTTTCTTTCTTTTTGCAAGGAAAAGTCCAACTGCTGCTGCACCAATTGCAAGAGGTGTGCCTACGCTTACGAGCAATCCAGTAGGAATCACGCCTCGTCTTTCATTACTATAACCAGTATAAACATCTTGGTCAGCTGCTTTTACTTCACCAGCTTCGTGATGTTCAACACCTTCAGCCATTTCACCTGGAGCTAATGGTTCTGCATCAGGACCCAAAGCTGCTCTGTTAGCTTCTTCTAATGTAGCATATTCTTTACCTGCATATGTCCAGTGTTCAGCTTTTGTTTCCATCTTTTTACCGATAATGCCAGATACTTCGTCATCGTATGCTCTTGTACCATTTAATTCTTGAGTGATTTTCTCATGTTTAGTATAACCAGCTGCGTTTTCTTCTTCTAAGATATATGTAGCACCTTCAGGTAAACCTTTTAATGTAACATACATACCATCATGTAAGTAAACTTCAACTGTTGCATTACCACTGTCATTAGCAATAATTTGTTGACCTGGTTTACTATTTTCACCCTTGTCATCGTCTCTCTTGTTGGCTTCTTCCATTGTTGCTTTTGAATAGGAAGTTGCTGTATTTTCATGAGCTACACCATTTTCTGCCTCGCTCATGTCAAGAGTTAATACTGTGCCTTTACCTAAGTTAGTTAATTCTAAAGTGAACTTAAACCACTGGTCACGGCTCGCTTGATTTCCAAAAGTTTCCTTTCCAAACTTGATATTAGCAGAAGCTAATTCATTAACGAATTTGTCATCCTTTACGCCAGCTTCAGCGCCGTTAGGAACTGCTATTAACTGAGCTGCATATCTTCTTTCGAATTCATCATGTCTATTTTGTTGCCAAGTTGTAAGAGCATTATTGAATTCTTCTTCACCAGCAGTGGTTTCAGGATAGTCGGAACGTACTGGTTCTGGATTTTCAGCAAGCCAACCATTCATATCAACTGAAACATCATTTAATGGAGCTGCGTTACTAACGTTACCTTCATAAGCAACATAGTCTTTAACTTCTAATACACCATTGTTGTCTTCTACATAAACGTGAATTGTAGTAACTTTGCTATCAACTGCTGCGATAGGAGCCACTGGGTCTGTTTCAGTTAAAAGATAAGAATATACGCCCGGTTCGCTAAATTTAATTTCTGGGTCTGAAAAGTCTAAAGCGATAGTTTTCTTAGCTGCTTTCTTACCTGCTGCATTTGCTTGGCCTAACGCTGTAACTGCATTTGCAGAAGTAGCATCCTCACCAGCTACGAATTTAACAGTACCAGCATGAGCTACACCATTTACTTTTACAAGGTCTGGACGAACGCCAGGCCAAACTTTTACAGTTGTTGCTGTAGCTTCTTTTGCTTGTCCTGCTGAAACGGTGAATTCAAATTCTGCTTCTGGTATTTCTGCATCTTCATTCACTACGAGATACTTATACAATTCAGTATCAGTACCTGGAATAGGAGTGTAATTAGCTGCAGAAACTGGAAGTGCTAGTCCTAACGTCATGAATAACGCTAGACCTAAAGTTAAAATTCTTCTTAATTTCTTCATTTTTCCTCCGTTTAAAAATGTAAATAATTTACATTGATTATTATATATGATAATCAACAAAAAATCAATAGCCCTTGACAAAAATTAAAAATTTAGAAAAAACTAAAAAAGGGCTTTTGTAAACCCTTTCTTATTCTAGATTTCAGATTTTCTGATATTCTTTCTTACAAGCAATCCAATTAATGTAATAATTGATAATGCTCCAAGTGTAATATACAGTCTCAAACTAGAATCTAAACCTGTATTAACTGCTGTTGTTTGTGCAGTAACATTTGAATTACCTGAAGTTACTGTATTTGTTTTACACTTTGCAACATTGTCATATTTAACTGTTGAATCTTTTGTACCATCCATACAGTAAACACTTCCGTCTGCATCTTTTCTACTGCAATCAACTCCACCATGTGCTGCACAAGCTCCTTTAGAATTATCGGAAGTTGGAGTTGTTGGTGTTGGTGTAGGCGTTGTTCCTGGATTGCTTCCTGGATTTGTTCCAGGTGTGTCACCTTGGTTATCACCAGGTTCGGTACCAGGATTATCATTTATCACTTTTTCATAAATTGCTTTTAGTTTGAAATTAGAAATAACTTCTGGTGTGAACTTGAATTCTTGTTTAGTTAAATTATCTTCCGCAACTTCACCTTCAAGAACTTCCCATTTAACAAATTTATAATTTTCAACATCAGGTGCTGATACAGTTAATTCTTCACCTTCTTCGATTTCTGTAATTTTTGTATCAAAGTGGTCTGATATTAAAGTTAATTCATATCTTTCTATTGGTGGTTCACCTATACATTCATACATTGCCCTAACAATCATATTTTCTCTTAGTTCAACTTCAGTTGTTGGTGATGATAAATCCTTAATAAGATTTTTATCACCCTCTAAAACTTCCCAAGTGAATGAACAACCTGTTGCTGAAGGTTCATTTGCCTTGATGACAAATGTTGGAACTTCTTCATTGTCTCCTTCTATATAGACATATGATTCTATCTTGTTGCTTTCTATACCCTCTATTGTTCCGTCAATAACTTCTAAATTAACAGTGTATATCAATGCTGGTGGAATCATTAATGATACATCTCCAACAATTTTTACGTCCTGTTTTGGCATGATGAATGTAATTGTTGTTGCAGTTGGATTTTCTATCTCAATATCTTCAGATTCCCAGCCATGGAATTCATATGAACAATCTGTACATGGTGGTATAAATGTTACTGTAACTTCTGTTCCCGGAGCAACTTCTGTTTCAGAAGCTACACCATTTACTGCTGTTACTTTATATTTATTGTTAACAACTGGTGGAATATCTCCAGACTGTTTATAAACTGCCATTATCTCAACTTCTTCATATGGCATTGTGAATTTTGCTTTGAAACCTGTATTCATTTCTTCTGGGGATGATAAAGTGATATCACCTTTGATTACTTCGAATTTTTCAAATTCCATCACGTCTTGTGAAGAAACATAGTCTGTAGTTTCAATATATCTTGGAGCATATATTTCAATTTCTCTATCTAATTCGAGTGATGAGAATTCTAATTCTTGTATCATTTCTGGTAAGATATATGCGTTTGTTAATTTAATTTTATGCATTTCTTCAGTTGGGTCATCGATTGGAGTTTGAACATTTTTGTAATTTGCTTTAATCTTAACATCTGATTCAACCATTGTAACATATGTTTCTTGGGCATAAGAATCTTCAATGATTGCGTCACCTTCAATAATTTCCCAACCAGTAAATTCCATGCCTTCTGGAGCTGGTGCTGCTGTTATTTTAATTTTTGAACCTGGCTTTGCTTCAACTGGTTTAGATTCTTCTGTGTCTGTAACTAAAATTAATTTATATTTTTGTTCTTCAATCGGAGTATCATCTTTTTCATAATGTGCTGTAATTTTTGTTAATTTAATACAGTTTAAAGAAATTTTGGTTTCTTCTTTTTCTATGTCACCCATAAAAATTGATGATGTCGGTAAAACACTTTCATACTCAACTTCAAATTCAGTGAAGGTGTAACCTTCTTTTTTGACTGGTTTGATTGTAATTTCATCTAAGATGGTGTTAAGTCCACCTGTGTTTGGATTTACAATTATAACATCGACCAATTCTGGAGTATAATTAGATGCTGGACATGCTGTTGGGGTTGTATCCTGGAATACAGCCTTAATTTTAACATTTGAATTTGGCATTACAAATGATGTGTGTGGTTGAGTGTTGTCCTCAAACTCAACATCTCCTTCAATAACTTCCCAACGAATGAATGTTCTGCCTGTGTGTTCGAATGGATAAATTCCAACCACAACTCCAGGCTCTGCCTGTGAAAGTTGCGCTTCTCCACCTTCTATCATAACATCGTATTTAACAACAGGGCATTCAGCTTCCGAATTTGCGCTTGAACCATCTGAACAAACAACCATTTCTTTAGCAATCGCTTGGCAATCTAATAATAATTCTAAATCAGATGCTACATTTTTGATTGTATATACAGTGTAATTTTCACCTGATGATGTTATGCCGTATGATTCATAATCACCTTCAATGCTGATTATATCTCCAAGGAGATACTTTTTATCTGGACTGTAGTTTTTAATCTTACTTGTATCTATTCTTCCTGTAATGATAACATCATTTTCATTGAAATCTATGTTGAAATCAACAGCCTCTGCCATATCCAATGCAGTTGGATTGTTGGAATCAAAATAAATTTGGACATCTGGGGAAGTAAATGGATTTTCTAAAGTAAAGTCTCTATCATAGAATAATCCACTATTTAAATTTTCAAAAGGATATTCTGGTCCGCGAGCAAGAACGACTGATGCTGTTTTTGCTGTTGCTGCCGATGTTGAACCGGCGATTGTGTTGAATGCAACAGGGTCGCCATAGTTTGAAGAGCTTCTCTTTGTCCCGTCTTCGTTCGCAGAACCTATACAAACAACATGCTCATTTGCACAAGGGAAATAATTTTCTGCTGGTGCATTATAATTTCCTGCTGCTGCATAAACATGGATTCCCTTTTCGTGTGCTCTGTTGATTGCGTTTTGTAATGTTTGTATATTTGTATTTGATGCTGTAGATTTGGCAGCCAATGACAAGGAAATAACATCTGCGTTATATTCAACTGCATATACTATACCAGCATAAACATCACTTAATCTTCCATTACCTTTACCATCCAAAACCTTAACTGATAGAATTCTAACATCTGGATTCACTGCAACCATGTTTACTCTCATGGCTTCTCCGTGTCCATTGTCATCCCATCCCACCGTATTGGATGATGAAGAAAGAACTGTACTTCTTTCAATAACATGAGCTGTATCATATGAATCTGATGTGCCAACACCAGTGTCAATTAAAGCTAAAACTTTTTCACCATTTACAGTTTGTGGTTCGACAGAGAGATTTTCCGTTAAATTATTTAATTCGGTAAATGCATTATTGTCTTCTGTTAACTCTGTATCATTTGATGCCTCTCCTTCTGCTGAAGAAATTATAAAGTCAACATCGACAAAGTCTGCTATTTCTTTATATTTAATATATTCTTCTTTTGCTTCTTTTTCCGTTTCATATTGTATTAAAAAAGTTGGATGAGCATCACCATCAAGATGATATTCTCCAATTATTAAGTCTGGGTTAGTTATTTTATCTTTATCAATTGAAACGATTAAACGTTTTGATGAGTAGTCTATTAAATGGTCGCTAATAACCATATTTTTTGCGTTGTTTTCTGCATGTATTGGTGTGGTTGTTGAAAAAACCATAAATAATGCTAGAAACAACATTAATATTTTTGAAAATTTGTTCTTTGGCATATGAAAATCTCCTTGTCTTAATATTTAATATTTTATCACAAAATTAGTATTAAAACAACAGAAAAGTATGAAAAACAGCCCATAGGGCTGTTTTTCTTCTCTTAATCTAAATTATATCTCTTTTGGGTATCTTCAATACGTTTCATCAATCTGTCAAACGAATCTTCAAATGATTTAACTGTATTTCTTGAAATTTGTGCCTTATTATTTTTTACAATTTCTTCCGGTTGTTCATTAAGTGTTTTATCTGCCTTTTCTCCATAGAGAAGTTTTAACACTTCAGGTTTTACCTTCTTGTCTGTATCGTATCCACCAACAACATTTAGACCATCCAATTCTTCCTCATTGAGAATTGGTGAATCTTGTTTCTTTTCAGGGTCCAACATTTTATTTTCTTGCTCAACAATAGCTGTTGGTTCTGATGCTTTTTCTTCAGATGTTGGTTTTGGGTTGTTTTCTGGAGTAATTACTTCTTCCAATAAGCTTTCATTTCTTTGTCTGAAAAACTTAGGAATTTCTTTTTGGTCTGGAACATTTACTGGTTCCGTTGGCTCTGGCATGGTAATAATTGGTTTTTGAGCTGTTTGTTCTTTTATGAAATCTAGATATTTATTTTGTTCCACTGTTGATACAAAATCATCAATAGGCTGATTTTTAACTTCTGCAGAAGCTTTTTCTTCAATGTTTGCCCCTAAGATTCCTGCGATTGTTGACTTGTAAATGTCAGAATCTTCATCAACTCCCTGAGAAATTTCTTCTTTTTGCTTCTCTGGTGCGACATCATAAAACTCTGATGTTGATTTTTCGTCAGCCTCGTTTGGATTGACAACAACCAAAGGTTTATGAAGTGGTGTGACTGTAACATTAGGAACATCCATGACAGGTGTCACTTCAGTTGGTGAATCAACAACCATAAATTCTTTTGCCTTACCTTTGTATGTTTCTGGATTTGGCATCTTCACGTAATCCTGATTTAAAGCTGGCCCCAATTCCACTGGGCCTTCGGCCAAGAGTTCTTTCTGCGCCACCGCTTCATCAACCACTTCACGAAGGTCTTTCTGCGTCACCGCTTCATCAACCACTTCACGAAGGTTTTTCTGCGCCACCGCTTCATCAACTACTTCACGAAGGTTTTTCTGCGCCACCGCTTCATCAACTACTTCATGAAGTTCTTTCTTCTCTTTCGCTTCCTTGATTGCCTTTGCAAACATCTTGGCATCTTCATCCTTTTCCACCGGGAAGAAATAGGCATCGTCTTCAACATGTTCATCTTCGTCATCAACTTGAACATTCATTTCAAAATTTGGTACAACTTCATGAATTTTCTCTGGAACAACTTCTTCCTCAACTTCAGCCTTTTTGAATGAAGCCTTTAGTTTTTCAACTGATGCTGCAACCTTTTCATCATGTGGTGTTGTAACTGAATCAACTCTGGATTGAACAAATTCTTTTGCTTCTTCCAGACTTTCGAAACTTTCACATTTTTTTAAATTTGGAAAGTGAACACCTTCCTGAACCATTCTCTCAACATCTGAAACACCCCATCCGGTGTGGGTGGTGCAATATTCATTAATATAATCTGGATTTACAATTTTACCCTTCCCGGCATAGAGTACATATTTTTTAACTCCTTCAAGGGTTGTTTCGTGTCTCAAAACACAGCGAACTGGTGTTCCATCGTGTTCAAAAACGGTAAAAATCTCATCTGGGACATCATTTGTGAACCAATTAAGTTTATATGACATATATAATAACCTCCGAATATGTATTGTTTTACTCAACATTATTTTAACAAATATTTTAAATCTTGTCAAGAAGATTAGGGGAGAAGTTAGAAAATAATGGTTTTTTAGGTGTTTTTGGAGTATTTTTTAAGATTGAAGAAACACAAGAATGGTGATATAATAAAAAGTATGATAGATGATTTATTAGAAATTGAAGAAACTAAAAAAGAGAAAAAAACTGAGGAGGACTATTATAACTCTAAGAAGTTTGATTTAGACTTTGATGATGGCAATATGGGAGATATGATGATAAATCAGATATTGAACAATATACGAAAAGAAGAGTTAGAAAAGAACAAGAAGATTGAAAACGATAGTGGTGAAACGAAAAGAGTGATAAATCGACGAACATCTTTAGGTGCTCTTGAGTTAATGGATGATGGAGGCCCGACAATAAACGAGTTTGTAAAAAGTCTAAACAAAGAAAAATTTCCCGCTGTTGTTAATAACTCTCTTAATGCGTTGACTGTAAGAAGTACGGAATTTAGGGAAAATTTACTTAACAACGATATGAAAATATCGCCTATGCAGCAAACTCTTATTCGTGAATACACACAAATTTTAGAAAATAGAGTTCAAACAAAACTGCCAAACTCACCACTGACTGCTGAAGCAATCTCAGTCGCTCGAATTGATAGTATGTTCGATTTGGTGGATTCAATTAGAAAGTTGGAACAATCTATTGACTTTGTGGAAACAAGTCTAGATGTTGTGTCCTCTGATGAATTAATAGAAGAACTAACTAATTTATCTACAACATTTGATTTATACAATAGTTCCTATTCTTTTATAGCTGAGAATTTAGATTTATATATTAGATACAAGGGAGATGATAATTATGATAAATAACAAGAAATCGCCGAAAGAAAAACTATTAGATGCGTTGAACAGCGATGATTTACAAATTCGTGCTGCAGCTGAGGCTGTATTGGGTGTCTGCAAATATCCCGATGGATATTGGGTGATGCCAGATTATTACTACCCAGGTATTAATTACAAACCATCTAAATCATTATTGCGTGATGGTGATTCTGGAAAAGCAAAAGCTCGATTGGATGAAACTTCGAACGGAAAAATAATAACATCTCAATTATTTTCTCCTCTTTCTGAAAGAGAATACAAAAAATGTAAACCAAAAGAAGAATCTGATAGTTTGTATAATATTAACATTCGTGAAGATGAAATGATAGAAGTGAAAAACGAAAAAGGTGAAACAGTTGAAATTCCGTGGGTTGTCTTTTGTGGGATTTTTCTTAAGTGTCGAGAACTTGGCTATTCGCGCCCTAATGCTTTAGACCATGCTGGTCCAAAAGATGAAGAAACGAAAGAAAAATGGATGAAAAACCAAGAAAAAATTATAGAACTACAAGAAACAATTGATTAGAAAAAATTTTCGCCTCCGCCATGCTGGCTCCGGCGAGATTCAGGCGACTTCGTCGTCTTTTTTACTCCTTCTAACGAAACGTAATTAACATCCATCAGACACAAAATCGAAAACCGTTCAATGAATGCTCTTCGCGCTTTTATTCCTTGCACATTTTTCGACCTTGTTCTTTGATGTCTATTTTAGCACTTTTGCTGCAGCTGCGCTTCGCTTGGAAAAGATTTTTGCATCGATTCAAAAATTTTTCTACCTTTGCGAAAGAAAGTTACAAAACAGCTGATAAAAGAGAATTAATTTTTTATTTTCTAATTAATATCATGGTTGGTGCCCAAACAATGAGAAAAATAAAAAAAGGAACTAATGTTCCTTCTTTTTGAACACTCTTTTTTCAACACTTACGGCACCTCTTTTGTCCAATCCTCTAGGATTTACATCCAAATTGCGTGTTGCAATGGACATAAGTTCTGATAAATATGAAGGTGTTGAATTAATTTCTTGTTCGTTATAGTAGGTTGTCTCAAAAACTTCTATTCCAGTTTTCTTCTCCGAAATAACGAATTTAAACTCATGGGTTGTTTTTGGGTGGTTTACAACCTTGATGTCATACACTCTTAATATTTCTGGAGAAACAACCTTCTTGATTCTTTCTTCCACGTTTAATCTCCTTTTTCTTTATTTTTTTGTTCTTGTAAATATTCTTCACGTGTTAATATATTTTTACCATCTTCGGAAAGAAAAAATTTCTTTTCATATGATTCCGAAGGTCTTGCAATTAAGTCTGGTTGTATTTGAGGTTTCTTTTCCTCGTACATCAAATTTTCGTAACCAAGTGGTTTTAATTTGAAAACTGATTTAAGACCTGGAAATTCTAATCCTGTTAAAATCATTTCTTTTCTTATCAGAAAATATTTCGAACCATAATTTACCAGCAAACAAGAAAATATACCAATTATAATAACATTAAATAAACTGGTAAAAGCTTGTGGAATAAAAGCTCTAAGAAAAAATAAAATCAAACATATAACAATTGAAACATAAATTTCTGTAGAAGCTTTAACACGAGAATACAGGTAATTAAAAATTATAAAATTGCCATTTGGCCACTTTGAAAAACCTTGTTTTTGCTGATTGTCAATATATCTTTGAACAAGTTTATTTGTCCATAAAACTCTTTGATATTTCAAAAACATATCTTTAAATTCTTCTTGATTGGTTAAAACAATAGAGTCTAAATGTGACTCCATTTCTTTAATTTTTTGATTTACATTTAACGCCAGAATTGCGTCCAGCATTTCCTTTAATTCTGAATTTGTGTTTGACATTAGAAAACCTCTTTTTATTATTGTAACATAAAAAAGTGGAATTGTCAATTATTTTAGAACACTAAGCTTAATTCCATAAATCTAGGGATTCCGTTAATTTATGTTTTACTATTAGTATTTTTTTAGTTTACTATACTTATGAGCTTTATAACAGTCGAACATGTTAAAATCAATATCTTCTGCCACAACTGGTTCATTGTCTTTTTTTAATACCGCTATTTTATTATTTAAGTCTATATTTTCATTTTCTTTAAAGATGGGGCCCACCACACGTTCAAAATTTTCAATACTTTTGCTGTCGGTTAGAACAAAATAGTCAAAAACATTTAATTCGTTTACCAAAAAATTATCATTTGAAAAAGAACTTGAGCAAAGGATTATATCAAAACCGTTTCTTTCTTTAGTTCTTAATACAAAATCTTTAAAATTATTAAATTGTGTTTCGATTTTGTTAAAGTCTTCTATAATTATTAAACCGTTATGTGAGCGATATCCACTAACTGGTTCATATGGTTCGAGTTCGTTAAAATATTCAGCGAACCCCTTGTTTTTACACAATAACAATGTTTTTTCTTTTAGTCGCAAATTTTCTTCACAGGTGTCATGTTCCTCAACGGAATAGCCATCTATACGTGCAGCTTCTTTAATTTCGTTAAATTTCGAGAAGTCATCTGTAATTATAATTATTTCATTTTTGTCTCTCATATTCATTAAGATATTAAGTTTAACAAAATTTAGATGATTATCGCCTAAAACCATTACAGCTTCTTCATTTCCACCGTTATCAACTAGATATATTTTATCATAATCAACAGAGTTTTTATCTTCAACAACAGGAGGAGTTATTTTTCCAAAAGTTAATCTCCTTCTCAAAAAATCAAACTCTCTTTCGAGACGTATTCCATTAATGTATTTATTTCCAAAATAACTTGAATTTTTGTTTGTCTTATCATCGTCTTTTTCTTTTGAAACTCTTTGTTTAATTTTATTAATTTTTCTTTTAAGCCACCACTTAATATTAAAATATATATCATAAAGAAAGTCAAATATGTAAAAGAATGGTGTTATAATAACTATGCCGATGAATTTAGCAATATTCTTAAAGTCAAAAGTGAAGCTATCATTATCAAACACGAAATGTTTGTTTAAAACTTTTTTAAACTTATCATAATCTTCGGGATAATCATTACTTATACTCACACCAAGATTTATATCTCTACATTTTATTTCTTCATGATATCCATCAAAAGCGTCTCTATAGTAACTATTTTTCGACCATTTTTTGGTCGCTTTTTTTAAATCTTCAACAAACGCTTGATATTCTTCCTCATCTTTTCTTCTAATTATTTTTGTTCCATTCCAAGAACTTATATACTCAAAGATATATTTATTATAAGAACCTTCGCTTTTAGTAATTGAATAAACAGTTCGACTACCTCCTGGCAAACCAACACCAAAAGAGTAGAAAACTATGTCTGGTTCATACGCGTAATCTTCTAGTCCGTCAAATATTCCAGCACTGTTTCTTCTTATAAACATTTTTTTAGATTCTTCGTTAGCCTTTTCATATTCCCCTTCTTTGTACAAGCCTTCTATTTCTTCCAGCTTTTTTAAAAGTTGATTATACTTTTCTTCAAAAGCAGTTAAATATGGTTTAAACTCATTTAAACCTAAAATACTCAAATCCAATATGAATGATAGTGGATATAATTCAGATGAGAGAGTATTTCTAAGTGCTAAAAGCGCTCTTTCGGTTACTTCCTCAACATCTTGTTTAGGGTAGATTGTAAATAAAACTTTTGATTCTGCCCTTCTGGCAAGCCAACCATGACCAACTACAGAATCATGTATAATCTCCGATAAAGGTGGTAAATCTTTTGTTGTTATCTGACACATATAGTCTTGAAACCCAGAAAAATCGTAAATCTCTTCAACTTTATGCGAAATTAAAGATAGTTCTGAAGATTCTTGGAAATATACATACGCCCAACCTATAGAGCCTAAGTTTTTAACATAAAATAAAACTGGAATATCACTAGCGTCTTTATCGTTAATAAAATTCTTGACTGATTCTTTAAAAGATTCTTCTTCTAAAAAACTTTTTTCTTCACCGTTATATAATAAGACAGAAATATAAAGAGGTTTCTTATTCCCTTTTGAAAAATCAACTATCCTTTTAAATTGAGTATTGTAAAAGTCATCATGTAATATATCAAAAATATCCATAACTTTACCTTTTTCGTTTGTAGGTTCATAATAAATGAACGGATTTTCTAGATTAACTCTAATAAAATTAAAAGTTTCTGACAATTCATCGTCTGTTAAGTTTTCTATTTTTAGACCGAGATAACCTTTTCTATTTGCGAATTCTTTATCTTTCAATAGGTCTTCGCCTTGTTCTCTTGTTAATTTGTAATAAAAATGTTCAAACATGAAAATACCCTCTATAAATAGTATATCATAAACGTTTTCGTATAACAACTATGTTAATATTTAGACCAACTTCACCTGAGTAAAAAAGCCCCAAAGTTGAGAAAATGGAGCTAGTTTAAAAATTTGAAGATTTGATTTTTTATTTTAGAGCATCAATCGCCAACTGTGGTTCATCAACGATAAATGCATCCGTTCTCCATTGACCCTTCCAAATGGCAAGAACATCAAGACCGTTTTTTGCAGAAAACTGTATGGCTTCACGAATGGTGCTTTTATT
>Ga0256404_1003295_pt1 | contig 33298 bp, 36 predicted proteins | sample RumenRJG_01DNA_FD_185990 | JGI IMG/M metagenome (GOLD analysis project Ga0256404, IMG submission 185990) | Bovine rumen microbial communities from Lethbridge, Alberta, Canada - RJG_01 | ecosystem: Host-associated > Mammals > Digestive system > Stomach > Rumen | place: Canada: Alberta | collected...
ATTGCACACAACAGCACCACCGCTAAAAAATGCCGGATCCAGTTGGGATCCGACATTTTTATCAATGCACTATTTCATTCAATGCCGTTCGGATTCTTCAGCGTGAAGTTCCAGGAATCACGGCACATGTCATCAATATCGTACTTTGCCTTCCAGCCCAGCAGCTTCGCCGCCTTGCTGGGATCTGCATAGCACTCCGCAATATCACCTGCACGGCGCGGCAGAATGCGGTACGGAATCTTCTTTCCACAGGCCTTTTCATAGGCATGCAGAACGTCGAGAACCGAATAGCCATGGCCCGTACCAAGGTTGATGTGATCCACGCCCTTATGTTCCAGAGCATACTTCACCGCATTCACATGTCCATCCGCAAGGTCGCACACATGAATGTAGTCACGAACTCCTGTACCATCCGGCGTCGGATAATCATCGCCGAATACACGCAGATACTCAAGCGTACCGTTGGCAACCCGTGCAATGTAAGGAACCAGATTGTTCGGAATGCCGTTTGGCACCTCGCCCAGCAGTCCAGACGGATGGGCACCGATCGGATTGAAATACCGCAGCAGCAGAACGGACCAGGCTTTGTCCGACCTGCCTACGTCTTCCAGAATCCTTTCATTCATCACCTTGGTTGCACCATAAGGATTCGTCGTTCCGCCGACCTTTGCCGTCTCAGGGATCGGGCACTTTTCAGGATTGCCGTAGACCGTCGCACTGGAAGAGAAGACAAGCGTCTTGACGCCGTGCTTGGCCATGATCTCATACAGGTTCAGTGAACCGGCAATATTGTTCTGATAATACGTCAGCGGAATCTGAACCGACTCACCGACTGCCTTGTATCCAGCGAAGTGAATCACCGCATCAATGTGATTTTCATCAAATACCTTTTCCAGACCGGTGCGGTCCAGAATATCGACGTCATAGAACTTCGGCCGCTTCCCGGTGATTGTCTCAATCCGGTCGAGCACATGGATGTTCGAATTGTAAAGATTGTCCAGAATCACAACATCGTATCCCGCGTTCAGCAGAGATACACACGTATGGGACCCGATATATCCGGTGCCCCCTGTCACAAGAATCGTTGCCATTTTCCCTCCTTAGACTAAACGTCCAATATCATTCCATGTCACGGCAATCATCAGCACAATGAGCAGCGCCCATGTCGCCAGCATCATCGCCATCTTCACCTTCTGGTTCACCGGATGACCGCTGATCCACTCGGCGATGGTAAACAGCACCTGTCCCCCATCCAGCACCGGCAGCGGAAACAGATTGAAGATGCCAACATTCAGTGAAAGCTCCGCAATCAGCACCAGATATCCGATCGCCCCATAGGAAACCGACTGCTCCGTCGCCGAATAGATACCGACCGGTCCGCTCAGCTGCTTCATTCCGCCGGCCGTAAACAGACGTCCGATCGACTGAAACATCGCCCGCGTCAGATCTACCATCTCAATGGCACCGTATTTCCAACAGTTCAGAACATTGACATCATGAACTGCCGCCTGCGGCCCCTGGATTCCGATCCGGTAGCTTTCCGCCTCTTCATCATATACCGGCGTCACCGCCACCTCAACATCCGTCCCGCCGCGGCTCACCGTAAAGGTGATCGGAAACGAATCATCCGCCGCCAGCGCATACTGCAGATCCGTGAAGGTCTTCGGCGATACCGAATAGCCATCCGCAAACGTGAGCTTTTCAATGACATCGTCTGCCTGCAGCCCGGCCGCTTCCGCCGGGCTGTCCGTGACAACCGCCGCAATCTCAGCCGCCGGCGAAGTTACGTACGTCCCGCTGTAAAGAACCAGGCCCGTAAAGATCAGATAGGCAAGCACGAAGTTCATGAAGATCCCTGCCAGCATGATCAGGATCCGCTTCCATGGCGCCTGATCCGTCAGCCTTCTGCCTTCCGGAACTGTCACATCCGGATAGGCCGCATCCCCGTCTTCTTCCCCTGCCATCGAAACAAAGCCGCCGACGGGCAGAGCCCGCAGGCTGTAAACCGTCTCTCCTTTTTTCCACTGATGAAGCACCGGCCCCATGCCGAAGCTGTACTCGAAGCAGTACACCCCGAAATGCTTTGCCACCCGCAGGTGTCCCCACTCATGAATGCAGATGATCACTGACAACATCAGCAGGAACAGAATCAATATCACAAAAGTATTCAAGATTTACGTTCTCCTTGTATCATCGCCTCTGCCGCAGAACGCCCATAGCGATCCGCCCGCAGCAGCGCATCAATATCATTCAGCTCCTCATAGGAAGAGGAATGAACAACTTTCTCAACAATCCGCGTAATATCCGTAAAACCGATCAACCCGCTGCGGAATGCCGCATTGGCAGCTTCATTGGCTCCATTGACAATCGCCGCCTGATTGCCGCCGGCCTTTCCGGCTTCGTAGGCGAGCGCCAGCAGAGGGAAACGATCCGTATCCGGTGCCTCAAAATGAAGTGAACCAACCTTCAAAAGATCCAGCGCATCCACCGGCAGTGGATGCCGATCCGGCCAGCTGAGAGCATAGGCAATCGGAAGACGCATATCCGGAACAGCCATCTGCGCCATCACGCTGTGGTCCACATACTCCACCATCGAGTGAATCATACTCTCCGGATGCACGACAACATCAATCTTCTCATACGGCAGACCGAAGAGCCAGTGCGCCTCAATCACTTCAAAGCCCTTGTTCATCAGATCCGCCGAATCAATCGTAATCTTCGCACCCATCGTCCAGCGCGGATGCGCCAGCGCCTGAGTCACCGTTACCGAAGCAAGCTGCTGCTTCGTAAAGGTACGGAACGGTCCGCCGGAGCATGTGATGATCAGACGTTCCACCTGATCCTTCCGGTTTCCCTGCAGACACTGCCAGATTGCACTGTGCTCACTGTCAATCGGATACAGCTTCCGACCGTATTTCTTCAGCGCTGCTTCAATCAGCGCTCCGCCACAGACCAGTGTCTCCTTATTGGCAAGGGCCACATCATGCCCCGCCGCAATGGCCCGATACGTCGGCAGAAAACCAACAAAACCAACCAGTGCATTCACCAGCAGATCATAGTCATCCCTCTCGGCAAGAGTGATCATTCCCTCATCGCCAGAGAGGATTTCCTTGTCCGGATACTGTTTTCTTAATTCTTCGGCATCCGTTTCCTCGGCAACCGAAAACGAAGAAACCTCCGGGAACACGGAAAGAATTTCAGCTACCTTTTCGATCCGGTGACCGACGCCGAACGAAACAAGAAAGTATTCTTCAGGAAAGCGGCGCACGATATCCAGTGTCTGTACGCCGATGGAACCCGAAGCACCCAGCAGTAACAGCCTCTTCATCACAGACTCCAGAGAATCAAAAGACCGTTGAAGGCCATCAGACAGAAGAGCAGCGAATCAATCCGGTCCAGGATGCCGCCATGTCCCGGCAGCAGTGAGCCGTAGTCCTTGATGCCCCATCTGCGCTTGATGGCAGAAAAAGCCAGATCGCCAACCTCGGCAACCGCCGGCAGAAGAAAGCTTGCGACAACAACCAGCTCTGCCGGAGCTGTCTTTGGAGCGTATGGAATCATCACCAGGAAGCCCCACAGCAGCGCGCACACAACGGCAACCGCATAGCCTCCGATCGCACCTTCCCAGGTTTTATGCGGAGAGAGGTGCGGATTCATCTTGTGTTTGCCGAAGAAACTACCGATGAAATAGGCACCTGTATCGCACATGTAGCAGGCAATGCCCACAAACAGCATCATCAGTCCGTTGAAGCCGTGAATGTAAATGCGGTCGACACCGCGCCATGCCAGCATCAGAATCATAGACATGATGAAGGTATAGGCAATCCGGTCCGTCGTCATCTTCTCACTGGCAAGATCACAGCAGAAGAGGAAGAACAGCCACATACTGATTGAAAAGGAAACCGTCACATCTTCCGTATAGGTCATCAGCTCCACGGCAGCGAAAATGACGACCGCAAACGCATAGTGCCGCTTTCCATCTTCCAGCGAAGCGATTTCCACCGCTGCCAGCGCCGTGATCGCACCGACAAGAATGTCCATCGCAATGCCGCCGATCAGAAACGGCGGCAAAACGCACGCAATCAGAATCAGCGCAACCAGGGATTTCTTCAACATTTTATTCATAGACACACCTCAGAGATTTGCCGCGCTTCCAACCGGCTTTTCACCGGCCACACCGCCAAACCGCCGGTCTCTAGCATAGTACTCCTGCAGACAGCGTTTGAGAACCTCGGGCGTAAACTCCGGCCAGCTTTCCGGAACAAACTCCAGCTCCGCATAGGCAATCTGCCACAGCAGATAGTTCGATATCCGCTGTTCTCCGCTTGTTCGAATCAGAAGATCCACCGGCGGCATGCCTGCCGTCATCAGATACTGTTCAAAGCCGTGTTCATCAAGATTCAGATCTGCCTTCCCGTCCCGTACATCGGCCGCGTACCTTCGAGCAGCGAGGAGGATCTCCCGCTGCGAGCCATAGTTCATGCAGATGTTCAGTGACAGTCCGGTATTGTTTTTCGACTCTTCCACCGCATCAAGAAGTACCCTGCGCGTATCGGCCGGAAGCGCATCCAGCTCTCCGATCATATGCATCTGAAAGCCGCGATCCAGAAATTCCTGCATGTACTTCTTAAAGAAATAGGCAGGCAGCTTCATGATGTAACCGACTTCTTCCTTCGAGCGCCGCCAGTTCTCCGTTGAAAACGCATAAAGCGTCAGATAGCGGATGCCCAGCTGATCCGCCGCAATGGCAATGGTGCGCACATTGTCCGCCCCCGCCAGATGACCGGCGGTACGTGGTTTTCCATGGGCCTTTGCCCAGCGTCCGTTGCCGTCCATGATGATGGCCGCATGTCTGCATTCGTTCATAGCTTTCTCCTGAATGCCAAAATTATAGCATTCTTCCTGCTGTCCAAAAATGCCTCCCCGAAGGGAGGCGGCCGGCAGTATTACTGCACGTTCATTACTTCTTTAGACTTCTTGTCAGCGATGGCAGCGATCTGATCCGTATACTTGTCCGTCAGTTTCTGGATCTCATCTTCCATATCCTTCTGCGTGTCTTCGTCTACGGTCTTGTCCTTCTTGACGACATTCATCGCATCGCGGCGGATGTTGCGGATCTGCACCTTAGCATCTTCCGCGATCTTGGAAACCTTCTTGCTCATCTCCTTACGCGTTTCGCCAGTCAGCTGCGGAACAGCCAGACGGATAACGGTGCCGTCATTCTGCGGCGCAATACCGAGATCCGCCTTGTTCAGCGCCTTCTCAATATCCTTCAGAGAGGACGGGTCATACGGCTTGATGACCAGCGTTCTGCCCTCTTCAACCTTGATGCTGGCGATCTGATTGAGCGGCGTCATAGATCCGTAATATTCTGCCTCAACGCCATTGAGCATGGCCGCATTGGCGACACCTGTACGAACCGTGTTGAGCTGCTCGTGGAAAAATTCCATCTGTTTGTCCATCTTTTCCTTGGACGAATCAATAATCGGGTAAGACATGCCTTTTTCTCTCCTTTTTCAGTCTGAATTCTTATTGATCACGGTTCCCTGAACCGTACCCTGTACTGCCTTAACAATACTACCGTCCTCATTCATGTTGAAGACGAGAAGCTCAATGTCATTGTCCATGCACATGCTGGTGGCTGTCGAATCCATGACCTGCAGACCCTGATTCAACAGATCCATATAGGTCAGATGATCATACTTCACCGCATTGGGATCCTTCTTGGGATCTGCGCTGTACACACCGTCAACACCATTCTTCGCCATCAGAATGACATCGGCCGAAATCTCCGATGCACGCAGCGCCGCCGTCGTATCCGTCGAGAAGAATGGCGATCCCGTGCCGCCGCCGAAGATGACAACGATGCCCTTTTCCAGATGATGAACAGCTCGCCGCTGAATAAACGGCTCAGCAACCTTCGGCATCTCGATGCTCGTCTGTACACGGGTCACAACACCTTCCCGTTCCAGAGCACTCTGAATCGCCAGCGCATTGATAATCGTCGCCAGCATCCCCATATAATCACCCTGCACACGGTCGATGCCGATCTCAGCAACCGTCTTGCCGCGAATGAAGTTGCCGCCGCCGACAACGATTGCGACCTGAACGCCAAGATCATGAATTTCCTTCACCTGCTTCGCGAGATTCTTCAAAACAAGCGGGTCAAAATTCTTTTCCTTGCCCTGCAGGGCTTCACCGCTCAGCTTCAACAGTACACGCTTATACATTGTTCTGTACTTTCCTCTGCTTTCTTTCCTCCATTATAATGGTTTACGTTGTTCAGCGAAAGGTCCAACGACACCGGGAGGAAACAGCAGGCCATGAAGAAAATTGCCATTGTCGATATCGGATCCAATACCGTCGTTCTGAATCTCTATACCAAAGACCGGGAGGGTCTTCATCTTTGTTCCAACACCTCCAATGCCGTTCGCCTCGTCAGCTACATCGACGAAGAAGCACATCATATGAAGCCGGAAGGCATCCAAGCAGCCTGCAACGTACTGAGCCAGTACCGTCAGGCCATCGACACCTACCGGCCGGACTGCACCTTTGCCTTCATCACGGAGCCGGCAAGGAATATCGATAACAGGAAAGAAATGCTTGCCGCATTTCATGAAGCAGGCATCGATGTCGACGCCATCAGCGGCCAGCAGGAAGCGACCTACGATTTTTTCGGCAGCCGCATCGATACAGGCGATATCAAAACCGGAAACGCCTTCGATGTCGGGGGAGGATCTACGGAACTCATCGCCTTTCAAAACAATGGAATCGTCGAGGCTGCTTCCATACCGCTGGGATGTGTACGCCTCAGCCGCCTGCCGCTGGAAGAGTGTACAGCAGATGATGCCCTGCATGCATTTCTGGAGGATCATCCAAAGCTCATGTCCATTCCTTCTTCCACTCTCATCGGCATCGGTGGCACAAACCGCGCCGCCGGACTGGTAATGAATGAAATGTTCCATTGCGGCAATACGATGAACGTACAGATGCTGGAACAGGTATTCCAGCATCTCAAAGACAATGATCCCCGCTATATCGATGCTGTGCACAAAGTTGTCCGCTCTTCACGCTGGCCCGTCTTTCTGCCGGGTCTCAACATGATCCTCGGCATCTGCCGTGCCTATCATGCCAGTGAAATCCGCATCTCATCCGGGTGCGTGCGTGAAGGCTACATCCTTTCCCATCTTCCGGAGGAATCTCATGGCAGTGCAGCGTGATCTTTACCCGGATGAAAACCCAACGATCTACCAGTGCTTTAACTGGAACTCGCCCGGCGACGGCACCTTCTGGGACCGCCTGCGTGCACAGGCAGCCCGGCTCAAAGAGCTCGGCGTATCCGCTGTCTGGATGCCTCCGGCCTACAAAGGCTTTGGAGGCATCCATGACGTCGGCTATGGCGTCTACGACATGTATGACCTTGGTGAATTCAATCAGAAAGGCACCATCCGAACCAAGTACGGGACCAAAGATGCCTACCTTGCCTGCATCCGCTCTCTTCATGACCATGGAATGCTCGCTCTGGCAGACATTGTCTTCAACCAGCGGCTGGGAGCGGATGAAACGGAAACTGTCAAAGTCCGCCGCTGCGATCCCAACGACCGTCTGCACTTTCTCAGTGACACGTATGAAATTGATGCCTGGACAAAATTTACCTTTCCCGGCCGTAAGGGCATCTACGATCCGTTTCAGTACAATGCCTCCTGTTTCGACGGCTGTGATTATGATGAACGCACCGGACAGAAGGGAATCTATCTCTTCGATGGCAAGCACTGGGATCCCAACGTCGATCCCGACAATGACAATTTCGACTTCCTGATGGGATGTGATCTCGACATGGACCAGCCGTTTGTCCAGGAAGAACTCGTCCGCTGGGGGAAATGGTATCTGGATTTCACGGGCATTGACGGCTTCCGCATGGATGCTCTGAAGCATATCAGCCGCCCCTTCATTGCCGGCTGGATCCGGACCATGCGCAGCCTCACCGGAAAAGAGCTGCCCGCAATCGGCGAGTACTGGAGCGGCGATGTTGACCGTCTGCTGAAAGATGCGGAAAGTCTGCAGGATGAGTTCGGCCTCTTCGATGTTCCTCTGCACTTTCACTTCTTCGATATCTCCCATGCCAATGGAAACTATGATCTGGGAAGTCTGTTTCAGAATACGCTGATTCAGCGCAAGAAAGATCAGGCGATCGCCTTTGTAAACAATCACGATACGCAGCCCGGGCAGGCGCTGGAATCCTATGTAACACCATGGTTTCAGCCGGCGGCCTACGCCTGCATTCTGCTGATGAAGGATATGGTGCCGTGCGTCTTTGAAGGTGACCTTTACGGCATCGAAGGCACGGATATTTCCGGGCTGAAGGAACTGCCCGTCCTGATGAAGCTGCGTAAATATGCCGCCTATGGTGATGAATTGGATTACTTTGATGATGCCGATACGGTTGGGTTTGTCCGTACGGGCGATGATCATCATCCTGACAGCGGCGCCGTCGTCATCTTCACGGACCGCGACCGGAATGAAAAAACGATGAACTGCTCCGGGGCATTTGCCAATACGGTTCTCTATGATGCGCTGGGGCATTGTGATCCTGTTCAAACTGATGAATACGGAAACGGCACCTTCCATGTCGCTCCCGGCAGTGCTTCAGCCTATGTCAGACAGGAAATGCTCAAGAAAATCGCAGACTGAATCAACAGCCTGCGATTTTTTCATTGTTTGGTATTTTCGTTTTCGCTGTCGAGCAGTGATTCCGTACGATCGCTGATGATGTAGCGGGGACGATGCTTGGCTTCCATATAGGTCTTGCCCACATATTCACCGATGACTCCAAGGGAAGCGATGATGATGCCGCCGATGAAGAAGATCACACACATGAGACTTGCCCAGCCGGTCACCGTGTTGCCCGTCAGACGGCGGATGATTGCCCAGAGAATGCCGACGATTCCGGCCAGAACCAGCAGGAAGCCGACCCTTGCAATGATATGAATCGGCTCAATGCTCAGAGACGTAACACCATCCACCGCCAGCCCGATCATCTTGCGCAGCGGATAATGGCTCTTGCCTGCCAGACGCTCATGACGTTCATAGTAAACCGATGTGCTCTTAAAGCCCACCAGCGGGAACATGCCTCTGAGAAACAGATTCACTTCATGAAAATTCGCCAAATTTTCGAGAACGCGCCGCGAAGCAAGACGATAGTCCGCATGGTTATAAACAGCTTCGACGCCCATCCTGTTCAGAAACTTATAGAAGCTCTGGGCACTGGTGCGCTTGAACCAGGTATCCGATTCACGGTTGCTGCGGACGCCATAGACGATGTCGCAGCCATCATGGTAGGCATCAACCATCGCTTCCATCGCATGAATATCATCCTGTCCGTCGCAATCAATGCTGATGGTGATGTCGCAATGATCCTTCGCCTCCATCAGACCTGCAAGCACAGCGTTCTGATGGCCGCGGTTGCGGGACTGGGACATGCCTGTATAGTGGGGATCGGATCTGGAAAGATCGCTGATAATCCTCCAGGTCGCATCCGAACTGCCGTCGTTGACAAACAGGATGCGTGAATCCGGTGAAATCTTTCCCTTCCCTGAAAGATCATTAAGCTCCGCCAGAAATTCGGGAGCGGTGATGGGAAGAACCTCTTCCTCGTTGTAGCAGGGAATGACAATCCATAATACGGGTGCTGACTGTTCCATGTGTATCTCTTTTCTGCCCTATATTCTAAACGAATACCGGCCACGAAAAAAGGGACCGTTTTCACGGTCCCCTGTTTCATGCGTGAATATGCAGAGCTTCGCAACCGGCTTACTTGCCCATTGCCATCTTGGCAACTTCTTCTGCGTAGTTCTCCTGCTTCTTCTCGATGCCTTCGCCAACCTTGTAGCGGACGAACGTAACGACTTCAGCACCCTGCTCCTTGAGCCATGCGCCGACCTTCTTGTCCTGATCCAGGAAGAAGATCTGATCAACCAGGCATACATCTTCGAGAGCCTTGGAAATCTTGCCCTCAATGATCTTGGCCTTGATCGCATCCGGCTTGTTTGCGTTCTTCGGATCATTGTTCATAAGCTCTGTCTGAATCTGACGCTCATGTTCAACAACCTCGGCCGGCAGATCCTTGCTCGAAACATATTCCGGAGCCATGGACGCAACCTGCATTGCCATGTTCTTGGCAACCTGCGGATCCTTGGAGCCCTTGACAACAACGACAGCCGAAATCAGACCGCCATTGTGCATATAGGTACCGAACTCCTCATCATCCGTCTTCTCAACGTTCGCAAAGCGGCGCAGAGAAATCTTTTCGCCGATGACAGCACGGGCTTGGACGATTTCCTCTTCCAGCGTCGTACCATCAGCACCCTTGAGAGCAAGAGCCTCATCCAGAGTCTTCGGATCAGCAGCAGCGATTGCATTGACCGTGCTGTCCAGCAGAGCCAGGAACTTCTCGTTTTTGGCGACGAAGTCAGTCTCCGAGTTGAGCTCGACGATCGTAGCCTTGTTGCCGTTGACGACAACCTTGCTCAGACCGTCCGCAGCCGTACGGTTTTCCTTCTTTGCAGCCTTCATGGCACCGTTTTCACGGAGCCAGTCAACTGCCTTGGCCATGTCACCATCCGTTGCGACAAGAGCCTTCTTGCAGTCCATCATTCCTGCGCCGGTCTGTTCGCGCAGTTCCTTAACCATGGAAGCAGTAATTGTCATGCTGCCTTCTCCTCTGTGCCTGCTTCAGCTTCTGCCGGAGCATCAGCCTTGGCTGCCGGTGCTGCTGCACCTGTACGATCCGAACGACGGAAGACACGGCGCTCACCTGCACCGAACTTGCCGCCGCGGCCCTGCTGCATCTGCTGACGGCGCTCCTCATACCGCTGACGCTTGCGCTTCTCATACTCAGCAGCCTGACGATCAACCTCAACCATGACATCCTTCATGGTGATATCAGCGACGCTCTCATCTTCCTGATGAGCGAATTCCAGAACACCGCCCTTAGCCTCAGCAATTGCATCAGCCATGACGCCGACCATCAGAGTGATGGAACGGACTGCATCATCGTTTGCCGGAATCGGATAATCGATGACCGTCGGATCCGCATTCGTATCAACAAGAGCGAAGACCGGAATGTGAAGCTTGCGGGCCTCAGCAACTGCGTTGTGCTCCTCAACCGGATCAACAACGAACAGAGCATCCGGGAGCTTCTTCATTTCCTTGATACCGCCAAGGAAGTTCTCAAGCTTGTCCTTCTGCTTGAGCATCTCAGCCTGTTCCTTCTTCGTATAGACGCTAAGCATTCCCTTGCTTTCCATCTCTTCGATGTCTGCAAGCTTCTTGACCGACTTCTGAATCGTACGGAAGTTGGTCAGTGTGCCGCCCAGCCAGCGCTGGTTGACATAGAAGGAACCGGAACGAAGAGCTTCCGCAAGAATCGGAGCCTGTGCCTGCTTCTTGGTACCGACGAAGAGAACCTTTCCACCGTTCTCGGTCAGTTCCTTGAGAGCGTTGTATGCCGTGTCGAGCATCTCCTCGGTCTTTGCGAGATCGATGATGTAGATGCTGTTCTTGGCAGTGTAGATGTACGGGCGGAACTTCGGGTTCCACTTGCGAGTCTGATGTCCGAAATGAACACCATTCTCTAACATTTTCCTCATGGAGATAACGGTCATAATTTATTTTTTACCTTCCTTTCCGTTAGTTTTCCATCGACGGCTTCGAGCGTCATCAATGCATGTCCTGCTGACCATGCACACGGGATGACGGATCCACCGCGTGCGTCGTCTTATTCCGCGCACAAAAAAGGCAGGAATAAGCCTGAATATTTATAGCACAGGTTCCTGCCCTTGCAAAGCCCTATTTCCCTTTTTTCGCATACGGATGTGCATTTTGAACCACCCGGTTCAGCCGGTCCGACATAACATGCGTATAGATCTGCGTCGTACTGAGACTTGCATGCCCCAACAGCTCCTGAACCGTACGAAGATCCGCCCCGTTATCGAGCATGTGGGTGGCAAAGCTGTGTCTGAGCATATGCGGATGCAGGTGCATGTTGAGTCCTGCTTTCTCTCCGCTTTGCTCCACCAGAAGCTCAATTGCCCGGCTGCTGATCGGATGACCATGCTGGTTGACAAAGAGGATGCCGTGTTCCGGTGTTTTTTCCATATACTGCGGACGCACTTCTTTCTCATACAGCTCGATCAGCTGTCCACAGCGGTGATAGAACGGTACGATTCTCTCCTTTGATTCCTTGCCGTGCACCCTGAGATATCCGCTGTCAAGATCAATATCCGCCACCTTCAGCCCGGCGCACTCGCTCACACGCAGACCGCAGGCATACAGCACCTCAAGGATGCACCGGTCGCGGATTTCCTTCGGCTGCGTAAGGTCAAAGCTGTTCAGCAGCTGCTCCGTCTGATCAAACGTCAATACCTCAGGCAGCTGCCGGCGCTGATTGCTGCTTTTGAACATCGCCACCGGATTGTTGTCGATGCCTTCATACTGATTCAGATAACGGAAAAACGAACGCAGCGATGACAGATTGCGCGCATAGCTCGCATTGCTCAGGGGCTTTCCACCGATCTTTCCCGAGCGCAGATCCGTCACATACTGGCTGATATCTTCCTTGGTCACATCTTCCAGGCTCGTGATCTTCGCATCCTTCAGCCATTCAATAAACCGCGTCAGGTCCCTTCGATAGGCATCATCCGTATCTTTGGAGCCTGTACGGCTTAAGGCAAGATGTTTCAGAAAACGGTCCAGTGCCTCTTCAAAGTCCATTGCCCACCAGCTGATCAATCCGGTCCAGAGCCTGCTTCGCGATTGCCTCCCGCCGCTGTTTCTTGGTGACCAGTGCCTCCAGATGAACGATGCCGAAGTTAGCACCCATCGGCTGAAAATTCGACGCATCGCCATTGGCAATGTAATGTGCCAGGGCTCCGGTCATCGTTTCCGGTCCAAGGACCAGAGGATCCTTTCCAGCAAGGCATCTGGCCATATTGATTCCCGCCAGAAGACCCGATGAACCGCTTTCCATATATCCTTCGACGCCGCTGATCTGTCCCGCAAAGAACAGATCATCCCGCACCCTGGACTGATAGGTTTCCTTCAGACAGGTCGGGGCATTGATGTAGTTATTCCGGTGCATGACGCCATAGCGGACGATCTCGCACTGTTCCAGACCTGGAATCATATGCAGAATGCGCTTCTGCTCTCCCCAGGTCAGATGCGTCTGGAAGCCGACAATGTTGTAGAGTGAAGCTTCCGCATTGTCCTGCCGCAGCTGAACAACCGCATAAGGGCGGCGACCGTCCGGCATCTGCAGACCTACCGGCTTCATCGGTCCGAAAAGCAGCGTCTGCCTGCCGCGTCTGGCCATGATTTCAAAGGGCATGCACCCTTCGTAGTAGATTTCCTTTTCAAAGGAACGGATTGGTACCGTCTCGGCACTGATCAAGGCTTCATAGAACGCTTCAAACTGTTCCCGGTCCATGGGACAGTTAATGTAATCCGCATCGCCCTTGTCATAGCGCGACTTGCGGTACGCCTTTGTCATGTCAATGGAATCGCCGGTAACGATCGGGGCTTCCGCATCAAAGAAGTAGCAGGCATCGCTGTGCAGAAGGTTCTTCAGCGCCTCCATCATCGCATCGGAAGAAAGCGGACCTGTGGCGATAATGCATGGTCCTTCGGGAATCGAATCCAGTTCCTTTTCAACAACCGTAATATGAGAGTTGCTGCGGACCGCATGGTCCACATAGGAGGAAAATTTCTGCCGGTCAACGGCCAGTGCACTGCCGGCCGGCAGCGCCGTCGCATCGGCTGCCTCAATCAACAGGGAACCCATGCGCCGCATCTCTTCCTTCAGAAGACCCGGTCCCGTCGTCAGGGAAGTCGATTTGAGACTGTTGGAACATACCAGCTCCGCAAACGTATCTTCCGCCTGGGCAGGTGTCTTCTTCGCCGGCTTCATTTCCACAAGATCAACATCAATGCCGCGCTTTGCCAGCTGATACGCCGCCTCACAGCCCGCCAGACCGGCTCCGGCTACCGTAACCTTCGTCATTCTTCTGCAGCGTCCGTTTTCTTCACGGTTTTGCGCGCTGCTGTCTTTCTGGTGGTCGTTTTCTTTGTGGTTGTTGTCTTTTTGGTTGTTGTCTTCTTTGCGGCAGCCTTCTTTGCCATTGTCTTTTTAGCCGCAGGTTTTGCTGACGTTTCTGCCGTTTCCTCGGCAGCGGCGGCTGCCTTCTTGTAGCGGTCACGCTTCGAGATAATCTCTTCGCCGGCCTCATTCTCCATGTAATGGCACTCCGGATACCGTGAACAGCCATAGAAATACGTTCCGAAGCGGCTCTTGCGCTTCAGAAGATTGGCGCCGCACTTCGGGCAGATCCTATCCGTCATCTCCGGCTTTTCCTTCGTCTTGTCCTCAAGGTTGCGTGAATAACGACACTTGGGAAAATTCGAGCAGGCAATGAAACGGCCGAAGCGGCCATTGCGGTACACAAGTTCACCGCCGCACTCCGGACACTTTTCGCCAACCAGTTCCGGAGCCGTACGTTCCATCTTCTCGTCCGCTTCTTTCAGCAGCGGCGAGAACTTTGCCCAGAACTGCTCCAGCGTCTGTTCCTCATCCGCCTTGCCTTCCGCGATGAGGTCGAGGTCGCTTTCCATCGCCGCCGTGTACTTGACATTGATGATGCTCGAGAAATATTCATCCAGCTTTTCCGTTGTCAGAATGCCCTGTTCCGTCGGGAAGAATACCTTCGTGCGGCTCGTGGGCGACGAACGATCCAGCTTCACATAGCCTCTTGCCTGAATCGTATCGATGATCATCGCATAGGTCGACGGACGGCCGATGCCCTCGTCTTCCATCGCCTTGATCAGACGCGCTTCGCTGTAGCGGGCAGGCGGCTCCGTGAAGTGCTGGTTCGGCTTCATGCTCGAAGCACTGAGCTTCTCGCCTTCCTTCAACTCCGGAAGAACCGTATCCTTGCTCGAATAATACGGTCCATACACCTTCAGCCAGCCGTCAAACGTACGCCGTGATCCGCTGGCCGTAAAGTCATATCCGTTCTGCGACAGTGTCACCGTCTCACTGCTGTAGACAGCTGCACTCATCTGCGACGCAAGGGCGCGATCATAGATCAGTTTGTAAAGCCGGTACTGTTCACTGGTCAGATAGGATTTGATCTTTTCCGGATCATTCGCAAGACTGGTGGGACGGATCGCTTCATGGGCATCCTGGGCATTGGCATCATTCTTTGCCTGATACCAGCCGGAATATTCCTTGCCGAACTGTTTCTGAATCAGATCATGCGCCGCCGCCATATACACATTGGAAAGACGCGTACTGTCAGTACGCATGTAGGTGATCAGACCTTCCTGACCGTTTCCGATATCGATGCCTTCATACAGACGCTGAGCAACTGCCATCGTCCGCTTCGCACTGAAGCTGAGCTTCGTGCTGGCTTCCTGCTGAAGCGTTGATGTGATGAACGGCTTGAAAGGAGCGGTCTTCTTTTCCGCAATCTTGATGCTGGTGATCTCAAAGGGGCCCTGGCAGGCTTCCGCAGCCTTCTTGGCCACCTCGGCCGGAACCTTATCCGCCTTTTCTCCGTTGAACTTTGCAAGGGATGCAGTGAACTTCTGACCGTCCTTGATAAACTCCGCATCCACGGTCCAGTACTCCTGCGGAACGAAAGCCTTGATTTCCTTCTCACGCTCCACGATCAGCTTCAAAGCGACCGACTGCACACGGCCGGCACTCTTGGAGTGAATCTTGGAATGCAACAGCTTCGAAAGCTTGAAGCCGATGATCCGATCCAGAATCCGGCGCGTCTCCTGGGAATGGACCAGATCCATATCAATGGCACGCGGCTGATGGAACGCATCAATAACCGCATCATGCGTAATCTCATGAAACGTAACCCGATTGGTGTCCTGCTCATTCAGGCCGAGAACCTCAGCCAAATGCCAGGAAATCGCCTCCCCCTCACGATCCGGGTCGGTCGCAAGATAGACATGATCCGCTTTGGATGCACGTGTCTGCAGATCCTTTACGACATCTTTCTTATCTTTGGAAATGACATACGTCGGCTTGAAGTGATCTTCAATGTCAACGCCCAGTCCGTCCTTGCCCTTGATCGCAAGATCACGGATATGTCCCTTGGAAGATACGACATCAAAGCCGCTCCCAAGATACTTCTGAATTGTCTTGCTTTTGGATGGTGACTCTACAATAACCAGATCTTTCATAACAATACCTCCTGGCCACTTTTCTACGATTGCAGGTTTTGTTTCTAAACAGTGCTAAGAATACCGAAAGCCCTTAGGATTTTCAAGAGGAACGCAATGAAGGGATCAGTTCCTTCAGCTGACTTTCCTCAAAGAAAATCTGTGCCCCCTGCGAGATCAGAAGGTTGCACCCGCGGCCTTCCTCCACATCAAAGGGATAGGGAATACAGTATATATCACGTGAAAGGGCGATGGCCTCATTTACTGTTAACATCGTTCCGCTTTTACAGGCAGCCTGGGTAATCAGAAGCGTATCACCCAAAGCCGCAAGGATACGGTTGCGCCATGGAAAATTGCGCTTGCGCACCCCCGCATGATGGGGATATTCCGAAAGAATCAGTCCCTTCTCCGCCATCTGATCATAAAGATCCTGATTTTCCAGAGGATACACCGTACCCAGTCCGCTGCCGATCACACCGATCGTCATCCCTCCATGCTCCAGCGCCGAGCGATGCGCAAGTCCGTCTACGCCTTTGGCAAGACCTGACACCACCGGACAGTGCCGGCTGATCTTCCCCGCCAGCCGGAGCGTTGTTTCCGCGGCATAGCTGGTCATTTTGCGTGAACCGATGATAGTGACGGACGGGCGCCCTAGAAGCTCGATCTTTCCCCGGTAGAACAATACCCAGGGTGGATAGCGGAGCTGACGCAGACGATCGGGATATTGTGCATCATAGATCGTAATCGCCGCATCCGGCGAGGGGCAGCTGCGTATTTCGCGACGGTCACTGACAGCGGCCGTAATCTTTTCCCAGTCGCCTCCATAGACCATCGCATAGCTGATCAAACGTTCCCTTTCATTCATAAAAACGCCTCCACTGTTCTAAAGAGAAGGCAAAGGCGTTTTCCCGATTATTCTTTTTCGTTATTTCCGTTTTCTTCTGCGAACAGGTCCAGCTTCATCTGCCGTACCGCAACCGGACCATAACTGCGCCGGTGAATCGGAGTGACGCCAAGACGGTCCAATGCCGCAAGATGTTCCCTGGTGGGATAGCCCTTGTTTTTGGCAAAGCCGTATCCCGGATATTCCTGATCATACTGCATCATCAGATGATCCCGTGTCACCTTTGCAAGAATGGATCCCGCCGCAATCGAAATGCTCTTCTGATCGCCCTTCACCAAAGACACAACCTTCCGGTCTCGTACATCCGGCAAAGGCATCGCATCGGTAAGAATGAGGCCGGCCTGTGCTGCGTGATCAGCGATTGCCTCAAAGGCGAGCTGATCCGCGCGGTAGATATTGTAATGGTCGATCTTTGCCGGAGAAACTTCGATGACTTCAAACCACAGCGCCTCTTCCTGAATGACGCGGTACAGCTCTTCCCTCTTCTTTTCACTCAGTGCCTTGGAATCATAAATGTCCGGATTTTCGTAGCCGATCGGAAAAATGACACCGGCAACGGACAGCGGACCGGCCAAAGGGCCGCGTCCGGCCTCATCGATCCCAAGCACCAGTCTTCCATCGGCCCAGGCGTCGTGTTCATAGCTGTTTTCACATACCTTCTTAGGCATCAACATGCTCCAGCGTGATACGACCAAGCTTCCCTTCCCTCAGTTCATGCAGGAAGATTACAGCCGCACGGTCCGTATCCGGCTCATTATTTTCCTTGAGGGCGTGACGGGCAGCAGCGATCTTCTCCAGCATCACATCGATTCGCGTATCCGGATCACACTGATATGCTTCACTTAACGCATCCGGATAGTACTGACGGATCACATGCATCGTATCCATCGCAATTTCCTTGAGATCAAGAATGGATTCATTGACCGCACCTGTCGCCGCCAGCAATGAACCGGTCCTTGGATCATCAAACTTCGGCCATAGAACACCCGGCGTATCAAGAAGATCCATCGTCTTATCCGCATGGATCCAGGCAAGAGAACGCGTAACACCCGGACGGTCTTCCGTACGGACACGGTTCTTTCCGCTAATCCGGTTGATCAGCGTCGACTTTCCGGCATTGGGAATGCCGCATACCATCGCCCGCAGGGCACGGGGGCGAATACCCCTGCGCACCATGCGTTCAATCTTCGGTTTGCCAAGTTCATGAAGCTGCTCAAGAACGATCTTCTTTGCCGAAGGATCGTGGGCAATATCGAGTGCCATCGCCTTCTGATCCTCTTTGGTAAGAGTATCGATCCAACGCTGCGTCTCGACAGGATCGGCCAGATCCGCCTTTGACAGCACAATCAGCCTGCCCTTTCCCTGTCCCATCGTATCGAGCAATGGATTCCGCGAAGCATCAGGGACTCTTGCGTCACGGATCTCAACAATCAGGTCCACCGCCCTCAGCGACTCCTGCATGTCACGGCGGGCCTTTTCCATATGGCCCGGATACCACTGCACATCTACCATGACTTCACTCCGAAATCACTGAACGGCCAGAAGATGAAGGCACCCTTTGCCACAATCTGATCACTCGAGAACGGACCGTAATAGCGGGAATCGTTCGATACCGGCCGGTTGTCGCCAAGACAGTAATACTCATCCTCACCCAGCGTAATCGGGCCGAAATCACCGGTAAAGACATCGCCGCTCGACTTCATGTAATCCGGATCAAGGAACGTTTCCGCCACCTTTTCACCGTTGACAAACAGCTCGTTATCCTTGTACTCGATCGTTTCTCCCGGAAGGCCGACGACGCGCTTCACCAGATATTCCTTCTTATCCGCAATGTAGATGATTGCGATGTCAAAGCGCTGCAGACCCTTCGTCTTATACCCGATGACGTTGCTCATGCCAAGAGATCCCGACTCAAGCGTCGGATACATGGAACTGCCCTGCACACGGATCGGGCGCCACACAAAACGGCTCAGCACGAAGAGCACCGCCATACTGATAATCAGCGTACGGAAAAAATCCAGCGCATCTTCCCGTCTCTGTTCCGCCTTCTTCCTGTTCTTCTTTTTCTTCTTTTTTTCCGGCTCCGGTTTCGGTTTCAGGTCACTGTCCGGGTGCGTCTCATCACGCTCTCCCTCAACGACCGCGAGCATCACCGTTTCCTGAAGCTGATCATCCTGCTTTGGTTTTTCAGACATATATGCAAATTATAGACAAGGCGCAAAAAAAGAGAAAGACCGAAGTCTTTCTCTTTGTACTCAGCGGTCTTCCTTGATACGGGAATTCTTAGCGGAAAGTCCCTTGAGATAGCCAAGCTTAGCGCGGCGAACCTTACCCTTACGGGCAACTTCAATGTGATCAATGATCGGGCTGTTCTTCGGGAATGTTCTCTGAACGCCGACACCATTGGACATCTTGCGAACCGTGAAGGTCTCCCCCACGCCGCCGCTCTGCATAGCGACGACAACACCCTCAAACATCTGAATACGGGACTTGCTGCCTTCACGAATACGGACATAAACGCGAATCGTATCGCCAGGTGTAAATTCAGGAATGTCGTTGCGGATCTGATCCTTAGTGATCTTCTCAATCAAATCGAGTTTCATCTTAAAATCTCCTTCATAATTTCCGATTGATCACCTGCTCATGGCCCTGTAGTCTACCAGCGGAACAGTGACGCGTTCGATGGACGCAGACCATATGATAGCACAGCCATTTTCCCCACGCAACGCAGAATCGATGATTCTAAAGCGGGAATTCATCATCCACTGCCGGATCAATCCAGCCGAAATGCCGGCATGCCTTAAGAATCCCGTCATCCACGTTGGAAGCCGTCACATAGTCGGCCTGCTTCTTCAGCTGCTCGCTGCCGTTTCCCATCGCAATGCTTGTCCATTGCGGATCAAACATCACGAGATCATTCTTGCCATCGCCGAAGACAACCACATCCTTCACATCGCCGTTGACCGCCTTCATCATCCGAAGGATGCCTTCCTTCTTCTCATCATGCTGGTAAACGACGTAGTCCTTCGTCATGCGAAGATACGGATGACTCTTGACCCAGGCATATGTTTCCTCCCGTGCTTTCGGCAGAGCGAGATAGATCTTGAATATTTCCGGCAGCGCATCGATCCTCAGATCCGGATCATAGACATAACTGGTCAGCTCTTTTCTAAGACCCGCCTGTTCCAGAAAGCGGTAATCCTTCATCTTTACTGTGTCGCTGTCCTCAAGACTCACAAGCCACCCCAGTCCGCATTCATCCGCCTCATGCAGAATGGAACGTGCCCGGGAACGGTCAAGAGGATCATTCTCAATCACCTTTCCCTGCAGAACCAGGCACGCCCCGCCGCAGCAAACAATGTTCTCAAAGCCAAGCGGGTCCGTAAAGGCAACCGTCTTGTAATGTGCCCTGCCTGTCGCAATCGACACAAAGTGCCCGCTCTCCTCCAGCTTCTTCAGAGTGTAGCGCGCACTGGGAACAATCTTATGCGTCGCATCATCCGTCAACGTACCATCAATGTCGAAGAAAAAGTATTTCCTATGCATGCCTGTCACTCCTTGTGTTTACGAAGAGATCGCCAGCCCGTTGGGACACAATCGCAAAGTCCTCCTGATCCGGCTGAATGCACATCCAGAAATCACCTTCCGGAAACACATCCTGACGGTTTGGATCAAAGAACTTCTTTCCTTCCGCATTTTTCAGATCGATGCACCGCTCCGGAAGATCGGCCAGCGGACGATTCTCAAGAAGCGACTTCAGATACTCTGCACACAGCGTATCCTCTTCTGTTTCACGGTCTACCCAGCCCATGCATACCAGCGAAACCACATCCGGAACCAGTCCACGGATATAGTCCGCTGTCGCTTCAGCATTGCGCAAAGAAGCACACAGCAGTGCCGAAGCCCCTTTTGCCTCCGCAAGACCACGGGTACCGTTGGTCGTCGTATGGATGACCGTCTTCCCCGAAAAATCGATATCCTTTATCGCGTCCGGCGAATTGCCGTAGTCAAAGCCCGGCAGAATCCTGCCGTTGCGTTCCCCGATCAATACCGTATCCGGATCATCCTGATGAAGCTTTCTTGCCAGTTCTTCCTTTTCAACGCAGATGATCTTTTCAGCCCCGTTTCGAAACAGCACCGATTCCAGCGAAAATGCCCGAAACACATCGATGATCACCGTAACGCCTTCGGCTTCCTTCGCCCCGGCCTCCAGCTGAAGAATTCTAATCTCCATCTTCCTCACGCACCTTTCGCAGCAGTTTTGCGACTTTATGATTCATCCATGCCTGATTGATCAGCAGAAGAACGATGCCGATCAGCCCGAACAGAAACCAGCTGATCACATCCAGCGCATCCGCAAAGGTCACATTCTCGCGCACAATGGCAGCCCCATCAAGCACAAACTGAATCAGAATCAAAATCACACCTGCAATATTCAGCATATCGTTTTCCGTCACCTATTATAGCGACGAGAAAAGAGGAGCCGCGAAGAACTCCTCCTTTCACCTGCATTTACTCCGGCAATTATCTGTTTGCCGTCACCAGACCATACACCATCGGTTCCGTCTCTACCGGACCGTCGGTAATATGAATCGCTTCCTTCAGAAGACGTTTGGCATCCTCAACGCCGTCTTCCCTGTTGATGTAGAGAGTGCAGAGAATATCACCCTTGCGGATCGGATAGCCAACCCGAACATGCATCTTGAGGCCGACCGCCGGATCCACCTTGTCTTCCTTGGTCGCTCTGCCGGCGCCTAGCATCTGGGCCGCCGTACCGATCTTTTCCGCATCCATCGAGGTTACATAGCCATCGCTGTCCGCCGTCAGATCCTCAAGGCGCTTCACCGCAACCAGTTTGCGCATCCCTTCGACATTCACATACGACGCATCGCCACCCAGCAGCTCGAACATCCGCTGCAGGTGCTTCAGACCCGAACCATCCTCAATATGTGCCTTGAGCATCGCACGCGCCTGGGCATCATCTGCGGCAATCTCTGCCATCTGCAGCATCTGCGACCCCAGTAACATGCATACTTCATACAGCGGATCGCCTTCCGCAATCTCATTGGAAAGCAGTTCCACCGCCTCCTGCACCTCCAGCGCATTGCCGACCGCAAGACCGAGCGGCTGATTCATATCCGTCACGACGGCGCGCACCTTTCTGCCCGCCAGGGACCCGATGTTGCACATCAGCTGCGCAAGCTCGAAGGCCTCTTCCTTTGTACGCATGAAGGCACCGCTGCCAGTCTTGACATCAAGAACGATCGCATCCGCTCCCGCGGCCAGCTTTTTCGACATGATGGAGCTTGCGATCAGAGGAATCGAACGAACTGTCGCCGTCACATCACGCAGCGCATACATCTTCTTGTCCGCCGGCACTAGATTGCCGCTCTGGCCGATGACGCATACACCGTTTTCACGCACGATTTCCTTGAAGCGGTCCATCGGCTGCTCGATGCAGGTGCCCGGAACCGACTCCAGCTTATCCAGCGTACCGCCCGTATGACCAAGACCGCGGCCGCTCATCTTCGCAACCGTACCGCCGCAGGCAGCTACCAGAGGAGCCACAACAAGCGTCGTCGTATCTCCGACGCCGCCCGTGCTGTGCTTGTCCAGCTTCACACCCGGCAGGTCGCTGAGATCCACGACATCGCCCGAATGCATCATGGCCATCGTCAGTTCCGTAGCCTCCTCATCACCCATTCCGCGCTGCAGAATGGCCATCATCATACTCGACATCTGATAATCGGGAATGTCGCCTTTGACAAATCCGTTCACCATGAACTGAATTTCTTCCCGGCTTAAAACGCCGCCATCCGACTTCTTTTCAATCAAATCTACAAAACGCATGATCTATAACCTTCCTTGTCTCTTAATAGTATTATTGCGCTTTCGAAAGCGCATTCAAGAAAATTAAATCAACCAGACGCACCTGCGGTATAAAATACAGATATGAAAGACTTCAAATACAGAACATCACGCATCTACAGCATTGACCTGGACCAGCTGCTTTCCGCAACCGGCTGGACGCTGGACGAAGCACTGAACATACTGAGAGTCAACGACAACGAGCGCCGTGTCCTTGAGCTCAAGCTGCTGAAGCAGTCTCACGGATCACAGTCGGAAGCCGGCGAATAGCCCCGGGCAATCAGGTCGTCCCGCGAAACAGTGACTATCTGTCTGTTCTGATCCGAAATGGTACTGACATTCGGACAGTCCGCCGCATGAAATTTCTTTGAACGTGTATTCAGCACATAGACGGTCCTGGCGGCCGTCGTTTTATTTTCAAAGGCTGTTTCACCCGTCACATAGTTGATCGAAACTCCGGGCGAAACGTTGTAGCAGAATACACAGAAACACACACCCTGTCCCTGATCCTCGATTGACCAGCCTTCCATGAGCACACCGCGCGCAATCATTTCATCCCTAACAAACACCGGCGTCACCCGATAGGCTACGTGATTGCCCGTCGCATGGATATAGTCTGCCGCCTCATTTTCAAACCCGAGCATCCCCTGATGATCCATATATTCCGTTCCCGTGATCAGGTTCAGGGGATTTGCATTTTCTGCCGACAGCTGCCAGCCGATCAGATGACAGCGCCGCCAGCTCACACATGCCTCATCGACCTGACACGTTCCCTTCGTCCAGCCCGTGGGTCTGACATCATACAGCGATGTACGTTCTTCCCCTTCTTCAGGCATGGTTTCCCGGCCCAGAACCGCCATCGCTGCCGTGCAGCGCCCTAGCGCGTCTTGAGCGCCATAGCGTTCATACGCATCCGGCGCGATGGACGAGCCCTGAAAATAGGGAACGTTGTCATTCATTACGACATAGGGATCGCCCGCATACTCCGGAATGGCGTCATAAGAAAAGGAAGATGAAGAAGCAGCCGGTGAAGAAGAAGGAAACGACGAAAAAGACGATGCGGTTTCCGCCTTCCCGCAGCCGCCGAGCATGAACAGACACAGCAGCGCCAACAATGAATGCAGAAAAACCCATCGTCTTTTGGTCATATCAGATCATGCGCAGAAACATCGCACCGGGCTTATAGACCTGGCGTGCCCAGTCGGCGTCGATAATCACCTGCTCCGGAAACGTATCTTCCAGGCGGCCGATGATCTGCTCCTCTACCGCCTCATAAAGCTTCGGATCAAAGCGGATCGTTCCGAGCTTTTCATCTTCGCCATATACGGCAAATCCATCTTGGGGATCATAATACAGAGCTTGAATCGGAATACCCGGATTTCTTGTACGAAGAGACTCGAGACGGATCAGCTTCATCACTTCCACGGCGCGATCATCGAGACCCGCATCGAAAAGAACGATTTTTTCACGCATCTGATTGGCATCACTGACAACCCGATGTCTGACCACCGAAGGCGGAAGAGAGTCAAAAATGTGACGGCCTTCCTCTTCGTCCGTCAGATAGACAAAATAACGGTGTTTCTCGTCCCGGTACATGCATGGATAAAACAGATCCACTACATCGGCGCAATACGGACATACCGCTGTAAACAGCGACCCGTCCAGCAGAGAAGCCCGCAGATCCGGATTCTCTTCTGCAGAGATGAAATCATGTACAGCAACCGGGAACCGTTTCCCGCACATAGGACATACGATAGACGGATGCGAAGTATTTGCCATGTGCTCTCCTTACCCCATCAGGATCTTAAACAGGCGAATGAAAACCACGGCATAGAGCGCCGTAAACACAAGCCAGAAGGCCGGATGATCACGGAGCCGGTCCACATGTTTTGAATGCGAAGTTTTCCTTGTTCTGTTTCGATTGTCGGTCGTCATAACTCCTAGTGATTATAGCATCCCGCACGAGGTTATAATCAGAGTATGGAAAACGCCGACAACAATCTTCAGAAGGCAGTAGCTGCCTATCTGTCTTCAGGAAACGATGATAAGTATGACGCCGTCGAGGACGAACTGCTCCATATTCTGCGCACCAATGGCGAAGTATGGATCGACGGCATGCCGATTGAAGGAAAGCCCGGCCATTACAATCCGGCCGGCATGACTACCGTCTCCAATCGTTTTTATCTCATTGTCTATTCCACACGTGAAAACGCCGAAGCCGCCAGGGCAGCCTATCCCATGCGCATGTCTCTTCGCACCATGGTACGCGCCGCCATCACTCAGAACTGCGACGGAATCGCGATCGACTTCATCCCCGGCCAGCGCACCGTTCTTCTTTCAAAAAAAGTGCTGCAGCCGCTGCTTGATATCGCCCAGCGCATGGACGAACGCCTCAACTGAACTGCACAAAAGATAATTCAAAGATACAGAAACAGAAATGCGCAGACGATGCCTGCCGAAAAACCGCCCAGATGCGCCTGCCAGCAGATGCCCGGCATAAAGTTCATTAACAGGTTAATGCCAAGCGTCGCAAACATACTGCGATCTGTCAAAATCCCGGCAAGACCGCGTGTACGCACATCAAATACCGCATAGTAGAACCCCATCAGTCCATAGAGAATGCCTGACATTCCGCCGCTGATGGAGTTTTCATTTCCCATCGTCATTGCAAAGAAATTTGTGGACACCAATGACGCCACAACGAGAATCAGATACCAGGGCCACGGAAGAATCCGTTCCAGTCCCCTTCCAAAGCTATACATCGCATAGCAGTTCATCAATAGGTGCCACAGCGAAAAATGGACAAATCCTGCCGAAAACAGGCGCCACCACTGCCCCTGCCGTACCGCCGGCGGATAAAGTGCACCCGCATCCACAGCGGCCGAAAACCCGCTTTCATGGCTGCGGCTCATACGAATGTAATTGCCGATCGAAAGCGCAATGCAAAGAATACTGACCCAGGGCATCTTCATTCCAGACTGATCGTCCCGTCGACGTCCATATTCTTCGGATTGCAAAGAATCACACGCGTACCGACCGCCTGAATCTTGCCGTTGATCGCATAGGCAATCCCTGTCAGAAAATCAATCGTACGCTGCGCCTGCGTCGCATCAAGCTTCGTCAGGTTGACTACGATCGCATGCCCCTCCTTCAGGCTGTCAGCCATCGACTGTGCCTCATCAAAGGAAGCCGGCGTATAAAGGACAACCTTCTCATCCATTTTGGCGGAAGATTCCTTTTCATCATCCCGATCATCCGAAGTCTCAAAAATAGAAAAAGCCATAATTCCTCCAATTCACCTACAGTATACGCTACGATTTCCCGCAGGAACTGTCATCTTCGTTCTGAAAGCGCCCATCATACACATTCAGCGCCCCTTTCAGCGTCTCAGCCTGCCCACTGCGCAGGATTTTCAGCAGCTCATTGACAAGATGAGGCGCATAATCCGTCACCTCAACAAAGAAAAAATCATCCGCATGTTCCGCGTGCCACCGGTCCGCATCCGCATTTCCCTCTGCAATGATTGCCTGCCGCTTTTTCCTGCCCGCCCGGTAGTAGATCTCATTCGCCACAAGTCCCAGGCCAAACACGTACAGAAACACCCGGTGCGACGCCGCACTTGAAGCCAGTGAAAACAGAAAGCCCGCCACCAGCAGCATTCCGATCATCATCCGGGCCGCCTGATGCCACGCCTCCTGGTTTTCCGCAGTTTCCGCACCCTTGCGTTTGCCCTGCTCAACGGCAAGATCCACCTGCGCCTTCTGCAGAGCAGCCAGCGCATCCTCATAGTTCAGATCCCTGAATACGCGATCCCCGCTCATGCCCGCCTCCTTGCCAAGCAATCATAGGCACCGACAAACTGCTGCGCAAACACCCTGGCCTCCCTCTCATCCCAGTTCCGCCAGTTTCCAAACAGCCGGGCCGCCTCAAAAGCCGCATCGCACTGCTCCAGATCCAGCTTTCCGTCCACATACAGCTCATAAAAGACGCCGGCAAAATGAGCCATCGGCGCCTCCTCCTGTTCCAACCGCACCATCCGCATCAAAGCACGGGCAGCACGATCATCTATCTTTTTATCCATGATCCGAGGCTTCTTCATGCCTAAAGTCTATCGGATCCCTTCCCTATTCTCAAGCCTGCGGCTCACTTACATCAATCCAGCCCGCCGCATGCGCCAGCTTCTCAAGCTCATCGACCGTCACACCGATCGCACTGTTGATCGAACCACAGGCCGGATACACCTTCTCAAACCTCTTCAAGGACTCATCAAGATAAACGACGCAGTCCGCCGGCAGACCGAACGGACATACACCACCGATCGGATGCGAAGTACGCTCCGCCACTTCGTCTCCTCTTAACATCTTTGCCTTCTTATGAAAAAAGCCCTTGTACTTATGGTTTGATACCTTCACATCGCCAGCCATCGCAATCAATACCGTCTTACCATCCACATCGAAGGCCATCGTCTTGCAGATTTCCTCCGGCTTACAGCCGATATCGACGGCAGCCTCTTCCACAGTTGCGGAAGACTTTTCAAATTCCATGATGCGATCCGAAATCCCCTCTTCTTCAAACTGTTTTCTTACCGATTCCAGTGACATAGTGGACTCATCCTCTATTTCTAACGTTCCTTCGGCAGAACGATTACGGTTATTTAACCGCCGTTGAATACCGATTTCAAGAAACCGTTCTTTCGACGATCTTACATCGTACTTTCACAGTTCTTTCACAAACAAATCCTAATATAAAAGTGTCTTCAGAAAGAAGACAAACAATTCGTTCATTTTTCTTCCTCCTTTGCAGTTTCAAAAAAGAAGACCTTGTGCCAGCAGGGTCTTTTTTTTATACAATTGCTTTCATGAAAGAACATAACCGCACCATCCCGGGATCCATGTATGCCATCCTGGCCATCGTCATTGCCATTGGTCTCTATATCGCCTTTGCGATGCAGGAAACACAATCCACAAGAATCGGCACCTGCAGCGGCAGCTATAACAACATGAGCCGCACATGGACCGTTTCCGGCACACGCACCAAAGTCACAAAGATCGAACTCGTACTTGAAGAAGACGCTGACAGCAATCTTTCCGCCTCCGATCAGGCTCTGTCCATGGCCGGCACGGACATCAGCCTCATCCGCGACAGCAAAGCCGTATCCGTCTCCTTCCATGAAGAAAATGAAAAGATATCCGTGACCATTACCATTGATCCCGAATATCTCACTTCAAACGATTACACCTATCTCAACGCCAACGACCTCGTTGTCATCGGCACCATGGACTGGAACCGCGGCGTCAGCGAAGCCCTTGCCGCCATCGAAAACGACGGAACCGGCACCGGCTGCCAGCTCACGCAGGCAGGATCATAAGATTCCAAACACCGCCAGAATCATCTTTGTCAGAAACGACATCACCCAGGCAATGCCGCACTGAAACAGCACCGTACCCACAGCCCATTTCTTGCCGGCTTCACGGCTGATCGAGCTGATTGCCGCAATGCATGGCGTATACAGCAGACAGAATACCAGCAGCGCAAACGCCGCCCCGCTCGAGAGAACGGCTTCCAGCTGCGCCGTACTTCCAAACAGAACCGCCAGCGTCGAAACAACGCTCTCCTTCGCCAGGAAACCGCTGATCAATGCCGTGCAAATCCGCCAGTCGCCATAGCCCATCGGCCGGAAGACCGGCGCAATCAGACCGGCAATCTTCGCAAGCATGCTCGTGGAATTGTCCGTCACAAACACCAGATCCGTATTGAAGGACTGCAGGAACCACACAACAATCGTACCCACAAAAATGATGCTGAAAGCACGCTGCAGAAAGTCCTTCGTCTTGTCCCACATCAGCATCCCGGTATTCTTCGGCGTCGGCATCCGGTAGTTCGGCAGCTCCATCACAAACGGAACCGCATCCCCCTTGAATGCCGTATTCTTTGAAACAAGCGCCACCAGAATGCCGACCGCAATTCCAATCACATACAGCAGAACCATTACCACCGCCGCATGCGCAGGAAAAAACGCCTCACAGAAATAGGCATAGATCGGCAGCTTCGCACTGCAGCTCATAAACGGCGTCAGAAGAATGGTCATCTTACGATCACGCTCCGACGGCAGGGTACGCGTCGACATGACAGCCGGAACCGTGCAGCCAAAGCCAATGATCATCGGCACAATCGAACGACCGGACAAACCGATCTTGCGCAGCAGCTTGTCCATCACGAAGGCTACCCGCGCCATATAGCCGCTGTCTTCCAGCAAAGACAGAAAGAAGAACAGCGTCACAATGATCGGAATAAAGCTCAGTACCGAACCAACACCCGTAAAAATACCGTCAATGATCAGCGAATGCACCGAAGCCGAAACACCGGCAGAAGTCAAAGCCCCATCGACCAGCACCGTCAATGCCGAAATGCCTTCCGCAATCAGATTCTGAAAAAATGCACCGATCACATGAAACGTCAGATAGAACACCAGCCCCATGATGCCGATGAACGCAGGAATGGCCGTCCACTTCCCCGTCAGAACCTTGTCAATCATGTTCGAACGCTCATGTTCCTTTGACTCATGCGGACGCACCACACAATCCGCACACAGACGTTCAATGAACGTATAGCGCATGTCCGCAATGGCCGCACTGCGATCGAGCTTGCGCTCCTGTTCCATCTGAACGATGATGTGCTCGAGCATTTCCTTTTCGTTTTCATCCAGCTGAAGCGCCTCAAGCACACGCTCATCACCCTCAATGGCCTTTGTCGCCGCAAAGCGCAGCGGCAGCGAAGCACGCGCCGCATGGTCCTCGATCAGACTCATGATGCCGTGCAGAGCACGATGCACCGCGCCACCATGATCCTTCTCGTCGCAGAAATCCTTGCGCAGCGGCGGTTCCTGATAGTGTGCAACATGGATCGCATGGTCCACGAGTTCCTCGATACCTTCATTCTTCGCCGCCGAAATCGCAACGACCGGAATGCCCAGTTCCGCCTCCATGCGGTTGATGTCAATCGAACCGCCGTTGGCACGCACCTCATCCATCATGTTCAAAGCCAGTACCATCGGAACATCCAGCTCCATCAGCTGCATGCTGAGATACAGATTCCGATCAATGTTCGTCGCATCCACAATATTGATGATCGCATCCGGCTTCTCATCCAGAATGAACTGTCGTGACACGATCTCTTCACTCGAATACGGAGAAAGTGAATAAATGCCCGGAAGATCCGTCACCTCCGTATTGGGATGCCCCTTGATGGCGCCGCTCTTACGATCAACGGTGACACCCGGAAAGTTGCCGACATGCTGATTGGATCCCGTCAGAAGATTGAACAGCGTCGTCTTGCCCGAATTCTGATTCCCTGCCAGCGCAAAACGCAGCACATGGTCATCCGGCAGCGGATGTTCATGCTTGGAATCGTGGTAGATGCCCGCTTCCCCATAGCCCGGATGATCAATCTCAACCGCCTGGATCTTCCCCTTCAGGTCATCTTCAACAATACCTGCCGAAGCCGGCCCGATATCGATCTGCGCCGCATCCGAAAGCCGCAGCGTCAGCTCATAGTCATGGATACGCAGCTCCATCGGGTCACCCATCGGTGCCAGCTTGTTCAACGTAACGACAACGCCGGGGATCAGTCCCATGTCCAGAAAGTGCTGCCGAAGCTCCCCTTCCCCGTGTACCGCCAGGATCTTCGCGCTTTCTCCAACCTTCAGTTCTCTCAGGTTCATACTTTTCTCCAAAAACATTGTTAGTCTACCATAACTAACAATATTTGTTCAGAGTCATTTTCCCATTTTGAAACCCCCCGCAAAAAGGCATCAAAAAGGGCTGCCAAAGCAGCCCCGTAACAATCATCAATGATGGCAGAGATCTTACAGCGAAAGTGAGCGAATCCAGGAACCGATCGCAGCCGGATCATTTTCCACGACCGCTACCGGATCCATCTTCAGCAGTGGAAACCGCGAAGACAGAGCCATGGAAATCTCTTCTTCCTTTCCTGCCGCATTCGTAAACGGAATCACATGCGTACCGGCAGGCAGCTGCGAAAGAAAAGTATCAATGACCCGCGGCTCACTCTCCAGCCACAGCGGAAATCCCAGCAGCACCGTATCATACGCACCCGGCATACGAATCAGCTGCGGCCGCGACGATACATCCCCCTGCTCCAGGCAGCTGCGGCTTTTGGGATTATCTGCGTCCAGATCCTCTTCTGTATACGGCATCAGCGGCTGAATCTCAAAGAGATCCGCATCACTGAACATGCCGGCATATTCCGCAATCCTGCGCACCGAAGTGCCAAGATCAAAGTAAGCAGAAAGAACGGCCATTACTTCCGCAGACCATCCGCCCACGCCGCAAGCTTCGCAGTCCTCTCCTTACAGGATTCCATCGTTCCGCCATGCATCAGAATGTAGACCTTGACCTTCGGTTCCGTTCCGGAAGGACGTACCAGCAGCTTGGAGCCATCCTCAAAGTCATATTCCAGAACATTGGAATCCTTCAGCTCCATCGCCTCCGTCAAACCGTCCGCAACATGTGTCAATGTACCGGTCGAATAGTCCTTGCGAACCGCAACCTTCTCACCGGCGATGTCATCCAGCGGATGCTCACGGAGATTCTTCATCAGGTTCGCCATCTTCTCCAGACCGTCAAGACCCGGCATTACCAGGTTCAGCGTCTGCTCGTTGTAGTTTCCGTACTTCTCATACAGAGCCTGCAGCGCCTGGTACAGCGTCATATGCTTGTCCGCATAGTAGGCCGCCATTTCCGTCAGCAGCGTGCATGCGGTAACCGCATCCTTATCACGCACATAGTCACCGACCATGTATCCGTAGGATTCCTCGAAGGACCAGATGACATGCTCATCTGTCGTTGCCTCGAGAATATTCTTCTTTTCCGCCATGAACTTGAAGCCGGTGAACGTGTCATACAGCTTAACGCCGTTGGTTTCCGCAATCTTACGCACAAGATCCGTCGAAACAATCGACTTCAGAGCAACCGGATGCGCCGGCAGGCGGCCGTTGCGCTTCAGAGCACCGATATAGTAATCCAGGAACAGGGAACCGGTCTGGTTGCCTGTCAGAGGCAGCCACTTGCCGTCATTGTCCTTGACCATGACGCCGACACGGTCCGCATCCGGATCCGAGCCGAGAATGAAGTCAGCACCCACACGGTCCGCCAGCTCAACGGCCAGATAGAAGCCTTCCGGATTCTCCGGGTTCGGGCTCTTGACCGTCGGGAAGTTGCCGTCAATGACCATCTGCTGCGGCTCGCAATACAGATTTTTGACACCGATCCTCCTGAGCATCTCAGGGATCAGCTTATATCCACAGCCGTGGAACGGCGTATAGACAACCTTGAACGTATCGCGAATCTTTTTGACAAGCGCCGAATCCATCTCAACGCCCTGCACTTCCTTCAGGAAGTCTTCATCCGTCTGATAGCCAAGCATCGTGATGCGGCCATCTTTGACCGCCTCATCGAAATCAGCCTTCTTGACGCCGGTGAAGATATCGATCTGCGCCATCTTCGCCGCAACCTTTGCCGCGTGCTGCGGAGGCAGCTGGGCACCATCGCTCCAGTAAACCTTATAGCCATTGTATTCAGCCGGGTTGTGCGAAGCAGTCACGTTAATGCCGGCAATGCAATGATAGTGAAGAACCGCATAGGAAAGTTCAGGCGTCGGACGCAGCGAATCAAACAGACGCACCGGAATGCCGTTGCCTACCAGAACAGAAGCCGCCGCATGCGCAAACTCCTGCGAATGATTGCGGCAGTCATAGTCAACCGCCACACCGCGTGCCGCCGCTTCCGCACCTTCTTCCAGAATCACTTCTGCAAAGGCCTGCGTCGCCCACTCGATGACATGAACGTTCATATTATGCAGACCAACATGCATCGTTCCGCGCAATCCGGCAGTACCGAATTCCAGCGGACCGTAGAAGCGCTCCTCGATTTCCTTCGGATCATTCGCAATGCTGCGGAGCTCCTCTTTTTCCGCCTCGCTCAGAGCCGGGGAAGAGAGCCATTTCTGATACTCATCCTGATACGACATTTATCCTCCTGTAGACCGTAAAAACGGTTGATTATTGCTCCAATAATGATAGCACAGACCCTTTAGTTCTTGTCTGATTCCGGTTCCTTCCAGAGCGTGTCATCGTTGACCATACGGCATAGCGCCGCGGGAGTTTGACAGTTTAAAAAAATGATCAATTTCAATTCAGCGCTTAATGGCGCTGTTTTTTTGACTTTTTTGGTGTCAAATTTTGTGTTTTTATTTATCGTTACACATCGTTTTATGATATAA
>Ga0256404_1003296_pt1 | contig 33294 bp, 27 predicted proteins | sample RumenRJG_01DNA_FD_185990 | JGI IMG/M metagenome (GOLD analysis project Ga0256404, IMG submission 185990) | Bovine rumen microbial communities from Lethbridge, Alberta, Canada - RJG_01 | ecosystem: Host-associated > Mammals > Digestive system > Stomach > Rumen | place: Canada: Alberta | collected...
TTGTAATTTTTTAATTATTTGTTTGTTATTTGTTTCTTGTTTATTAATCTTTTGCACGTGCCAGTCCAATGAAGATGGAACTCAGCATCGTGAACACCATAGCCTGAATGAAGCAGACCAGGAACTCGAGGCACATCATGAAGATGCTCATCAGAACGCTCAGCGTCGACATGCCGATTGCCACACCGATACCCATTGTTGCTACGACGAAGATGATACAAGTCAGCGACAAGGCGATGGCGTGTCCTGCCATCATGTTGGCGAAGAGTCGGATCATCAAGGCGAAAGGCTTTGTGAAGATACCCACAAACTCAATGAGCGGGATCAGCGGGAACGCTTTCAATGCCAAGGGCACATCCGGCCAGAAGATGTCTTTCCAATAATGCTTGGAACCGCTAAACTGTGTGATGACGAAAGTACAGAGTGCGAGGAAGAACGTGCACGTGATGTTACCCGTCAGGTTACCACCACCCGGTGGGAACGGCATGATACCCATCATGTTACAGGTGAGGATGAAGAAGAAGCAGGTGAGCAGATATGGAGAATATTTCTCATAGCCCTCTCCCACTCCAGGCTTCACGATGTTGTCTTCGACCCATGATACCAACATCTCCATCAGTCCGGTGAACCCACCCGGAGCGGGATCGCTGGCTTTGTGCTTGCGGTACCATCTTGCCGGCAAGAGGATGCAGAGCAAGAGGATGATAGAGTCGATGAAAAGCACGGCTACTGTCTTCGTGATACTGATATCAAAAGGCAGCACCTCTTTGTTTCCTTGCAGCTCTACGATCTTTCCTGCATGCTCGCCCTGGCTGGCGATAGCGAGGTTGAACGGACCTTTACGATAGCCCTTGGCATCTGCTTCTTCAGCAAACTTAGCGGTGCTGAAGACGTGCCAGCCTGTAGAGCTCTTCACGATCACCGGCAGGTTGATAACGATGTGTTTCTTGCCGATATCCGTGACATGCCAGTCGTAAGAGTCCTTGATATGCCCTACCACGATCTGCGACGTGTTGAGTTTTCCTCCGCCGTTATCCGCAGCAGAAGCCGGGATGGCGAGGAAAAGCGCCAACAGGATGCAGATGATATGATCTAAATATCTCATATTTCTTAGATTTCTTAGAGCTTAATTTTTCAAGAGCTTTAATGTTTCTTTGTCAATGTCAAGGCCATCATCGCCGCGTACATGATGAAAATCATGATCACGAAAGCTTTCGACTGTGCCATGCTCTTGGAGATGAACAACACATAGACTCCAACGACGAGCAGTATTGCTAACACTCTGAACACCGCATAGGCAAGATAGAACTTAACTATCTGCCCCGGAGCCTTCGTCTTCACGAAGTCGTAGCCTTTCATCCACCCCATGCCCAACAGTGTAAACAGAGCTGCACAGAGGAAAATGGTCAGTGGCGATGGCATAGGCTGCTGATGATTGCCATGGCAATGAGCCATAAGATGAGAACGATGAGAGCTACTATCACAACCGTGTCAACATAAGAGTAAGTCTGAGCGACATTCAATCCTAAGAGCGTCAGCAGTGTGGCGCCAGCTATGATCCAGATGCCTACTTGTCTTATCTTCTTGATGTTTGACATTATATTATATAATGTGTATTATTGTTGTTTGTTGATATTCGCTCTCAGAAGCACATTGCTTTAGAGCCTTATTAGATCTCTACACAGAGGCTGATCTCGTTTTTCTTTACTTCCACGAAACCGCCTTGTATGTCGAGCTTCTGTGCTCCGTCCTTACCTTTATATTCCACTTCTCCCTTGTCGAGTGACGAGATGATCGGCGCATGGTTGTCAAGCACCTCGAAGCTGCCCTGTGTGCCGGGCACCTTGAGGCTCTCCACCTCACCGTCAAATATCACCTTCTCAGGAGAAATAACCTTTAACCTTAACATAAGCTACCTTTCTGTTTTGAGTCGCTTACGCCTTAGCCTGTTCGATAAGCTTCTTACCTTTGGCTATGGCGTCCTCAATGGTACCCACGTTCATGAATGCCTGCTCAGGGAGGTCATCTACCTCACCGTCGAGGATGGCGTTGAAGCCTTTGATGGTGTCTTCGATACTTACCATCACACCCTTGACGCCTGTGAACTGCTCTGCCACAGCGAACGGCTGTGAGAGGAAGCGCTGTACACGACGTGCGCGGTTCACAACGAGCTTATCCTCATCGGAGAGCTCATCCATACCGAGGATGGCGATGATATCCTGAAGCTCCTGATAGTGCTGCAGCGTCTCTTTCACGCGCTGAGCGCACTCGTAGTGCTCTTTACCCACGATCAGCGGGTCGAGGATACGAGAGGTAGAAGCCAACGGGTCAACGGCCGGGTAGATACCGAGCTGTGTGATCTTACGGTCAAGCACTGTCGTTGCATCAAGGTGCGAGAAGGTTGTGGCAGGTGCCGGGTCTGTCAAGTCATCGGCAGGCACATACACGGCCTGTACAGATGTGATTGAACCTTCCTTCGTAGAGGTGATTCGCTCCTGCATGGCACCCATCTCTGAAGCCAGTGTAGGCTGATAACCCACAGCTGAAGGCATACGGCCGAGCAGAGCGGAAACCTCTGAACCAGCCTGCGTGAAACGGAAGATGTTATCGATGAAGAACATGATATCTGCAGGACCACCGTCCTTACCTCCGTGATCACGGAACTCCTCGGCGATCGTCAGACCGGAGAGAGCCACACGAGCACGTGCCCCTGGCGGCTCATTCATCTGACCATAGACAAGGGTTGACTGCGACTTGCTGAGCTCTTCCGGGTCAACGAGCGACAGATCCCACTTGCCTTCATCCATGGCTTTGCGGAACTTCTCACCGTAGCGGATCACGCCTGAGTCGAGCATATCACGGATCAGGTCGTTACCCTCACGCGTACGCTCACCGACGCCGGCAAACACTGAGTAACCGGCACGGCCCTTGGCGATGTTGTTCATCAGCTCCATGATCAGCACGGTCTTACCTACACCGGCACCACCGAACAATCCGATCTTACCTCCTTTCATGTAAGGCTCGAGCAGGTCAATGACCTTGATACCCGTAGCAAGCATCTCCTTGTGGGTAGAGAGGTCCTCAAACTTTGGAGCGGGACGGTGGATAGGATAACTGCCTTTCATGTCGAGGGGTTTCATACCATCGATAGGCTGACCTATCACGTTCATCATACGGCCACGAATCTGGTCGCCTGCAGGCATCTGGATAGGTGCGCCCGTGGGAACCACCTCTAAGCCTCTCTCGAGTCCGTCGGTAGAGTCCATGGCGATACAGCGCACGGTGTCCTCACCGATGTGCTGCTCCACCTCAATGACAACTTCCTTGCCATCGGGGCGTGTCACCTTCATAGCCTCGTAAATCTTTGGCAGCACCTTCTCAGGATCCTGGCCCTGGGTGTCGAAGTAGACATCGATGACAGGACCGATAATCTGAGAGATGTGTCCGTTAATCTGTGACATAAAATATCTTTTAATTATTTATTTGACTTCTGTTTAGGGCGGTTAAATCGACAGTTCGTCGAGCACCGTAATGAGCTTGCGGTCGAACGGCTTGTCGGAGCGGATGGCTTCAGACAGCGGCACATAAACGACCTCGTTGTTGTGGATGCCGACCATGATGTTGCGCTGTCCCTGCAAGATCGCCTCTACGGCGCCTACACCTGTGCGGCTGGCCAAAATACGGTCGTGAGCCGACGGACGGCCGCCGCGCTGCACATAGCCGAGGATAGACACGCGCACGTCGAACTCCGGGAACTCCTGACGCACACGGTTAGCGTAATACATCGCACCGCACTTAGGACTCTCCGAGACGATGACGATACAGCTCTTCTTCGACTTGCGGATACCACGCTCCATGAACTTGGCGAGCTGGTCGACATCGGTGGAGTCTTCCGGGATGATGGCAGCCTCAGCACCGCTGGCGATGGCCGAGTTCTGAGCCAGATAGCCGGCATCACGACCCATCACTTCCACGAAGAAGATGCGCTCATGGCTTTGGGCGGTATCGCGGATGCGGTCCACACATTCTACGATAGTATTAAGCGTTGTGTCGTAACCAATCGTTGTGTCTGTTCCATAGAGATCGTTGTCTATGGTTCCAGGAAGACCGATACAGCAAATGTCATACTCCTGGCCAAAATCACGGGCACCGGTCAATGAACCGTTACCACCGATGACAACAAGGGCATCGATTCCCTCTTTCTTCAGATTCTCATAAGCTTTGTCACGACCTTCCTGGGTCATGAAAGCCTTTGAGCGTGCGGTCTTCAGAATAGTACCGCCCTGCATGATGATACCCGACACATTCTCAGTTGTAAAAGGCTTGATATCGTCGTCGATCAAACCGTCATAACCTCGGTAGATGCCTTTGACGTTGAATCCGTTACAGATTCCGGCACGGGTCACTGCGCGGATAGCTGCATTCATGCCAGGAGCGTCACCGCCTGATGTTAGAATACCGATAGTCTTAATCTTTGTCATATCGTGGTTCCTCTTGTGGTTTTAAAATACCTTGTTTCCTTTTGTATTATATGGCAAAGTTAAATATTAATCTTAAAACTTCCAAGGGTATCGTAGTTTTTTTAATACGTTTAACGAAAAAATGAATGCAACTTAAGCGAAATGTAACACTGATTGCACAAATCGTAAGTTGTTCCTGCTTTCATTTGTAATCTTGGAACAGCTCGAAGGGCCGACCCATAGAGCGACCACCGCAACCAACTGTTTTTATGAATATATATTTACAAAAAGTAAAAAGTCTTGTCATTGGAAGTTTGCAAAAGAGAACGTGAAAGCAGGGGGTAATGGCACGAAACAGACTTGTTGTGAGTGAAAAAGTGACAAAGAATGGACATGTCTACGGTTATGTCACTGACATTTAACGGTTATCCCGGTTGCTTTACGGTTAAATGGCAGCGACATAACACAGTAATGAAGGTGACATAACACAGTAATGTCGGTGACTTGAAAGGAACAAAAATGTCTCCCAAAAGTAGCAAACACATAAGATGCTGATTACCAATTACTTACCAACTCGTCTCATCATCGCGTTATTTCTGAGCAAACACCCTTGTCCTTGAAAATAATCGATTCTCAGAGGGGGTTGAAAAAATAAATCTTGACAGTTGCAGTCATTTGAATGGTCACTTCAGATAGAACTCCCCGGTCAATTCAGTGTACCAGCTTGACCGTTTGTTTCCGTCTTCCAAAAGGTTGACCTCCCGTCGGTCAAAGGCAGCGGGACGCAACAAAGAGAAAGCCACGAGGCAACGTTTGGCTGGCTTTCGCTCCACCGTCCTCACTTTGTACAGCCTCGAAAGGAACAAGCCGCGCAAGAAAGCTTCCTGCGAAAACTCGTCCAAGTAATCGGAAGGAATGATCGCGGACAGCTCGCCGTCGGGGGCAAGATAATCTTTTGCAAACGAGAAAATAGCGGAAAAAGGAAGACTGTCGGTCTGCCGGGCCAGGCTGCGACTGGTCTCGGGGGCCCTCAGGCTGTGAGCAAAGAACGGCGGATTGGTGACTATAATATTATAATGTATATCAGGATTAAAATTCTGCAGGGCAGTCTCCGTTATATGAATACGGTCCGCAAAGGGAGAGCGAGCCGCATTCTCAGCAGCCTGCGCGGCTGCGTCGTGATCAATCTCAATGGCATCTATCATAGCTTTCGGAAAGCGTTGCGCCATCATCAGCGCTATGACCCCCGTGCCCGTGCCGATATCCAAGATGCGGTCGCCGCCCCGCGCCCAAGCGCCTAAGAGTACACCATCGGTGCCTACTTTCATGGCACAATGGTCCTGAGAAACAGCGAATTTCTTAAATTGAAAACTATTACCCATGTTTTTTCAATGCTTTTCTTTTTTTCAAAACGACATTTGCACAGTTTTATTTTATTCTTCGTAACTTTGCACAACGTTATATTGACTTATTATGCCAAAAGAAAATACGACCATTCAGATGATTGCCGACTTTGACGGTGATCCCTCAGCTATCTTCGAGGAAGGAAAAGAGTGCGACTGCCCTATTCTCACTACTCGAAACATGGTAGTGCTGCCTGGGGTTTTCGTTCCTATTCTCCTTGGACGAGAAGCGAGCCTCAATATTGCGCACTATCTCGAGAAAGACGATAAGAAGCGGGTCTGCGCCATTATGTGTCAGAAAGACCCCGATAAAGAGCATCCCAATTCGAAGGAAGACTTGTACGACGTGGGCGTGATGGGCCGTTTGGTGAGAACCATCGAGCTGCCGTCGTCAAATAACATAACGGCTATTTTCCAGGCTACAACACGCTGTCGGTTGGTGAAAATCGTATCCAAGCGCTCTTTCCTTAAAGGACATGTAGTGCCTATCCCTGAGTTTGTGCCCTCCAAGGATGACTCGGAATTCAAATCGATCGCTGACAACCTCCGTTCAGCGCTCCACGAGCTCATTCGCCTCAACGATGACCTTCCTGACGAGGCTTCCCTGCCCTTCCTCCACATCGACGACAACACGATGCTCATCAACTATGTCTGCACCAACTTTCCTTTCCCCGTGGAAGAGAAGATCAGGCTGCTAAAGATTGATGACATGCGGGAGCGCGGACTGGAGCTGCTCAAAATAGAGAACCGCGAGATACAGTTTGCCAAGCTCAGGGGCGACATTAAGAACAAGACCCGTGCCGATCTTGACTCCCAGCAGAAAGAATATTTTCTCCATCAGCAGATGAAGAACATCCGTGAGGAGTTAGGTGACAGCAGCGATTCCGCCGCGAAGTCGGCCCTGGAAAAGAAGGCGGAGAAGAAGGATTGGCCCGAAGCCGTCGCCAAGGTGTTCAAGAAAGAGCTCGACCGCCTCGACACGTTCAATCAGCAGAGTCCCGACTACAGTGTGCAGCTCAACTACCTCGACACGATGGTGTCACTGCCGTGGAACTATTGCACAAAGGATGATCTCGACATCAAGCGCGCCAAGCTGATCCTTGACCGTAACCACTACGGGATGGAGAAAGTGAAAGAGCGCATCCTTGAATATCTTGCCGTATTGCAGTTGCGCGGCGATCTCAAGTCGCCTATCCTCTGCCTCTATGGTCCTCCGGGGGTTGGCAAGACCTCGCTCGGAAGAAGCATTGCCGAGGCCATGAAGCGCAAGTATGTGCGCATGTCGCTGGGCGGTCTGCACGATGAGAGCGAGATCCGCGGCCATCGGCGCACGTATGTAGGTGCCATGCCCGGACGTATTATAAAAGGCATCCAGAAGGCTGGATCGTCCAACCCGGTGTTCATCCTCGACGAGATCGACAAGGTGTCGGCCAACAACTATAACGGCGACCCGTCCTCGGCGCTGCTTGAGGTGCTCGACCCGGAGCAGAACAGTACGTTCCACGACAACTATCTCGACCTGGACTATAACCTCTCAAAGGTGTTCTTCATTGCCACGGCCAATGACATCAGCACCATTCCCCGTCCGTTGCTCGACCGTATGGAGCTCATTGAGGTGCCGGGATATGTCACCGAAGAGAAGATAGAGATTGCCAAGCGACATCTCGTGCCGCGTGAGCTGAAGAACACGGGTCTTGACAAGGTGACTCCTAAGATCAAGTTCTCCAAGGCTGCCCTTGAGAAGATCGTCGAGGACTATACGCGTGAGAGCGGTGTGCGTCAGCTGGAGAAGCAGATCAACAAGACCTTGCGCAAGGAAGCCCTGCGGCTGGCCATGAAAGAGCCTATTCCGGAGAAAGCCATCGCCGCCGCGGATATCGAGGGCATCCTCGGCAAGCCGCCTTTCAGTCGCGACATCTATCAGGGCAACGACTATGCCGGGGTCGTGACAGGTCTGGCCTGGACAGCCGTCGGCGGAGAGATCCTCTTTATCGAGACCTCGCTCTCCAAAGGCAAGGGCGGGAAGCTGACGCTCACGGGCAACCTCGGCGACGTGATGAAAGAGAGCGCTGTCATCGCCCTGCAATATGTCAAGGCTCATTGCGACAGCTTAGGCGTAGACTACCGTGTGTTCGACAACTGGAATATCCACATTCATGTGCCCGAGGGGGCGACGCCGAAAGACGGGCCTTCTGCAGGCATCACAATAGCAACCTCCATAGCCTCAGCCCTCACGCAGCGAAAGGTCAGGAAGAACACGGCCATGACGGGTGAGATCACGCTCCGTGGCAAGGTGCTGCCCGTGGGTGGCATCCGCGAGAAGATCCTCGCTGCCAAGCGGGCAGGAATCACGGATATCGTGATCTGCAAGGACAACAAGAAGGATATCGAAGAGATTCCCGACAACTACCTCAAGGGTGTCTCCTTCCACTATGTGGAGAACGTTCAGGATGTGTGGGATTTCGCGCTCACCAATGAGAAGGTCGAGCATCCGATAGACTTCACCATTGAAGAAGATAACAAGAAAGACAAGAAAGACTGATACATGGATTTTCAACTCCAATATACCGACCCGGGCTCTGAAGCGCGCGCCGGAGTGATCACGACAGACCATGGAAAGATAGAAACCCCTATCTTCATGCCCGTAGGGACAGTGGGAGCCGTCAAGGCTGTGCACTTCAGCGAGTTGCGCAACCAAGTGAAGGCGCAGATTATCCTTGGCAACACTTATCATCTTTATCTCCGTCCGGGACTGGAGGTGCTGCGAGCTGCGGGAGGCTTGCACGGCTTCAACGGCTGGGAGCGTCCTATCCTTACGGACAGCGGCGGGTTTCAGGTCTTCTCCCTGTCGGGCATCCGCAAGCTGACAGAGGAAGGATGTGAGTTCTGCTCCCATATAGATGGCTCCAAGCATATTTTCACGCCGGAGAACGTGATGGACACCGAGCGTATCATCGGTGCCGACATCATGATGGCGCTCGACGAATGTCCGCCGGGCCTCAGCGACTATGCCTATGCGAAGAAAAGCCTCGGCATGACGCAGCGATGGCTCGACAGATGCATCAAGCGGTTCAACGAGACTGAGCCGCTCTATGGCTATAAGCAGAGTCTCTTCCCGATCGTTCAGGGTTGCACGTTCAAGGATTTGAGACAGGAAGCAGCCAAGTTTGTGGCTGACAAAGGAGCTGACGGCAATGCGATCGGCGGATTGGCTGTGGGTGAGCCTACAGAGATCATGTATGAGATGATAGAGGTTGTCAATGACATCCTCCCCAAAGACAAGCCCCGCTACCTCATGGGAGTGGGTACGCCGCAGAACATTCTTGAGGGCATAGAACGTGGCGTGGACATGTTCGACTGCGTCATGCCTACGCGCAACGGCCGCAACGCAATGCTCTTCACCTATGAAGGCACAATGAACATGAAGAATAAGAAATGGGAGATGGACTTCTCCCCGCTCGATCCCGACGGCTGCGACATTGACAAGGTGACGACAAAGGCTTACCTCCATCATCTCTTTAAGGCTCAGGAGCTGCTTGCCATGCAGATAGCCAGCATCCATAACCTCGCTTTCTACCTGCGCTTAGTCACCGATGCACGGAAACATATTCTCGCAGGCGATTTCGTGCAGTGGAAGAGCAGTGTCGTAGGGCAGTTGGGCGTAAGAAGATAACAAAGCAATGAAGAGTTTCAAAAAGATAAGAAAGCATCGCCGTTTGTACAAAGCCGGCCGGTGGATAGGAAGGCATCCCAAGTGGCTGCACCGCTTCTTCCACTGGGTGGCTGCGCACACGCGGCTCCTGCAGCGGGTATGCAAATGGACAGCAAGGAAGCTGCGCTTTCTCAGTGTGCTCAAGTATCTGAATCCGTTCCGGTACATCAAGCGAATCGACTGGTACATCATCAAGAAGTTTATAGGAACCTATTTCTTCTCTATCGCCTTGATTATCTCCATCTCCATCGTTTTCGATGTCAATGAGAACCTGGCCAAGTTCACAGAGTATCACGCTCCGCTGAGCGCTATCGTCTTCGACTATTACGCGAACTTCATTCCGTATTTTGCCAACCTCTTCAGTGCGCTTTTTGTCTTCATTGCCGTCATCTTCTTCACGACGAAGTTAGCCGGCAACTCGGAGATTATCGCCATGCTCTCGGCGGGAATCTCCTTCAAGCGATTGCTCAGGCCTTACATGTTTTCGTGTATTCTCCTCTCTGCCCTGTCCTATTATCTCTCGGCTTATGTCATTCCCCATGGCACGGTCATCAGACAGAACTTCGAGACGATGTACAAGAACAAGAAGAAAAACACTTCCGCGGAGAATGTGCAGCTTCAGGTGGCACCCGGTGTGATCGCTTACATCCAGCACTACGACAACAACATGAAGCATGGCTACGGCTTCTGCCTCGACAAGTTTCAGGAAAAGAAACTTATCTCCCACCTCACAGCTACCGATGTGCAATACGACACCATCTCCGACTCGAAGTATCATTGGAAGCTGAGCAACTGGAAAGTGCGTCAGTTGAAAGGCTTGAGAGAGCACATTACGAGCGGCGCGCAGAAAGACACCCTGATACAGATGGAACCGATGGATTTAGTCTACTCCAAAGGGCAGCAGGAGACCTTAACGTCACCGGAGCTTAAAGACTATATCTCGAAGCAGATCAACCGAGGTTCGGGCAACGTGGCACAGTATCAGGTGGAATACTACAAGCGCATCGCCTCGTCGTTCGCCTCCTTCATCCTCACGATCATCGGCGCTTCGCTATCGGCAAGGAAGCGTAAGGGAGGCATGGGACTTTATTTAGGCATAGGCTTGGCGCTCTCCTTTGCCTACATCATGTTCCAGACCATCTCCGCCACGTTTGCCATCAACGCGAACTTCCCCCCGATGCTCGCTGCCTGGCTGCCAAACATCGTCTTTGCAGTCATCGCATTCTTTTGCTACCTCAAGGCGCCGAATTAGTGCAGGGTGCGGCTCTGTAGCCGTCCGCAACAGCATCCTGCGGAAACATTAAAAGAAATTGAACCATGAAATTTGAAGAATTAGAACTTAGCGACAACATCCTCGACGCGCTCTACGACATGCATTTTGAGGATTGCACGCCTATTCAAGAAAATTGTATCCCCCCTATATTGGAAGGCCGCGACGTGCTTGGCGTGGCTCAGACAGGAACGGGTAAGACGGCTGCTTACCTACTCCCAATCCTCTCACGCCTCGACGAAGGCAACTATCCTAAAGATGCCGTCAACTGCATCGTGATGTCGCCTACACGGGAGCTCGCGCAGCAGATCGACCAGGCCATGCAAGGATTTGCATACTATCTCCCCGACGTGTCGAGCGTAGCCGTGTATGGAGGCAACGATGGCAACCGCTATGATCAGGAGATGAAGAGCATGCGCTTAGGGGCTGATGTCATCATCGCTACCCCGGGACGACTCATCTCACATATATCGATGGGGAACATCGATCTGTCGAAAGTCAGCTTCTTTGTGCTCGACGAGGCTGACCGCATGCTCGACATGGGCTTCTCCGAGGACATCATGAAGATAGCCTCCGGTCTCCCCAAGAACTGTCAGACAATCATGTTCTCGGCCACCATGCCGAAGGACATTGAGAAACTTGCGCAGAACCTGTTGAAGAACCCTGTTGAGGTGAAGCTCGCCGTGAGCAAACCGGCTGACAAGATCCAACAGAGTGCTTATATCTGCTACGAGACACAGAAGCTCAAGATCATTGAGGACATCTTCAAGGCCGGCGACCTGAAGCGGGTCATTATCTTCTCAGGAAGCAAGATGAAAGTGAAGCAGATCAATCAGGCTTTACAAAAGCTGAAGATCAACAGCGGTGAGATGCACTCTGACCTTGAACAAGCCGAGCGCGACGATATCATGTTCAAGTTTAAGAGCGGTCAGATTGATGTGCTCGTTGCCACGGATATCGTGGCCCGTGGCATTGATATCGATGATATTGCCATGGTCATCAACTACGACGTGCCTCACGATGCCGAGGACTATGTGCACCGCATCGGCCGTACGGCACGTGCTGACCGCGATGGTGTGGCTATCACCCTGGTCAATGAGGATGACATGTTTGCCTTCCACCAGATAGAGAAATTCCTCGACAAGGATATCAAGAAGAACCCGCTCCCAGAGGGCTGTGGAGAAGGTCCGGAATACACTACCTCCAAACGTCCGGGGCGCAGTTCTGCCAAGAGCCGCCGCCGGAAAGACCGTGACCAGACTTCGCACAAAGATGCCAAGCAGCGCGGTGACCGTAGACAGCGAAACGAGAACAGAAACGAGAATCAGGGCGATCAAAATCAGCAGAAGCAAGGACAACAGAAACAAGGACAGCCCAAGCAAAACAAGCAGCGACAGAACCAGCAGCGGCAAGCACAGCAGGATCAGGCGCAGCCTAAGCAGGAGCGCAGACAGCGTGGAAAAGGTCAGAAGCAGGAGCGCCAGCATGCGCAACAGCAGACGCAGACACCCAATGAGGGACAGAAAACACGCGGACGCCATAAGTATGCCGACAAACAGCGTGGGCAGCAGGCCCAGCAGACCACGCCGGCAAACAATCAGGCCGGTAGTAAAGGCAAGAAGAAAGGCGTGGTACAGCCCAACCTCAACGAGCGCGGCTTGAAAGGATTCCTCAAGCATCCGTTGCGCTGGATCAGAAACATCGGAAAGAGATAATACCTATTTAATATTGTATTATATGGAAAAGGTAAAGAAGAATAATTTGTCAGCGTGCACCACCATTGTTGTGGGTGGCAAACTGACAGGAGACGGATCACGCATCTATGCGCGCAGTGAGGACTTTGATGCCATGCGTTGCAAGAACTGGCTGGTCTTTGACGAGACAGACAACGGTCCGGAGGAATTCGTCGCCGACGACAGTGCGTTCAAATGTCCACTGCCCAAGAAACGTCTTGGCTATACAGCGCTCCCCGACTATCAGTATCATCACGAGTGGGGCAGTGCAGGTTTCAACACAGCCGGCGTTGGTGAAAGTTCAACAGAGACAATCTTCTCCAGTCCTGAGGCTTTGGAGCATGATCCCTATGTCGCTGACGGGCTTGCGGAAAACTGTACTTACAACACGGTGCTGCCATATATTCACTCAGCCCGCGAGGGTGTGGAGCGGTTAGGCGCGATGATTGAGAAGTACGGATCCGCTGAAGGATTCGGCATCGGCTTCATTGATAACAAGGAGACCTGGTATCTTGAGAATGCCTGCGGCCACCACTGGCTGGCTTGCCGTATCCCGGACGACAAATATTTCGTCACAGGTAACCAAAGCCGTTTCCGCGACTATGATCCGAATGATACAGAGAACTTCCTCGCCGACAAGGATCTCCTGAGCTTCGCAGAGAAAAATGGTCTGTGGGATCCAAAGGAGAAATTCGATTTCCATAAGGCATACTCGAAGGATGATATTGCTGACCATACCTATAACTATACACGTGTATGGGGCTTGCAGAAGCTCTTCACACCGTCGATGAAGCAGGATGTGAATGTCAACAACTTCCCGGTCTATGCCGTTCCCGACAGTGGACACATCAACATTCCGGAACTTCGCAAGGCTTTCCGTTTCCATTATGACGGCACGGATCACGATCCGTACCTCCACAACAACGGTCACGAGCCCTGGCGACCGGTCTCCATATTCCGCACGACACAGACTCATCTTCTCCAAGTCCGGCCTTGGCTTCCTGATGCCATCGGTCACATCACCTACGTAGCCAATGGCATGGCTGATCTTGGCGTGTTCCTGCCTTTATACCAAGGCATAAAGAGTTTCCCGAAGGCTTATCAGATTGGTGACAATCATTGCACTGACGATTCCGCTTACTGGAAGTTCCGGAAGGTGATGACGTTGGCCATGACCAACTACAACGCTTATGCTCCTGTTGTGAAGGAACGCTATGCCAAATTAGAGGCTGAGAACGATGAGCGTCAGAAAGAGTTTGAAGCTCGTTATCTCGCTGTCTACAAGGAGAAACCAATGGAGGCCCAGGACATGCTGCAGGCTTTCAGCGATCAGATCCTCAACCATGCGTTAGAGGTCGCCGATGAGCTTACACGTGAGCTCTTCACACGGCTTACGGCTGACACCATGAAGAACTATATGTTCCACGGAGCATAATAAAAAAGAGAAGTCCGGAAGTCAGAAGTCCGGAAGTACAGTCATTACTTCAAGTATACCTGATTGCCAGGTGCTTAAACATACGACTGTACTTCCGGACTTCTATACTTCCGGACTTCTATATCTATACCTGCCTTCCTTACTTCCGGGTCAGATACTTTGTGCACGCACGCGGCTCAGCGTCTCCGGTGTCATCTGCAGATAGCTTGCGATATAGACGAGCGGGGCACGAAGCACCACTTGAGGCTTCATCTTACACAGACGCTTGTAGCGGTTCTGTGCCGTCTCAAAACGCAGCAGATCAGCATGAACCTGTGAGATGATAAGGCTCTCTTCCAAGATTTTACGATAGAGAATCTGTATGTTGACGTTGTGCAAGGCTACTTGCTCCAGCTTATGCTTCGGGATGAGATAAATGACAGAAGGTTCGAGTGCTTCGACCTGAAGTTTCGTAGGCTCCTCTTTGAAGAGACTCTCAATGCACATAAAAATCTCTCCGTCGGCTCCAATATGCTCCGTCAGTTCCTTGTCGTTCTTGTAGTAGTACTGTCTGATCAAGCCTTTGTCAATGTAGTAGATGCTTTCACAAACTTCACCTTCCTTAAGAATCATCTCACCTTTGGCGTATTTCTTCGGCACGAGGATGCTTTCCAGCGTATCGAGCTCTTCGTGGGTCATCGTGCTGTACTTGCGCGCCAACTCCCGGGCAATATCACGCGTTGTGTTAAGTAATTCTTTCATTTTCTCTATAAATCTATTTAGGTTATCTGTTTATGATTTGTCAATCAAGTTTCAAGACAGCGAGAAAAGCCTTCTGCGGCACCTGCACGTTGCCAATCTGCTTCATGCGCTTTTTTCCCTTCTTCTGCTTCTCCAAGAGCTTGCGCTTACGGCTCACGTCACCACCATAACACTTGGCGAGCACATCCTTACGAACCTGCTTCACGGTCTCGCGTGCCACGATCTTAGCGCCGATAGCAGCCTGGATAGCAATGTCAAACTGCTGACGCGGGATAAGCTCTTTCAGCTTCTCACACATGTTGCGGCCCAAAGTCACGGCATTGTCAACATGGGTCAGCGTGGAGAGTGCATCCACAGGCTCTCCATTGAGGAGGATGTCGAGCTTGATAAGCTTGGAGGGGCGGTAGCTGTCAATATGATAATCGAAGGATGCGTAGCCTTTGGAAATAGACTTGAGCTTGTCGTAGAAATCGATGACGATCTCACCCAACGGCAGCATGAAGTGAAGCTCCACACGATTGCCTGAGATATACTGTTGGTCTAACAACTCTCCGCGCTTGTCGAGGCACAGCTTGATGATAGGACCAATATAGTCGCTCGACGTGATGATGCTTGCACGGATATATGGCTCGTCGATGTGGTCTATTTCTGTGGGATCAGGCAAGCCACTGGGGTTATGCACCTCCAACTCCTCGCCCTGCTTTGTATATACCTTATAAGATACATTCGGCACGGTGGTGATGACTTCCATGTTAAACTCACGGTCGAGGCGCTCCTGCACAATCTCCATGTGGAGCAACCCAAGGAAGCCGCAACGAAAACCGAAGCCCAAAGCCTGCGACGACTCAGGTGAGAACGTGAGACTGGCATCGTTGAGCTGTAGCTTCTCCAACGAACTGCGCAGGTTCTCATACTCTGCGGGGTCTATAGGATAGACACCCGCGAAGACCATAGGCTTCACTTCCTCGAATCCTTCTATGGCTTCCTTGCAGGGGTTGTTGACATGCGTGATGGTATCACCTACCTTCACCTCTGTAGCATCCTTGATACCCGAGATGATATAGCCCACCTCTCCGGTAGAGAGCTCCTTACGCGGTTCAAGATCCATCTTGAGCACACCCACCTCATCGGCCGTGTACTCCATGCCGGTCTGAACGAACTTCACTTTGTCACCCTGCCGCACGCTGCCGTTCATCACCTTGCCTAAGACAATGATGCCGCGGAAAGAGTTGAAGAGGGAGTCGAAGATCATCATCTGCAGCGGAGCCTTCGGATCGCCTTTGGGCGCGGGAATACGCTTCACGACAGCTTTGAGAATGTCGGGCACGCCTTCACCCGTCTTACCGCTTGCCCGGATAATATCTTCAGGATCGCAGCCTATGAGATCCACGATCTCGTCTTCCACCTCATCGGGCATGGCGTTGGGCATATCGATCTTATTAATGACCGGGATAATCTCCAGGTCGTGATCGATAGCCATATAGAGATTGGAAATGGTCTGCGCCTGCACGCCCTGCGTAGCGTCTACTACCAAGAGCGCTCCTTCACAAGCAGCAATGCTTCGCGACACTTCGTAACTGAAATCGACGTGTCCCGGAGTATCAATCAAGTTGAGTATATATTTTGTTCCATCAAGCGTATAATCCATTTGGATGGCATGACTTTTAATGGTTATGCCACGCTCCCGCTCGAGATCCATGTCGTCAAGCATCTGATTCTCAGTAATCTTGATCGTTTTGGTATATTCAAGCATACGGTCGGCCAACGTTGACTTGCCGTGATCTATATGCGCTATAATGCAGAAATTGCGGATGTTGTCCATTCGAATTAAAAAATCTTTGAGGCAAAGTTACGAAAAAACTCAAATTTATGGGCAAAAAAAATGATATTTTTCTTAACTTTGCGGGTAAAATGTTAGAAGTTAGGAGTTAGAAGTTAGTAGCTTAATATTAGGAGGAAGGAATCAGGAGGAGGTTATTAGAAGATAGGAGTTATAAATATAATGATGATGAAGAAGACATTGATTCTTGCCCTTGCCACCTTAGCATTGACAAGTTGTCATCGTACGAACCTTGAAGATTTGGCTGCTAAAACGGCTGAAGAATATACGGAGCGGTACTGCCCCACCCCTTTCGAGGACAATCAGCGCACTGACAGTGTGGGCTTCGACCGGGCTACTCATACGTTTAGTTATTATTATACGCTCTCGGGAAAGATTGATAATCCGGAGATTTTAGCAAAAAATCGGAAGCAGATCGTTGCGTCTATCCGGGGCAGTTTGAAAGACAACACCAGTATGAAAGAATATAAGCAGGCCGGCTATAATTTCCGGTATGTATTCCGTTCGCAGAAGAGCGGGAGCGTTTTGATAGAGAAGACTTTCACCAAGAAAGAATACTAAACAGCTATGGCGAAAGACAAAACGATGTTTGTCTGCAGCAACTGCGGCTATGAGTCGGCCAAATGGCTTGGCCGATGCCCATCCTGCGGTGAATGGGACAGTTTCAAGGAGATCAAGGTGGATGCTGACTACGGCTCCATGAACGCCCGCAACACGGCCGCAACGCTACGCCGTGGAGGTGGCAAGGGGCTCGTTCCGCATGGCGAGAGCAAGCCCCTGCGTCTGAAAGAGATTCCTTTGGAGGATGCTCCGAGGATCGACACCCACGACGTTGAGCTTAACAGAGTGCTTGGCGGAGGCATCGTACCGGGAAGTATCGTGCTTTTAGGCGGTGAGCCAGGAATAGGCAAGTCGACACTCACCTTGCAAACCATTCTCGGAATGGAGAATATGCCGATACTTTACGTCAGCGGCGAGGAGAGCGCGCATCAGATCAAGATGAGGGCTGAACGCATTCAGAAAACTGTGAGCGACAATGTCTTTATCCTCTGCGAAACATCCTTGGAGAAGATCTATGCAGGCATCCAGGAACTTCAACCGAAGTTAGTTGTCGTCGACTCAATCCAGACCATCTCCACCGATCAGGTCGACTCTTCTCCGGGCAGCATCTCTCAGGTGCGAGAATGCGCGGCATCATTGCTGCGTTTTGCCAAGAGCAGCGGGGTGCCGGTCCTGCTCATCGGCCATATCAACAAGGAAGGCACCTTGGCCGGACCGAAGATATTGGAACATATCGTAGATACCGTAATCCAGTTTGAAGGGGACCAGCACTATGTCTACAGAATCTTGAGAAGCATTAAGAACCGCTTCGGAAGCACGTCGGAGCTCGGCATTTATGAGATGCGGCAAGATGGGTTGCGGGCGGTCTCCAATCCTTCCGAACTCTTGCTGACTGAGGATCATGAGGGGCTCTCGGGTGTGGCCATCAGCTCTACGATTGAAGGCGTGCGTCCTTTCCTCGTTGAGACGCAGGCACTCGTTTCTTCAGCAGCTTACGGCACGCCACAGCGCTCCGCCACAGGCTTTGACCAGCGACGGCTGAACATGCTGCTTGCTGTACTTGAGAAGCGCGTAGGCTTCAAGTTGATGCAGAAAGACGTGTTCCTCAATATCGCTGGAGGACTGAAAGTCACCGACATGGCGATGGATCTCAGTGTCATTGCCGCGGTGTTGTCGAGCAATGTAGACACCCCGATAGAGACGGGCTGGTGCATGTGCGGAGAGGTAGGATTGAGCGGCGAGGTGAGACCCGTAAGCCGTGTCGAGCAACGCATCGCTGAAGCCGAAAAGCTCGGATTCAAGCACATCATTCTCCCGGCTTACAATCTGAAAGGTATCAATCCACAAAAAAACGCTATTCAGCTTCACCCCGTGAAGAAAGTGGAGGAAGCGTTGAGAGCATTATTCAATTCTTAATAAAAAAACTATAGTAAATATCAATCCATGAAAGACAGTATCATTATCGTCAGCGGCGGAATGGATTCTATCACGATGCTGTACGAATATAAAGACCGGATTGCGTTAGGCGTATCGTTCAACTATGGCAGCAACCACAATGCGCGCGAGATCCCTTTTGCAGAGCTGCATTGCAAGCGTCTGGGCATTCCACACATCACCATCGACTTAGGTTTCATGCACCAGTATTTCAAGTCGAGCCTGCTTGAGGGAGCCGAAGCGATTCCTGAGGGCAACTATGACGACGAGAACATGAAGTCGACGGTAGTCCCGTTCCGCAACGGCATCATGCTCTCCATCGCCGTAGGCCTGGCCGAATCAAACCATCTCAAGTATGTGATGATGGCCAATCATGGCGGCGACCATGCTGTCTATCCCGATTGCCGTCCCGAGTTTGTCAAGGCTATGTCGGCCGCTTCACAGGCCGGCACCTATGAGAACGTCGAGGTGTGGGCACCCTATACCAACATCACAAAAGCTGACATTGCGCGCCACGGAAAGGCACTCGGCATTGACTACAGTGAGACTTGGAGCTGCTACAAAGGCGGCGAGAAGCACTGCGGAAAGTGCGGTACATGCCGCGAGCGGAAAGAAGCCTTACGCGAGGCCGGAATCATTGATACGACAGAATATGAGGAATAACAGAAATCAGCTCAACCTCGCTTTCTCCTGGCTGATGGGGCTCGTGTTGGTTTCCTCCATCTTGTCGGCTTGCAACAAGAGTTATGAGGAAAAGAAACAGGAGGAAAGAGCGTCGAAGGAACAGTTGCGACGCGAAGACAGCCTGGCACTGAAAATTGCCGTCACGCCCACGCTTGACGGTCTGCCTCTGTTCATCGGGGTTGAGGACAGCATGTTCGTAAAGAATGGAGTGGATGTGCACCTCAAGCAACGGGGCGGACAGATCGATTGCGACACGCTGATCAGAGGTGGATATGTGGAAGGCTTTGTCAGCGACCTGATACGTACGGAGCGATTGAAGAAAGAAGGCATTGCGCTGAGGTACGTCACGGCCACGAACAGTTATTGGCAACTCTATACCAACCGCATTGCACGTATCAAGGAACTCAAGCAGCTCTCCGACAAGATGATCGCCATGGCGCGGTTCTCGGTTACAGATTATCTGGCCGATTACGCCATCGACAGCGCACGGCCGAAATACGATGTATATAAGATTCAGATCAATGACCCGAGAACCCGGATAAAGATGATTCTCAACAACGAGATGGATGCTGCGCTCTTTACGGAGCCTCAGGCCACTACAGCAAGGCTCTATGGCAACCCCATGCTCATGGACAGCCGCGACAAGAATGTACGCATGGGTGTCATCGCGCTCCGTGAAAAAGCGCTCAAGGATAAACGGAGACAGCAACAGCTCAAGGCTTTCGTCAAGGTCTATAACATGGCTGTCGACTCGATCAACAAGAACGGCTTCTTGCCTTATGCCGCTATCATCAGCAAATATACAAGCGCTGATCTCAAGACGATCAAGGCACTGCCCCAATTAAGGTTCAGCCATGTCACGCCTCCACGGGCTCATGACATCGCCATTGCTAAAAGACACTAATATGGCTAAACTCGATTCTACCAACTGGAAAGATTACATTCATCAGGCAGTTTTGCTTCAGAGCCAGCTCGCTGACGGCTGTCCTTTGGCCACCATACTTGAAGGAACGAACCAACTGATGGCAGATTATTCGATCACGGCCAATGACGACCTGGAAGATGTCAGCAACAGTTACCGCATGATGAGCGACTTCATGCTCCTTGGATATCAGGATAAGCAGCGGCCGCATTTGTATGAGCAACTGTCGCGCCGTCTCTATCGCATTCTTTCAGATCTCGTGCTGCAGGCGCGCGTCAAATTTGATTCCTCGGTGATCCCGCTTCTTGCCTGGAAGCCGGTCGGTCAGCTTGATAAGGACAGTTTGCGCGAGCGCCTCGAAGCGTTTGTCTCTGACAGCGCCCTGCTAACCCTCGAACCGAAAGCGAGTGCTGCAGAGAAGAGCAAAGAATTGTATGAGCAACGCCTGAATGTCATCGCCAAGGCTTTCACGGATATCGTTGTCGCACGTCAATGGAGCAATGACTATGCCTCTGACATAGCTGACCTCATTCTTTCTCCCACCATTGACAACACAGACGCACTCACGCTCTGTGCTGCTGTGATGATGGCGGCGCTGCTCTCCCCCGATGCCGCGAAGGTGACGCTGCTGCTGAAGATATACGGGGAAGCAACAGATGAAAAACTGAAGCAGCGTGCGCTTATCGGCTGGGTGTTCGCATTGGACAAAGGCGATTACCGGCTGTTTCCGGAAATCTCACGCAATGTCAGCCAACTGTTGGAGGATGACAACTTCCGCGAGGAGCTGATCCAGCTGCAGATGCAGGTCGTCTATTGTCTGACAGCTGAGCAGGATACACAGACTTTGGAACGCGATGTCATTCCTAATATCATGAAGAATCAGAACCTTGAGATTACCCGGTTCGGTATCCGCGAGAAAGATGAGAACCCGATGGATGAGATTCTTCATGGCGACAACAGTGACCGGAAGTTGGAAGAGCTGGAAGAGAGCATGCGTAAGATTTCGGACATGCAAAAACACGGTGCGGACATCTACTTTGGCGGATTTTCGAAGATGAAGCGGTTCGGCTTCTTTTATACCCCCGCCAATTGGTTCACGCCGTTCTATATCCAGCATCCCGGGCTCGAGCAGATCCCTGAGACGATCCGGGAAGCGAAGTTCATGACCTCCCTACTGTCGAGCATGCCGTTCTGTGATTCGGACAAATATAGTTTCGCCTTGGCTATGTCCACTGTCTATGCGCAACTTCCCGATAATATCAAAGAGATGTTGGGCAACAATGTGGCCATGGAGGTTCCCGGAGCCGAAGGCATCATCAACACGCCGGCCTTCTATCGCCGCCAATATCTTCAAGATCTATACCGTTTTTTCCGCATCAACGACAGCCGCAGGGCTTTCAGAGATCCATTCAGCCACAAGGACAATAAGCTCTTTTTAGACAATCCGTTGTTCGTCAGTGCCTTGCACGACGGGGCAATCAGCGTTGTGACCTTCCTGCTGAGACGCAGGCTGTTTATTGAGGCAAAGGTGATGCTCAATATTTATTTTGATGAGAATAGGTTGAATGACAATCTCTTAGCTGCCCGCATCGCGTTGAAGGAAGGCCATTATGGACAAGCCGAGACTTTGTTTGCAAAAGCCTATAACATCGAGGGAGGCAAAGAGAAAGCTCTCAAAGGGTATGCATTGGCATCGTTCCGCTGTGCCCACTACGCCCAGGCTTCCAAGCTCTACAGACAGTTGTCGGTACTCTTTCCCGGGAAAGAGCTCTACCCCATGAATGAGGCCATTGCGCTCATCAATGACGACCAGGCGGAAGCGGCTATCAAGATTCTGTATGAGCTTTATTATCAAGATCAGAACAATGCGGATGTCAAGCGTGTGCTTGCCTGGGCATTGCTTTGCACAAAGCAACTTGACAAGGCGGCAAAGTTCTATCGTGAGCTCTTATGCTTGGATAAACCGGAGGCTGCCGACTATCTGAATGCCGGCTACTGCGCATGGTTTAACGGGAAGATCAAGGAGGCCGCACAATTGTTTGGTAAAGCCAAAGCGCTGCTTCCCGACAAGCCGCTTTCGGATAAGTTCAAGGAAGATACTGCATTGCTTGACACTTATCAGATTGATTTGACTGACCGAGCAATCATGGCAGGGGTGTAGCTGTTTGAGGACGCAGATAATCCAGAAGTTCAGAAAATAAGAAGTCCGAAAGTCCTGTCATTACTTTTGCTATACCTGATTACCAGATACTCAAGCATTTGACAGGACTTCCGGACTTCTTGTCTTCCGAACTTCTAATATTATTATCCGTTCATAGAAGCCAGGAACTCGATGTTGTTCCGTGTGTGTTGCATCCGGTCGTGAATGGTGTTCATGGCCTCTATCGGATTCATGTCAGCTATATATTTGCGGAGAATCCACATCCGGTCGAGCGTTATCTTGTCCTGAAGGAGATCGTCACGGCGCGTGCTTGAAGCCACGAGGTTAACAGCGGGGAAGATACGCTTGTTGGAGAGGCTGCGATCGAGCTGGAGCTCCATGTTACCTGTACCCTTGAACTCCTCGAAGATCACCTCGTCCATCTTGGAACCGGTATCGATAAGCGCCGTAGCGATAATCGTCAACGATCCTCCTCCCTCGATATTTCGTGCTGCACCAAAGAAGCGCTTCGGCTTCTGCAATGCGTTGGCATCCACACCACCGGTCAATACCTTACCCGATGCCGGAGACACGGTGTTGTAGGCACGCGCAAGACGCGTGATAGAGTCGAGGAAGATGACAACATCGTGCCCGCATTCTACCATACGCTTAGCCTTCTCCAATACGATTCCGGCAATCTTCACGTGACGCTCAGCGGGCTCGTCGAAGGTTGAGGCAATCACTTCCGCATTTACCGTACGCGACATATCCGTCACCTCCTCAGGGCGCTCATCGATGAGAAGCATCATCAGGTAAGCCTCCGGATGGTTGGCAGCGATGGCGTTGGCGATGTTCTTCATCAAGATTGTCTTACCGGTCTTAGGCTGGGCTACGATCAGCGCACGCTGGCCTTTACCGATCGGCGCAAAGAGATCAACGATGCGTGTAGAGAGATTCGTGGTTGCGGGATCGCCCGTGAGTTTAAACTTCTCATCGGGGAAGAGCGGAGTAAGGTTTTCGAAGGGCACACGGTCACGAATCTCTTCCGGCTGGCGGCCATTAATAGAAACGATGCTTGTCATCGGGAAGAACTTCTCACCCTCGTGAGGCGGACGCACGCGGGCCTCAATCACGTCTCCAGTCTTCAAGCCATATCTGCGCACCTGATTATTAGGTACATAGACATCATCAGGCGAAGAAAGATAATTATAGTCGCTGGAGCGCAGGAAGCCATATCCGTCCGGCATCACCTCCAACACGCCGTTTGCCGTAATCAGATCGGTGAAATCGAATGGTTCAGGTTCTTCCGTATCGTTGACGAGCGGTGCGGGAGGCATCTCTTCTATCTCCTGAGGCTGATGGACGAAGGCGGGGCCTGTCGTAGGATGATCAAACATATCATAGTTGGGGGTGATACCCTGATCTTCGACCGGTAAGTCGACGACCGTAATAAAGTCTGTTCCATCTCCGGGGTCTCCTTCCCACACAGCATCATCGTCTTCAGGAGCCTGTTCCTGATCAGCCTCGTCAGCCTCTTGCTCGTCCTGCTGTCCTTCCGTTTCGTCCTCTGCTCTTGCAGCTTCGTTGTGGGCATTGATCCTGGCCTGTAGCTCAGCAATCTTGTTTGTACCTTCTTCCGGCTCTTCTATCAGATCCGTAGCGTTGTCTTGCTGTTCTTCAGTCTGATCGGTCGGAGCCGTTGCAGCCGGAGCCTCAGTCTGATCTCCCGCAGCAGGTTCTGAAGCAAGTTCTGCAACCGGCTCGGTGGCAGTCTTAGAGGCCGTAGCGGCGATATGTTTTTTCAAAGCATCGATCTGTTTCATCAGATCACGCTCTTTCTTCGTCTTCGGGCCTCTGTGCTTAGGCTGATTTTTAAGTGTATTCTCCAACTCGGCGAGAAGCTGCTCCGCGTCGGTGACATCAGGGAACAACGACTTCTCCTGTTCCTTAGCTGTTGCTTTCGTGCTTCGCTTACGGCGATTGTCTTTGATAGGGTTCTTGCTTCCCTCTACCTCTGCCTGCCTGTCAAGAATGGCATATACAAGATCTTCTTGCTTGCCATAGTCATCCGGATTAAGCTCAAGCGACTTAGCAATTTCTCCAAGCTCCTCCATACTCTTGGCAGATAATTCGTCTTTGCTATACATATATAATATGTGAAATATTGATTTTCAAAATAAGACCAACACTTCCAAAGAAATAGAAATGTCTTCAATAAGTCTAATTAATGCTGCAAAGGTAATAAAAAAACAATTAGTTCTATTCTTTTTCTCTGATTATTTTTCTAAATATTTTTCCGTCAAGTTATCGGGAAGCCTATTCTATGCCCGACCGTGTCTCAAAATTGAGAAAGAACAATCCTATCGTTTTGGATTAAAGGTCTTACCGATGTTGTAGGCTTTCATAAAGTCGGGTATGCCATAGCCAAAGACATTGTCAGGCCACTGATATCTGTCGGCTGAAGATCTTACGATATGAAGAATTTGACGGGCATTTAAGCCGGGAAGTGCCTGCCAAAGGCAAGCCACAAGCCCGCAGATGATGGGCGAGGCAAAGGATGTTCCGTTGTTCGTCGTCAGTGTTCCGGCACCGTCAATAACCGTCACGCCGACACCCGGACCGCAGACATCGGGCTTGACGCGTCTGTCTTGCGAAGGACCGAGGCTGGAGAAGAGCGCGATCGTGCTGTCCGCGTCCACGGCTCCGACCGTGAGTATGTCGTCCGCATCGGCGGGAACACTGATCTTATGCCATTGGGTGCTTCCTTCGTTTCCTGCTGCATTGCAAAGCACGATACCCTTGGAAGCCAACATAGAGGCCGTCTGACTGACAAACGTCGTGCGACCGTTCAAGTCGCGGTAGTCTGGACCGATAGAGTCGCCGTCCCAATGGATATAACCTAACGAAGAATTGATCAGGTCTGCGCCGATGGAGTCAGCATATTCGGCCCCCATCGTCCACGAATCTTCCTCGGCCCGTGTCTCAGTGTTTGTGTCCTCCGTGCGTATCAGCGCATAGTCGGCCTCCGGAGCCGTGCCGATCAACTTACCACGCTGATTGGCACCCATGACCGAGAGCACCATCGCGCCATGATAATGCTCTGCATAGATACTTTGTGTACGGCGCGGCGCGAAGTCGGCGGTCGCTACGACAGAAATAGCTTTCAAGGCCGGAATTCTGTCAGCGTTATGAAAGCCCGCGTCGAGAATGGCAATCAACTTTCCTTTGCCTTTGAATCCCAATTCATGGAGTTTGTGACCATTGACAGGCTTGATCTGTTTCCAACCGGCACCATACGTTGAATGCGACACAGTATCTTTAAGCATCAGATGGCCTACGTCTGAACGGGGAATAAAAAGCATAGAGTCGGGAGAGACATAGAGCTTGAGGCACCGACTGACGAACGGAAGTTTTTGAGTCACTTCACTTACATTGTCTGTGGGCGACGCAACGACAATCGTGTTGTGCCATCGGCTGGTTCCCATCACCGTCAGTCCTGCGCTTCTGACGCTCTCTAAATAAGCAGGCGATACCGGCAGGTCCGTGGAATCAACGGAAATGCCTTGCTGCCTGCGCCTGTCGATGGCCCGTTGGGAAAGAAAGGCATCAGGACGGCTGAGCGAAAAAGGCGAGTGGTTTTTATCCTTGAGATAAAGGCGGTAGATGAAACTCTTTTTTAGCGCCACCTGATGAAAAGCCTTGTCTTTTGCTGACAGAGAGCAAGCAAAGGAAAAGAAGAGTGACAAAAAGAAGACTGTTCGCATTATTGGGTCTAATCTGATCTATTAACCAGCCATTCACAGGAATGGCAACAACTCATTGCATCAAAATGAACAAATATAATGTGGTAAGGAAAGGTTTCAAGAGAATGAGTCAAAGAAATGTTTTTATTTCAATGAAGCGTTTCAATGAAGTCATTGATATCCTTGCATCTTTCAATGGCAGGCTCATACCCCATTGAGGCAGCTTTCTTCCACAGATAGACGGCTTTGGCGGCATCTTCAACCACACCGTTACCTCTCCAGCAACACCAGCCATAGAGATAGATACCTTCCGCGTCTCCGTTCTTTTCAGCATATTTTAAGATACGGCAGGCATCCTCATAGTTTTGTATCTCAAGGAGGTGGCGGGCACGACCCATAGCATGAGCAAAGGTCTCGCCCGGTCCTTCATCAGAGAATCCGAAAAACGATCGCCAGGGGATCTTCATCGTTTAATAGTCGCTTTCACTATCGTCACTGATCTCCTCAGCCTCATAGTTGAGATCGTCAGGAGTCGTCTCATATGTAGTGCGGTAACTCTCCTCCGTGAGCTTGTCATCATCGAAGGCATCATCGTTGTCCTCGTCATCCTGCTTATCTTCATCCTCCGGCAGATCCTCATCCTTGTCCTCGTCGTCTTCGCCATCGTAATCCAAAGATGAAGATTTAGGTGTTTCAACGACAGGCTTTGTGTCTTCCTCCGACTTTTCCTTTACGAAGATGGCCTCGGTCCAACTGCCCTTAGGTATCTCAAGCACCTCATAGCCGTCGCTCATCTTCTTGTCGTAGAGGCCTCCGGCTTTATGCAGACGGTCGGCAGGAAGTGTCGTGGTAGAGATGTCGAAAGCGCTCTCGATGATATCCTGAATGCTCTGCGGAAGGCTCTCCCATCCACCGCCGAAGTTCCTGTCCAACACTTCAACAAGCTTTGCGGCAGAGATGTGCCCCACGTTCTCATAGGTCAGATCGGTCACCCGCATGATGGCGCGCTTCTTAATGGCCACCTTCTGCTTGTTCTGCTCATCAATAGAGATAGCACCTACTTTGAAACCGCGCTGCTCGAGCTTTTCTATGACGACAGGCTTGTCGACCTTTACTTCCTCTATTTCAAAAGCAGTCTTGATAATATCGATAAAGTGCCGAATGTTGTCCTTAAGTTCGCTGTCTTTACTGGCAGCTTCCCACATACGGAAGACATCATTCTCCTGAATGTCCCATACATTGCTCTTAGTCAATGTCTTAATGGTAATAGCTTTCTTGTCTTTCATGATATGACCTTTATATGCGTGCAAAATTAACTATAAATCCTAAATATGCAAACATTTCTTGGAAAATAATTGCTATTACTTTATGCGAGTGTTCAATTAATTTCTTAATTTTGCAAGAAAATAATTATTTTCCTATGCATGAGAGCGACTCGATAGTTATTATCCCCACTTACAATGAGAAAGAGAACATGGAAAAGATTATCCGTGCCGTGTTTTCTTTGGAGAAGTGTTTTCATATTTTGGTGATTGATGACGGCAGCCCTGACGGCACCGCTTCGATCGTGAAGCGTCTGCAAAAGGACGAGTACGGCGATCGCCTGTTTCTGATTGAGCGTCAGGGCAAGCAAGGTCTGGGTACCGCTTATATCACAGGCTTCAAATGGGCCTTGGAACGCGCCTATGAGTACATCTTTGAAATGGATGCTGATTTCAGTCACAACCCGAAGGATTTGCCGCGGCTCTATGCGGCTTGCCACGACGAGGGCGCTGACGTGGCTGTCGGCTCACGCTATGTGACGGGGGTCAATGTCGTCAACTGGCCTATGGGTCGTGTGTTGATGAGCTATTTCGCCTCTCAGTATGTGCGGTTCGTCACAGGAATCAACATCCACGACACCACTGCGGGCTTCGTCTGCTATCGTCGCCGGGTGCTGAAGACGATCGACCTCGACAAGATTCGCTTCAAGGGATATGCGTTTCAAATAGAGATGAAATACACTGCCTACAAGATCGGATTCAATATTAAAGAGGTGTCGGTCGTCTTTGTGAACCGCAAGGAGGGAACGAGCAAGATGAGCGGGGGCATCTTCTCCGAGGCGCTCTTTGGCGTCATGAGGCTCCGTCTCGACGGTTTGTTCAAGAAATATCCTAAACCCGTAGAATGAAGTTTAGCGACTTACTGAGTCTTTATGGCCGCCTGCCGCAGGCTGGCGCGTTGTTGAAGACTTTAGACGACAAGAAGGTTCACAAGCTCTTCATAGAGGGTCTTGTGGGCTCTTCCGCGCCCATGCTCTTTTCATCAATAGCCGGGCGGCTGAACCGGATGGTGCTCTTTATCTTTGATGATACTGATGAGGCCGGCTATTTCTTCAATGACCTCAAGAGCGATCAGGCTTGCTTCTTTCCTTCCGCCTATCGCAGAGCGGTGAAATACGGTCAGCGCGACGATGCCAATGAGATTCTGCGGACAGAAACATTGGCGGCCGTCTCCGCTCAGACCAGGCCGCTCTTTATCGTCACTTCTCCGGAGGCCGTAGCAGAACTTGTTGTCTCTCAGAACCACTTCGATGAGCGGCGTATCTCACTGAAAACGTCACAGACCATTGACATCACCGATTTGGAGCATCGCCTGCGCAACCTTGGCTTCAACGAGGTGGATTATGTCTACGAGCCCGGTCAGTTTGCGGTGCGTGGAAGCATCGTGGATGTCTATTCCTTTAGCAGCGAACTGCCTTTCCGCATTGATTTCTTCGGTGACGAGATTGATACCATCCGCACGTTCTCCGTGGAAGACCAGCTGTCTCAAGACCGCCGGTCACAAATAGAGATCGTGCCGGAATTGGCCGTCACAGAGTCGGAGAAGGTTCCGTTCCTGCATTTTCTTCCTGATGACACACTCATCGTGATGAAAGATAAGCGGTTCGTCTTCGATACCATACAGCGTATTTATAATGAAGGATTTTCCTCGCAGGCCATGACGGAGCGGCTCGAAGGCGCCACGGAGGTGGAGCAGGAGCAGATCCGCCGCGAGATGAACCGTGAAGCGGTGCTCTGCAAACCTACGGTCTTCAGTGATGAACTGGCCAGGTTCCAGCAAGCTGAACTTACAGCATCCAACGGCGCGCAGGACACTCCTGATGCCACCATCACTTTTCATACCAAGCCACAACCGCTCTTTCATAAGAATTTTGACTTGCTGAAACAGTCGTTGGAGGATTACCGGCTTCAGGGATATAAGATTTATATTCTTGCTGACAGCGAGAAACAACAGCAGCGACTGAAGGACATTCTCAACGACATGTCTGCGGAAGAGGTGACCGACAAATTAGGCGACCACCTTATCGCCGTGGACAAGACCGTGCACGAGGGGTTCGTGGACAGCGATCTCAAGGCTTGCTGCTTCACCGACCATCAGATCTTCGACCGGTTCCATAAATACAACCTCAAGTCGGACAAGGCACGCTCCGGGAAGATGGCGCTCACGATGAAGGAGTTGCAGCAGATGGAGCCGGGCGACTATCTTGTGCATGTCGACTTCGGCATCGGAAAGTTCGGAGGACTGATCAAGGTTCCAAGTCCGCAAGGTGGCTATCAGGAAGTCATCCGCATCATTTATCAGAACAACGACAAGGTGGATGTCTCCATCCACTCGCTCTACAAGATCTCCAAATACCGTGCCGCTGACACGGGGGAGCCTCCGCGTCTGTCCACGCTCGGTACAGGTGCCTGGGACAGGCTCAAGGAGCGTACCAAAAAGAAGATCAAGGACATTGCCCGCGATCTTATCCGCCTATACGCCAAGCGCCGCCACGAGAAGGGATTTGCGTTCTCACCCGACAACTTCATGCAGCATGAGCTGGAGGCCAGCTTTCTCTACGAGGACACGCCCGACCAGCTCAAGGCTACACAGGATATCAAGGCAGACATGGAACGGGCCGTGCCCATGGACCGCCTCGTGTGTGGTGATGTGGGATTCGGCAAGACAGAGCTTGCCGTACGTGCCGCGTTCAAGGCGGCCTGTGACGGAAAGCAGACGGCCGTCCTTGTCCCGACGACGGTCCTCGCCTACCAGCATTTCCAAACTTTTAAGAAACGCTTGCACGATTTCCCCGTGCGAGTGGATTATCTCTCACGCGCACGGTCGGCGAAGCAAACAAGGCAGGTCTTGGAAGATCTTGCCGCAGGACGGATCGACATCATCATAGGTACACATAAGCTCTTGGGAAAAACCGTGAAATGGCACGATCTCGGACTTCTTATCATCGATGAGGAACAGAAATTCGGTGTGTCAACGAAAGAGAAACTGCGGAAGTTGAAGACGAACGTCGACACGCTCACAATGTCGGCCACGCCTATCCCCCGAACCCTGCAGTTCTCGCTCATGGGAGCTCGGGACATGAGCATCATGCGCACCCCGCCACCCAACCGCTACCCGATCCATACGGAGCTCTGCACCTTCTCCCATGAGGTCATCGCCGACGCTGTCAATTTTGAGATGAGCCGATCGGGACAGGTCTTCTTTGTCAACGACCGTATATCGAGTCTCCCGCATATCGCTGAGCTCATCCATCAGTATGTTCCCGACTGCCGTGTGGCGATCGGTCACGGACAGATGTCGCCGGAGGAGCTGGAGAAGATCATCATGGGATTCATCAATTATGAATATGACGTGCTGCTCTCGACAACAATCGTTGAGAACGGTGTTGACATCCCCAATGCCAATACCATCATTATCAATGATGCGCAGCATTTCGGTCTCTCCGACCTTCATCAGATGCGGGGCCGTGTGGGGCGTTCCAACCGCAAGGCTTTCTGTTACCTCCTTGCCCCACCCCGTTCAGCGCTCACACCCGAGGCCCGCCGTCGACTGGAGGCTTTGGAAACCTTCTCCGACCTCGGCAGCGGCTTCAACCTCGCCATGCAGGATCTCGACATCCGTGGTGCAGGCAACCTCTTAGGCTCCGAGCAGAGCGGTTTCATGGAAGACTTAGGATATGAAACATATCAAAAGATTCTCAATCAGGCCGTGACAGAACTGAAGAACGACGAGTTTCAGGATCTCTATGCCGATGACATCAAGGAAGGCCGCGAGGTCTCCGGCGAAGAGTTCGTGGAGGACTGCGCCGTTGAGAGCGATCTGCCGATGTTCTTCCCCGATACGTATGTGCCGACGAGCTCGGAGCGTATGCTGCTCTATCGAGAGCTCGACAACATCACTGACGACGATGCCCTGAAGACTTATCGCCAGCGACTCGTAGACCGATTCGGCCCCGTACCTCATGAGGGCGAGGAACTCATGCAGGTCGTCATGCTCAGGCGATTGGGCCGCAAGCTGGGTTGCGAGAAGATCATGCTGCGACAAGGCATCATGACGATGCAGTTTGTCTCCAACCAGGCATCCGCTTTCTACAAGAGCAAAGCCTTCGGCCGCATCATTCGTTATGTCATGGACAATCCGCGCCGTTGCAACTTCAAAGATGCCAACGGCCACCGGCTCATCAAGATCAGCAATGTGCCGAGTGTGGCAGAGGCTGTGACAGTACTGAGAACCATGCTTTAGAAAGGAACAATAAGTAGCGAAGAAGGAACCAATTCTTTGTGATGAAGACCATAAACATTGTTTCGTAAGCCGCTGAGGGCAGCGGTTCTCCCGCCGATGCTTTCAGGAGATCCGTTGCCCTCAGCGGACAATCATTGCGATAGCCTGTTTTCGAAAGGCCTTAGAATAAATCTGTCGTTTGTTTTTCTTTTGAGCATCATTACTTACATTGGCATGAACATTATTACAAAGAAAAACATTGACAAAAAGTAAAAAGTCAGGACAACGGGAACAGCATGAAAGAGAAGGCTAAAGAGGGACAACTCTGCCAAAAAATGGGATTGTTGGTGGATAATCGGAACCAGGAAAGCGCCATCTCTATAGGAATGGAGTCTGCCTTCAACAAGGATGGGAGTGCCATCTCTGTGAGATGCAGGTCCCATTCCTATAAGAAGGCAGGTGCGATCCCTATAAGAATGCCAATGGCATGAAAGGATTGAAGAGACATTTAAAAGACAAGATACACATAACTTCCTGACAGATAGCCATTTGCCAACTTGTTCCAAGAATCGTTTCTTTGCGTCCAATGCCTCTTCTGTTTCAAAAGAATCGATTCTCCGCGGGGGTTGCGGAAAAAATATCTTGACAAGTGATGCTTCAACTTGAAGCGAGGCAAGACCATGAGGAGCTTTATCAGGCTTGTATGAGTTTGTAACCGATGCCACGCACGTTGACAATGCGAAGCCGTGGGTCATGCTCCAAACGATGGCGCAACTTCGTAATAAACACCTGCAGGCTGCGGCCATTGAACAGGGAATCGTCGCCCCATAGCATCATAAGGATATCATGCGAATCCACCACCCCGTTGATGTTCCCGGCCAACATCCGTAGCAACTCCGCCTCACGGTGAGACAGTTCCTCCACATGGCCCTGCCACCATAATTGTTGTGTGACGGGGTTGAAGCGGTAGTCGCCGATGTCCATACACTGATTGTTGTCTTCAGTATCCACGGACGAGGCCTGTTGATAGAACTGCTGCCGCTCGACCAGACGGCGCACGCGCGCCATCAGCTCCTGCAGGCTGAACGGCTTCTTGAGATAGTCGTCGCCACCCATCTTGAAACCGTCAACCACATCGTTCACCGACGAGCGAGCGGTCAGGAAGAGTACGGGTGTCAGCATGTCGCGCTCCCGGATGCGCCGCACCATCTCAAAGCCATCCATGCACGGCATCATCACGTCGGTGACGAGCACGTCGGGCTTCTCGGCGAAGAATGCACGAAGCCCCTCCTCACCGTCGGCGGCAAGGGTCACGCTCATACCCGTGGGCTCCATCGTGTCTTTCATAATCATGGCCAGCGAGGCCTCGTCCTCAACCAACAATACCTTTATTTTTTCTTTCATCTTTATTTTCCTTGAAACGTAATGTAAACTCCGTGCCCTTCCCCAACGTGCTCCTGACGCTGACCTCACCATCCATGCGCTCCATGATATTGCGCACGTAATAGAGTCCGAGGCCATAGCCCTTCACGTCGTGGAGGTTGCCCTGCGGAACACGGTAGAACTTGTCGAAAATATAGTCCAGCTTCTCCTTGGCAATACCGATACCATTATCTGCCACGGTAATAACCCCATCAGACAGACTGATGGTAATATCAACCGTGGTTCCTGA